>Ga0102948_1000379_pt1 | contig 17476 bp, 17 predicted proteins | sample SalPonA_A_H2O_MG_FD_78211 | JGI IMG/M metagenome (GOLD analysis project Ga0102948, IMG submission 78211) | Water microbial communities from South San Francisco under conditions of wetland restoration - Salt Pond MetaG R2A_A_H2O_MG | ecosystem: Environmental > Aquatic > Non-marine Saline and... | reverse complement strand
TAACCCAAGGGGCACATTCATATAGAATATCCACTGCCAACTAAAGTGTGTAGCAATGTAACCGCCAAGAACAGGGCCTAATAGTGGCGCACTTAAGGCAGGCCAGGTAATAATGGCAACCGTGCGTACCAGTTGCGCTTTAGGAAGGTCACGTAAAACGACGAGGCGCCCTACGGGTACCATTAAGGCACTGCCTATCCCTTGTAAAATCCGCGCTGCGGTAAATTCTGTCAATGTTGTGCTTAACCCGCAAAGCACAGATGCAAGCGTAAATATAACAATCGCGGCAATGAAAATTGTACGCGCCCCAAATTTGTCTGCCACATAACCACTTAAAGGAATGAATAGGGTTACTGCAACGAGGTAGGCAGATACACCAATCGATAGATGGGGGGCAGGGACACCGAAGTCATTGGCAATAACCGGAAGCGCGGTGGTAATAACCGTCGCATCCAGTATTTCCATAAATAATGCGCCGGCAACAAGCAGTGCTGTAGCAACGTCTCGACTAATTAATTTCAAATGCACGTACTACTCGTGCTACACCCGATACATTACGAGCAATGTCTACCGCAGCAGTAGCCTCTAGATTCGAGAGACGGCCCATTAGAAACACTTCAGCGTCTTGAACTACCACTTTGACTTGAAGTGCTGGCACCCGTTCATCGGCGATGATTTTTGTTCGTACCTTTGACGCCAGCCAAATATCGTTGGCTTGGGTTGTGGCCGCTATTGGAGATGCAACCCGTATTTGATTGTGAATTTTCTTAATGTAATCGACTTCTTGCGCCAATCGTACCGCTTCATCTACTAACAACTGGCTGGGAGCCTGTCCGGTCAATAATGCCACGCCGTTATAGACATCTGCCTGTAAATTAGCTTCTTCTTTTAACGCGTCGCTTTTTGCCCAGTGGTAAGCAATCGCGCTATTTGCATTTTGGTCGTCTAATTGTGTACCCACTGTGCGGCGATCATTCGCAACTTTTGCTGCCATGGCCCCAGCAGCGCCGACCGCTACGACACAGCCTTGTAAGTGTGTGACTGCCAGTGCCATCACGAGTAATAGGTAAATTGGGGGTCGTTTTTTCATTGCGGTTTTATTCATCGTCAAAGTCTGCAGGGAATAAGCTGTCGTCAATACACTCGCATAGGTTATGAATGACCAACATGTGTACTTCTTGAATACGTGCGGTACGGTTTGAAGGCACACGTATCTCTACATCATGCTCGTTCAAAAAGCCGGCCATTTCACCGCCATCTTTACCCGTTAAAGCAACAATCGTCATGTCTCGGGATAACGCAGCTTCCATCGCCGCAATCACGTTGCGTGAATTCCCGCTTGTTGATATAGCGAGTAGAATATCCCCTGGCTGACCTAAAGCACGTACTTGTTTTGCAAAAATATCGTCGTAGGTATAGTCGTTTGCTATCGATGTTAGTGTAGAGGTATCAGTGCTAAGCGCAATGGCAGGAAGGCTTGGGCGGTCTCTTTCATAACGGTTAAGCATGTTAGAAGAAAAGTGTTGCGCACCGCCTGCAGAACCACCATTGCCACAGCTTAACACCTTATTCCCGCGTATTAAGGCTTCGACCATCATCATTGCCGCTTTTTCAATTGCTTCAGATAACACTTCTGAAGCCGCTATTTTTGTTTGAATACTTTCGGTAAAGTTTGCTTTTATCTGTTCAATCATACTGCTTATTCTCTCGTAATGGCTGAAAGCTAAAGTAGGCTTTTAGGCGCGCTACCCTACATTTTTCAACCATTGAAGGTCTGGGCCATCGATGGCGATAACATCTATGCGCAAGGGTGTAGATGCTGGATTAAGATTATTATCTAACAAATAGTGTGTGAACGCAGCTTGAATTCGTTGTAGTTTTTTCGCAGTGACAAATTCAACAGCATGACCATACTGTTGGTGCTTGCGGTATTTTACTTCAATGCACACAACGGTATCACCGTCTTGCATGACGATGTCTAGTTCGCCTCGCCGTGTTCGAAAGTTTTGACAGCGAAGTATAAGACCTTGCTTCTTTAAATAAGTAACCGCTTGATTTTCACCCGCATTCCCTTGCAGTACTGACATAGTTTACTCCGTAAGCCGTTGAACCTCTTCGTTTCGAATAATGCCCTGTGGCAATAGGCGAATCACTTCCCCGTGTTCGTTTATCGAGAGCTGTCCACTTAACCCTTCATACGATGCATAGGGTAGGGTACTTAGATAGCCTACATTAGACAGTAAGTTATACGCATCGTAACCAAAAGCAAATAAGCGGTTTTGTAATGTTGTGCGTTCTGGCCACGTTTCTTGGGTTAATTGTGCAAGAGACTGCCACTTATGCTCGGGCATTAACCACGGCATGTCTAAAAAGTGTATGTTTTGAAGGTCTCGCCATTGGTTTTTACCACTGTCATAGTCCATAGAACGTGACGTTGCATAAACGGGTACTTGTTTGCCGTCGTATGGGTTAAGGCTTGCTTCAATAATAGGGTTTAGTAACTCGGTATCTTGTGGAGAAGCAAATGCAATAATGGCATCAATATCACGTCTGCTGCGAGGCATGTTATATACCTCGTCATTTGTCATGTATTCGATTTGATTGATACGCTCATTACTCTGCGCAACGTCGAGTGCTTCGGTTATCCCATCTTTTAGTGAGCCGCTGTCACTAAAACTTACGGATGTCACATTCGCTGTTATACGGTGAATATCAGATAGCCTATTCCATTTATCGACGAAGGTATCGTTCATCCGCTCGTATAGACTGTTTTGTGAGGCAATAACAATAGGTGCACGTAGCCCTTTATCAAAAATATACTGCGCTAATTGCAGCGCTTCATCTTCTGGGGCTAATGCAAAGTACTTTATATCAGCGAACGTGGTTTCTGGTAGTGCAATTTCATTAAGAAGCTCCATCGTTCCGACTATTCCGTCAGGGCGATTTAGTGCAAGCATATTTACCGTAGGGGGCAGTAAAGGGATAAGTGCATCAATGGTATCTTTTAATAACGGGCCGATGACAAAGCGAGTGTCGCCGAGCGACGCGATAATCTCTTCAGGCGTTTTATCTGCGGTATCAACAAAATCTAACCTTGGCAACTTTGCTTCTGCTGAGGCATTACTACTGGCGTTGAAGTAAGCGGCCATGATGCCATCTTTTACCGCTTGTCCGGTACGAGCTAACCTCCGCTCAACGGTAAAAGTACTGTCAGCTGTTCAGGTTTCACCGCTTGTATCGTCATCGCTAACGTTACGTTATCAGGCAATACTCTTGATAAAATGTGCCCACGATAAACGTTTTGAAATTGTGAGACGGTATCCGCGTTAAAGGTCTCATCAAGCGACAGCGCACGCAGTGCGACAAAAGGCTGTAATGCTGGGAATTTAAGATTGACTTCATTTAGCTTGTCCGGTGACAAATGGGTAAGACGCTGCCACACGTACTGCACTTTTTCATGATCAGGCAAGGGAGAGGCCAGTGCACTATTTGCAGCATTAAGTGGTTTGCCTAATGCGGTAAACAATTGCATTTCGTATTGTGCGCGAGCTTGGTCATTAACATATTCACTAGGCATACTATTTAACAATGACAGTAATATTTCTGGGTCGTTGTTTGAATCATCAACGTAGGCATTAAATAATAGTGCGTTAAATTTGGTAGACAATGATGAAGGTATACCGTCTTCCTTCATTGAAATTAGTATTGATTTGGTTTGAGCAATATCATTTTGTGCCAAATACAGTGAAGCGGCGTCGAGAAGTAATCGGTCTCGTGCTTCTTTGTCTCGGCTCGATTGCCATACTTGCTGCGCAGCGTTAAGTTTTTCGCTGGGTAACGCCACTTTTTTTTCAACGACAGTTTGTTCGGGCTTTTCGGTTGCGACAGAGGTTGTTGAAACCGGTTTCGGGGTGCTACCACACCCTGCTAAAAGCAATAAGCTAGTGGTAGTGGCAAAGACAATACGTTGAATAAGTTGTCCTATATGACGCACAGTTTCATTCCTTTCACTTCAAAGTTACATCAGTTTATCTTAACTACACGTAAAATCTACGTTTGAACGCATAATCTGGCCCAATGCCATGGTACAATTTCATCATTACAGCGTACGTTGAAACTATTATGACCGACTTTGCCACCCTTTATATTGTTCCCACTCCAATTGGTAATTTGGACGACATGAGTGCTCGCGCCATTTCCACGCTTAACGATGTCAACTGGATTGCAGCAGAAGATACGCGACATAGCGGAAGGCTATTGCAGCATTTCAGTATTAATACTCGGACCTTGTCGTTGCATGATCACAATGAGGACAAGCGCACGGCAATGCTATGCGAACGGCTTAAAAGTGGCGAGTCTGTCGCATTGATCAGTGACGCGGGAACGCCGTTAATTAGCGATCCTGGGTTTGTTTTCGTCAGAAAATGCCGAGAAGAAGGCATTCCTGTTATTGCGTTACCGGGGCCATGTGCGGCGATTACAGCGCTAAGTGCATCTGGGCTTCCCACCGATAAGTTCATTTTTGAGGGCTTCTTGCCGGTGAAAACACAGGCTCGAGACAGCGTTATTCTTTCGCTGTCAGAACGCCCGTTTACGAGCGTGTTTTATGAAGCGCCGCGCCGAATTCTGGATACCGTTAAAGATATTGAGCGACTGCTTCCTGGCAGAGATATGGTGATTGCCAAAGAAATCAGTAAAACGTTTGAAACGTATGTAAGCGGCAAGCCTAACGATGTTATCGCTTATCTCGAATCAGAGCCTGCGCATCAAAAAGGGGAATTCGTCGTCATGATTTCGCCTGCACAGATAAATACGTCTGAAATAAGTCAGGAGGCAATGTCGTTGTTAGTGACCTTATGCGAACATATGCCTCTCAAAAAAGCGGCAGGGGTAGTGGCTCAGCATTATGGGCTAAAGAAAAACGCGCTTTATCAAGCGGGTTTAGACATGAAGGACTAGCCCTTATTTGCGATCAAAAAAACCGCCATTGTAGGCGGTTTTTTTATGGCGTTAATGGTAAAACCTCAACGCTTAAGATAAGCGCGTTTTAAAATCTTCATAGGTAAAGGTGCGAACCAATTCGAAGTCGCCATTTGTACGTAAAATGCCAATGGCAGGGTGCTCAACACCATTAAAGAAGGTTGTTTTAACCATGGTGTAATGCATCATGTCTTCAAATTGGAGCCTGTCACCTCGTTGAAGGGGCGCGTCAAATGAATAGCTATCAATCACATCGCCCGCCAAACAAGAATTACCTCCAAGTTTAGCCGTGTACGCTTTTTCATTCGCCTCACCCGCATGAAGCACCTTTGGTCGGTAAGGCATTTCTAATACATCAGGCATGTGCGCTGTTGCTGAAATATCCAATATAGCAATGTCACCTTCGTTATTCACGATATCGACCACTTCGCAAATAAGAGGGCCGGTTTGCCATGCAACAGCTGAACCTGGCTCTAAAATGACATCAAGGTGCGGGTGACGCTGCTTGAAGGCTGTTAATGTCGAAATTAGGTGCTCAACATCATAGCCCTCACTTGTCATCAAGTGACCACCACCTAGGTTGAGCCATTTTAGCGCGCCAAGCCATTTACCAAACCGCGCTTCAATAGCATCGAGTGTTCGCGCAGTCGCATAGGAATCACACTCACATAAATTGTGACAGTGAAAGCCTTCAATACCTGATAAATCGACGCCTTCTAATTCAGATGCGCGAATACCTAAGCGTGATCCTGGTGCGGCAGGATCGTAAAGCGGCGTCTCAGCCTCTTGATGCTCTGGGTTAATACGAAGGCCCAGAGACACGTTTTTCAGTGCCTCTTTGTGCGTATCATACTGCGACAAACTGTTGAACGACAGATGGTTAACAAGTGATGCCATTTCAATAGCATCAGCTTCTTTATACGCTGGGGAGTAGGCATGTACCTCTTTTCCCATTTCAGCGGCAAGCTTTGCTTCCCACACCGAGCTCGCGGTGGCGCCTTGTAAGTATTGCTTAATAATGTCAAAGCAAGACCACATTGAAAACCCTTTCAATGCTAGGATAATTCGAACGCCAGATTCATCCTGAACCCGTTTCATTATCTCTAGATTGCGAATAAGTTTTGCTTCTTCCAGCACATAGCACGGTGAAGGAATATCTTTACGCTGCGTTAAATCTGTCAACCTTATAGCTCCAAATACGACGATATTATTTTGCGAACGGACTGCTATCACATTCGATTACATGCCATGGTAGGCCGTGTTCATTAAGCATGTCCATGAACGGGTCAGGATCGAATTGTTCCATGTTCCATACACCAGACTCTTTCCACGTTCCATTAAGCATTAATGCCGCGCCAATCATAGCAGGTACACCGGTAGTGTAAGATACGGCTTGCGCGCCCACTTCTTCATTACATTTTGCATGGTCACAGTTGTTGTAAATGAAGATGGTCTTCTCTTTACCGTCTTTAATACCTGTGATGTACGTGCCAATACACGTCATTCCCGTGTAGCCTTCTGCCAGTGAACCTGGGTTAGGAAGTACCGCCTTTAAAAACTCTAACGGTACGATTTGTTGGCCTTGGAATTCGACAGGCTGAATGCTTGTCATGCCAACGCTTTCAAGTACGCGTAAATGGGTAAGATAAGCGTCGCCAAATGTCATCCAAAAACGTGCACGTTTAAGGGTTGGGAAATGCTTTACCAGGGACTCTAATTCTTCATGGAACATCAGGTATGACGCACGCACACCGATATTTTGATAGTCTAAATCTTCACGTACACTTAGCGGATCTGTTTCTTTCCACTCGCCATTTTCAAAATAACGGCCACGCTGCGTAATTTCTCGAATATTAATTTCTGGGTTGAAATTAGTTGCGAATGCTTGACCGTGATCGCCACCGTTACAGTCAACAATATCAAGATAATGGACTTCGTCAAAATAGTGCTTTGCGGCATAAGCGGTATAAACGTTTGTTACGCCCGGATCAAATCCGCTGCCTAGTAATGCCATGATACCCGCTTCTTTAAACTTATCTTGATAAGCCCACTGCCATGAGTATTCGAATTTAGCTTCATCTTTAGGCTCGTAGTTAGCCGTATCAAGATAATCAGTACCAGTCGCTAGACATGCATCCATAATAGGTAGGTCTTGGTATGGCAGCGCTAGGTTAATAACTAAGTCTGGCTTTACGTTGTTGATTAACGCTTCTACTTCTTTTGCGTTATCAGCATCAAGAGCAAATACGCCCTTAACCCTATCGACACCAACTTCCTGCTGAAGTGCTTCACATTTTGATACAGTGCGACTTGCAAGATAAATTTCGTCAAAGTGCTGAGGTAAACGAGCACATTTTTTTACGGTAACTGACGCTACGCCGCCAGCTCCAATGATCAATACGCGAGACATAGAAAGTAATCCCTAATTAAACTAATGAATTTTGCGCTGAATGCTAGCAGACAAAATTGGTTTGGCAAGCATAGTTAGCGCGCGATTAACTAAATATTTTAATCGTTAGATTAAAAATTGAAAGTCGACTGATGTATTTACCTGTCTTGTGTGTTTAAAGACAGTGATTGATAGAAAGCAGGTGACGACGGTTTGCCTTTTGGCTAATTGGACATGGTATTAATTGGAGGAGAAATAACAATCTTATTACCCACTCTATAATACGGATACAACAATAATTGCTCGTCATTCTCATGGCCTGAGATAGCGATAGCGATGGCGTCCATGTTATTTTCTCTATGTGTACGCACCGTGGCTGCATATACTAAAATACTGTAACTGTCTGTGCCTGTCGTGGTATCAATAATTCTCCACTGTAGTTTTTCTATCAGTTTGGTTTCGGTTTCTTTTTCTTCCGTTTCGTGGGCAAATACACAGCAAATAACATCATTGGTGTTAATGGCGGCGAAGGGGTAGAACACACTAACGTTAGTAAGGAGTTGTTCACACATCGTCAGCGCTCGTGAAATGAGTTCACGAACAGGAGCAGGCATAAATTCTGGGTTGTTCATTGTTATTTTCATCCGCAGTTGTTGTTATTAAACATATAAAGCGCATACATAACTTAAAATTCTTAAAACTTGTTAAGTTAGAAACGGTAAATTGATGGTGTAAGATCAACTCGTTTAAATCTACCGAGCCCCTTGAAGCCCTCCCGTATGTAAAATAACGATACGTTCTCCGTCTTCAAAGCAACCTTGCGCCAACATTTCTCGCAAAGCCCAAAAAACCTTTCCTGAATATACACCCTCAATGCGAAAAGGCATAACCGCATTAAACGATGCGCAAAAATCTGCTAAATATAGGGGGATTTTCGCATAACCACCGCAATGATAATCGTGGTTTACAGACCAGTTAGTGGAAGGGGTGGGGAGTAAGGTAGACACAAGTGATTCAAGGTATCCTTCTCCTTTTAATACGCCGATACCGAGGGCTTTTTGTTTTGGCTGCAACTGTGCCACGATGCCTGCCAGAGTGGCACCGCTGGCTACAGGGGCGATTATTGTATCGACGTCGTCGTCAAGTTCAGTGACTAATTCAGCCACGCCACGCAATGCAGATACTTGGCTTCCTCCTTCTGGAACAATGAGGTAGCCAGGATATTCTAGTTGCAAACGCCTCCAGTAGTTGTCGTCGTGACGAAGCGCATACGTTTTCCTATCTACATAGGTGATGTGAACATTCCAGCGCATCAAATCCATAATCATAGGGCTAGGGTGCTGGGTATAATCACCACGAATAATAGCATTAAAGGCAATACCTAACGAATGACACACAAACCCTAGCGCGTGGAGGTGATTGGAGTATCCTCCTCCAAAACTAACGATGCCTCGTACCGAGCTAGGCGCTTGCCCCAGCGTATACTTCAACTTTCTCCACTTATTTCCCGATATAACGGGGTGAATCAAATCATCTCGTTTAACACTTAATGAAACGCGCTCAACACCTTCCCAATCTGGCGTGAAGGGAACAATGGGGGACGGCAGTTGTAGCGTATTTTCTATTTTTTCTACGTTCAAAGGGGGCTGCGATAATGATCATGACGAGGATATTAAAAGTATAACGTTATATAGAAAGGAAAAACATTACGTAAGTGCTAAGACAAGTAAGTGTAAAACGTAGCAAATACGAGACTGAACAATAAGGAATAATAGGATGAATAGAAATAGAAGAACGCTGATGAAAAGCATTTTTCTCATTGTTATAGGCTTGTCATTTATGTCTCATGCGTCACAGGCAACGGTTGTATCTGAACATGTTGACAATCCTCAGGTGGTGGGGAAAAAAATGTTTTCTTACCTTTTTTGGGATGTGTACGAAGCGTCATTGCTTGCGCCTGATGGCAAATATGACTCATCGAAGCCATTTGCCTTAATGCTAGATTACCAACGTGGTTTAGATGGAAAGAAAATTGCTGAACGTTCAATTACTGAGATGGAAAAGCAAGGGGTAACCGACAAGTCAAAGCTTGATGAGTGGCTGGCAATAATGACGGACATTTTCCCCGATGTTTCAGAGGGAGACGTTATCACGGGGATAGCAACCAAAGAGAACAAAAGCCTTTTTTATCTCAATGGTACGCTTATTGGTACGGTTGACGACAAAACGTTTACCGACCGCTTTTTTGCGATCTGGTTAAGTGAAAAAACATCCGAACCGGCGTTGCGCCGCGCATTGTTAGGGAATTAATAGGGTAAAATTATGATGAAAAATAGAGGGTTACGCGCCGTAGGATTCGCACTAGGGCTAGGTTTACTTTCTGGCTGCTCGGTAAATATAGAAGGTGAGGATTATGTGTCGACACAGCCCGCCTTCAACATAACAGAGTTTTTCGATGGCGATGTTCGTGCGTGGGGTATTGTTCAAAACCGGTCTGGTGAAGTTGTTCAACGCTTCGTTGTTGATATTGAGGGTCGAGTAGATGGAAACACATTAACACTCGATGAGTCATTTACCTATGGTGTTGGTAAGGGCGCAATGAAACGAGTGTGGACCATCGAAAAGCAAAGCGACGGTACGTTTGTTGGTAATGCCGGTGATATAGACGGTCCGGCAACAGGGACGTCGTACGGAAATGCGTTTAACTTTCATTACATGATGGATTTACCGGTCGATGGCGATACATATTCAGTCACGTTTGACGATTGGTTTTGGGCATTTGACGAAAATGCGATGATGAACCGTTCATACATTCGCAAGTTTGGGCTTGTGATGGCTGAAGTAACTATATTTATGCAGAAACAGTGATATAGATAATAGGCCGATAGGCCGCCCACGCTGTGGCATCAAAAGCTATCGCGTGGGCACTGTCAAAGGAATTGAGAGCACTACGCCTAGCCCACTTCCTCGCATCAGCGGGTCGTGCACAAACCACACATGGCCGCTGTGTAGCCTGACAATAGCAGACACCAATGATAAACCCAGGCCATTTCCCGGTGTCGTTCTGCTGCCATCGGCTCGATAAAACCGTCGTTCTAAATTGACAATATCATGCTCAGTTACGCCAATACCGCTGTCGTTAATAATGATAACCGCATTCGTTGGGGTTGTTGTCAGTTCAACCGTAACCTCGCCCCCCGTTGGGGAATATTTTATGGCGTTATCGACGATATTTGCCACCGCTTGAAACAATAAATTAGGGTCGGCAAACAGTGATACACTATTAATATCAAATGTTAGTGCAATATTTTTCTCTTCGGCAAGAGGGTGGTAGAGGTCTACAACATCTTCTACCACGCGATCTATCTGAGTGGTGGTGAAACCATCTTTCTTTTGATTAGACTCTAAGCCGCTGATACGCAACAAACTATTGAACATATTTAATAGGTTATCGGCCTCTTGCGTTGTATCGTGGCGTAACTCCTCATCGTCAATACGCTCTAACGTGTTTCGTAGCCGAGCGAGGGGGGTACGTAGGTCATGAGCAATGCTGTCAGTTACCGTCTTTATGTTATTTACTGAACTTTCGATGGTGTCGAGCATGTGATTGAACACCACAGATAGCCGACTTAAATCATCCCAGTTGCTGTCGATTTCTAGCCGTTCCTCTAAACTTCCTGTGCTGATAATGTTATCAGCCGTTTGACTCATTCTGTTAATGCGCTTAACGACATAAATAGCGACCGTAAAGCTAACAATACCAAGCAGGCAAAGGAGAACGATGATTACCCAGCTAAAGGTTTTTCCAAGCCATTGCGCGCTATACAAGTCGTTAATGTTTCTGCCAACAAACAATGTGTAGTCGCCCAATGAAATCACTTGGTAAAGAATATTTTGCTGGGTTAGTATTCCTGTTTTAGCATCTTTTACCGCTAGCGCAACCATCGCTGTATTGGTCACTGACGATTGCGCGTCGTTCTCAATAATATTCTTTGGCCATGCAGAAAGGTTACCTGCAATAATGTTCGACATCTTATCTTGAAGTGCAAAAACGGTTTTGTCGTCGTAGGATGCGGGCGCAGTATCTACGGTGCCGATAAAGCCAATAACTGGCTGAACGCCTAAGTTATCGTAAAGTTGAGTGAGTGCAAAAGCTTCAGCGTTCACGGCTGCTTTTGCTTCTCGAATAAATACATCACTGCTCGCTAAGCGCCAAAAATAGATAATGAAGACGATGGCAATAATAGCGAGCGATGAAAGAAGAGCCCCAACACGAAAACTTGAGCTTCGTGTGAAGTCTCTTATGGCTATCACGTAAGCACTTCCGCTATGCGATAGCCAGTCCCTCTTACTGTCTCGATAAGCGGAACGTTAAATGCTTTGTCTACCTTTTGACGTAATCGGCTGATATGCACGTCAATGACATTGGTTTGAGGGTCGAAGTGATAGTTCCACACTTGTTCAAGCAGCATGCTGCGCGTCACGACTTTTCCCTTATGACGAAGCAGGCATTCAAGCAGTTGAAACTCTTTCGCTTGGAGGTCTATCTCAGTGTCCCCACGTTGTACCTTGCGATTAACTAAATCAAGAGTGAGATCGCCCACCTTAATTAACGTTTTATCTCCGCTGTCTCGTGCTTGTCCTGCAAGACCTTCCACTCTTGCTAACAGTTCTTCGAATGCGAAGGGCTTAGTAAGATAGTCGTTGGCGCCAGTTCGTAAACCACGTACTTTGTCGTCAACTTGGCTTTTTGCGCTAAGCAGTAAAACAGGAGTAAGCACTTGCGACTCCCGCAGCTTTTCAAGCACAGTAAAGCCATCCATGATGGGGAGCATTACATCGAGAATAATAACATCACTGTTTTCAGATAATGCTTCTTGCAGGCCCTGGCCTCCATCACATACTGATCTACAATCATGCCCTTGGCCCACAAGCCCTTGCTCTATGTGAGCGGCAACTTTCGGATCATCTTCTATCAGCAGCACATTCATGATTAACTTATCTACTCTATCAACCAAAGTTAGTTGCTATTAATACAGCGAAAAGTGACTATTCCGATCACTTTTCAACTCGACGGGACAATAAGAAAGAGCGTGCCTCTTAACATGTGGCGCTAATAAACAAAACGCGTAAAAGCTGAGATGCAGCGCAAACACTGACTAACGCTTAAAACACATCTCTTTATTATAAGGGGTGAAATGCTGTACATCGTTACTCGCACACTTTTTTTGTACCCCGCGCCAGTATTCGGCGGTCATAAGGTCTCCGTGAAGTGATTTTAAGATATCTTTCAGCTTTCTTTTTCCTACAATAAAATGTTCGAATTGTTGTGGAAACACATCAGCAGGCCCTACTGACAGAGTATCTAATGCATAAGGGTCGTCAGAGACCGGAAGCTCGCGAAAGTTTCGCTCGTGCATTAGGCATATTTCGTCATAATCATAAAAAATAACGCGTCCGTGGCGGGTGATGCCGAAGTTCTTATGAAGCATGTCGCCGGGAAAAATATTTGCCATCGCAATTTGTTTTATACAAAGGCCTAGCTCATGTAACGCACTTTTTATTTTTTCCTCGTCAGTTTCCTGTTGCAAGTACAGGTTTAACGGTGTCATTTTTCTCTCGATATAGAGATGCTTTATGATCATTTCATCTTCAGTAAACTCTAGGCTACTTGCACAGGTTTCTTTTAGCTCTTCAATTAGCGCAGGTTCAATACGAGACAATGGAAAGCGAAAGTTAACGTATTCATGTGTATCTGCCATTCGACCTACGCGGTCTGACATTTTGACCAAACGATAGCAGTCTTTTACATGCTCTCGCGTTATTTTTTTGCTCTCGGCAAATTCATCTTTAATAATTTTAAAGACCACGCCATAGGAAGGAAGGTGAAATACCATCATGACCAGCCCGCGAATACCAGGTGCCGCCTCGAACTTATCGTCAGACTCGTCCATATGCTGAAGAAAGTTGCGGTAGAAAACGGTTTTACCATGCTTATAGTGGCCTAACGCCATATAAAGTTCGAAATGCTTTTTATTCGGTAATAGTTCTTGCAAGAATGCGGCTACTTCAGCGGGGTTTTGCGTATCGGCCATGAAGTAACTCCGCGCAAAACCAAAAATCACGCTTAAATCTTTTCTGTCGGTAAGTAATGCATCTACGAATAGTTTATGCTCATCACTACGTTGCATAGAGATAACAAAAGGCATCGTTTCATCTGGCATACAGATCCTGCCAATTAAATACGCTGACTTCCCGCGAAAGAAAGTAGGACGCAGAATTTCAACCGCTTGTACACTTGCTAACTGCTCTGTTGACAAGCGGGCGCGTAACGCGCTTTCAAGATTTGCTAAGTCTGCTTCGAAGTCTTCAAAAGCAATGTTATAACGATAAATTTTGAAGATAGCATCATACATTTCTCGCACTGTCGTAGTGGTATCAAAGCTGTATATCACTTTATGCCTATCTTGACCGGGTAAAAAGCATCGGCTGGGCAGAACAAACATCATGCTGTTATCTATTTTACGGTGTTTGAATAACCGGCCAATTACCGAGTTATAAAAGGTTTCTGCTAGTTCAAACTGTGGGTGGCCTTGAAGCTGAGAGGCAAAGACCTTTTTTAGGTTTTGCCAAAAGGTGTCGTCTTTCTGATGCACTTCTGTCAGATGGTAAATCTCAGCGACGGCATCGGATAAGCTTTGTTCATAAATCGTAATACGCTGCTTTGACGCCAGTTGCGTGGCTTTCCAATCACCTTGCTCAAAACGTTGCTGTGCACCACGCGTAATTCGCGTGAACCAACGGTAACTTTTATCAAAATGGGTGAGTACTTGATAAGCCACTTTTTTTTCTAGAACTAGGTCTTGCATGGTATTACCTTTATATAAGCGAGCGAGGTAGCATAGTTATTTCATTTTATACGGCTAGATCTACCACAAAATTAGTGTGAATAACGACATTTACCTTCAAGAAACGGTATAAATTAGTGTTTTTTCTTGTAGTTATGTTTAATATAGAAAATTCCTTATTCTAATAATAATAAAAAATATAGGTATAGTATGGGCTTCAACGTACTGATTTGTGACGACTCTGCACTCGCTAGAAAAATGGCTAAGCGTAATATCCCTGCTGGTTTCGCAACTGAAATTTTAGAAGTATGCAATGGCATGGATGCGCTAGAAGCTTTAGCTCATCACCGTATTGATCTTATTTTACTTGATTTAACTATGCCTGTATTAGACGGTATTGGCGTACTTGAAGAAATGAAACGAAGACAGCTAAAGTCTTTCGTTATTGTCATTTCGGGCGATATTCAGCCAGTAATGAAAGAAAAAGTGTTGTCGCTTGGAGCACTTGCCTTTATTGAAAAGCCGATTAAACAGCAGTTGTTAGAGGACGTACTTAAGCGTTACGGCTTTATACTGCCTGAGAACGTCGCGGTGTAATCACGCAGAAATAATGAAGAAAAAAGGTGCTTTAATAAGCACCTTTTTTCGTTAAAGCGCATGGTGCTTGTCCCACCCCACTATTGGTTTTGCTCGACTAAAGGGACGAAAGACATACTTACCGAAGTGTTGTGTTTTGCATTGTAGCCGCTAATCGCTTCACCCATAAATGTGAACCAGGTTACGTTAGGTTGCCAAATGTTTAGTAAATCCTCTTTAGCAAGGTTCTCATCTTCACCAAGCACAGTAATTCGATACAGGTAGGTAAAAGATGCCCCCCGCCAGTTCAATTTGCAGTGAGTAAGGACTTTTTCTTTATCTGGTTCTGCTTGTGCCATCGCCAAGATATATTGCTCAAAGTGTTCAACAGTGGGGTGTTCCCAATCCACAGGAATATTGGTGTACTGTAGCCCAAGGGCTCGCGTTAAGCCGGCTTCGTCACTTCTGTCCCCAGGGATTAAATCGATAACATGGGTAACGCCTGCTGCTTTTAAAAAGGCAAAATGTTCAGGGGCGGGTAAACCAGAACTTTGCATAAAACTATTGTTGATTTGATAATTAGTCAGGCTGTCTAATGAAACGATATCGTTTTTCATCGGTTTCTCATCGGCCTGAGTATTGGCATCGGCAATGGGCACTACTGCAATAGCAGTTGCCAACGTCAACGATAGCAGCACGTTTGGCACATTTTTTATTGTTTGAAGAAGCGTAAAGGCAATCATTTTCCATTCCTTATCTGTTTTCTAAACGGTTAAAGTCCAAATAGCCAAATTCAATAGGATAGTGTGTCTTAAAGTACTCGTGCATGTTATCGGCAAACGCCCAGAACTGAGGGTTTGTTCGTCTTACGCCATAGGCATCTAATAGCGCTGCATAATCTGCCTCAGAAGACATGGTTGAAATGTGTTGTGCAAAACCATTAATGTCAGACACGTCTACTTGCAAAAATGCGTTGGGGTGCGACGTCATAAACCCGCTAGCAAGGGTTACCGTGTCCTCTTCGGGTAATCGTCTGTCATCTTCATTAAAAAGGTGGGAGATATTGGTATGAGCACTGTGTCTAAGCATGGTGTAAAAGTGCTGTTTCCCGTTGCTTTTATCAAATAGTCGCACAATAGTGGATTCAGGCAGTAGCGATACATGTTTACCTTTCTGTTTATTGATTTTTGCAATATTACTTAGCACCACATCACTATCAAACCCATTTTTTACACTATGGCTATGGCTTATAGTGCGTTGATACTTGCGCTTAATTTTATCAAGCAACTCTTGGTATGGGTCATTGGTTTCGTATTCGATATTTGTTTTAAGTTTTGATGTATTGCCTTTGTAGACAAACTCTTCAACTTCGCTTACCGATCCTCTGTACCATTTGTTGCGAATATCTTCTTTGGTTTGGATTGGAAGCAATGATAAGAAGTTGAATTCGCCTTCCATGCGTAAAAAGTCCATATACATTCTGCTATTAAGCTGATGGCCTACGTTGCCATACACGTCATACCCAGCAACAAGCAAATAGTGAATACGTTCAAACAAGGGGTAGGTAAGTACCCAAGTGGTTTGTGGTGTTTCGCCGACGAGCCCTTTCACTACGCTGGCAGCGTCGTTATGACGGAAAATGGTTAATGCCATATTGGGGTTGTCGTTATCACCGTCCCACAATAGATTTAAATCGATACTGATCTTATTTTGAATTTGCGTTTCGATAAATTTCGATTTTGCAGTGAGGTATTCTCGCTCCATTGACGCATAACTCATCCATGCCGTCGGCAGGGCGGTACTTTCTTCTTCTGCGGGAAGAGCAATATTTTTAAGCGCTTGTTGTATAAATTCGCCATTATTTTGAACAAGATCTAAATCAGGCTCTGAGAAAACAACCCAGAAATGATCGTTAATAACGTTCAACGCCATTTGACCGCGGCAAACCGGGCCTTTGATAAACTGCATGATGGTATTTTGTGCCTCATCAAGCATGTATTTATATCTTGCGTTTATCGGTATTTGAGCAAACGTGATAAACGGGTTAGAGGCTTCTTCCGGAAGATAGGAGGGAAGCGTGGTTACTTGATAACCGTCGTGTAAAAACCATGCTTTCCACTTAGCCATGCGGTTGTCGTTTAACAATACCGGCATATGTGATTTATGGACCAGCGTTTGTTTGACTGGCACAATCCGATAGTAAACACGCTCTATTTTAGGGTCGTCAAAAGGACGACGTGTGTTTACACTTTTTACAGTTTGACCTGGTGCAGTAGAAGACCGGACTACTTTAAAAAACTGTTGTGGTGTTTCGGCAGTAAAATGTAAATGCACTAAAAATAGGTGTTCGAATAAATAGCGGCTCATCAGTTGAGACTGTAATGAATCGCCGTTGAGAAACCGTTCCCATTTCTCAATCTGTTGATGATTGTTATCGGTTATTACTACGTTATCGTTACCCTCTGCGCCTTGGGCAATCCAGTTCATCAATAGATTGTTGTGTTCTTCGCTAAGTGCAGGTAAGGCATACGGCATTCCCCATAAAGGGTAGTCGTTTTTATAGGTTTCGATATCGTCGATAGTGGGGCACTGGTATTCACGATTAATATTCAACGGGTACTGCTGTTTATCCAAACGGTTGGGCGATGTTTTGTCTTTTAATAGAGGGTTGTCTTGCTTTAGT
>Ga0102948_1000377_pt1 | contig 17488 bp, 18 predicted proteins | sample SalPonA_A_H2O_MG_FD_78211 | JGI IMG/M metagenome (GOLD analysis project Ga0102948, IMG submission 78211) | Water microbial communities from South San Francisco under conditions of wetland restoration - Salt Pond MetaG R2A_A_H2O_MG | ecosystem: Environmental > Aquatic > Non-marine Saline and... | reverse complement strand
CGTACCCAACACCAGCGTGTTGCCTACCATGTCTGAGCCGTGGATAAAGACATGCTGCTCCTCTTCCAGCCCGCAGGCATGGAGCACTCGGATACCCCCAATCGGTGGCAGTGGTCTGACAGGATTGAGTGGTGAGTTGATCGATGTGATCTTCGAGAAAATGCTGTTGGGGTGTGTCCGCTCACGTCGACGCGCCCAATTAAAGATCGGGCCGTCCTCAATGTATTTGCGCACCTTCGGATTCATCGTGTCCTTAAGACGCTGTGAGTGCTTTTGACCCCAGCGGAACCCTTTGCCGATAAAGAGGTAATCCCCTTGAATCGGCACTTCATCCAGACCGATCTCGTAATGTGGTAACCGCTTGAGTGATCGTTGGTACTGCTTGACCTTCCACGCCTGGTGCAGACGAATAGCCCCGAGCAGTGACAGGCCACCTGCAGCGGTGTACGCCACACTCTCCGTCATTAGGAACCAACTTGGCGCGCTGCCAACAATCGTTGCAGCCGATAACGCCACTGCCCCACTCCACCCCTCAACCGGTGGTCGTAACTTCGCTTCAAGCATACTCATCGTACAAGTCCTTGTTGATCTACATAGGCGGGGTAGTGCCGCAGTTTCAGTGTCTCGGCTAGGCTGTCACCGGGCACGGCCGCTAGAATGAGTTCGTTGTTCGTCAGGCGCATCAGCTCTTCCATCTGCGCGACACTTTCAACATTGATGACGTAACCAATGGCGCGATTCTCGGCGAGAATATCGAGGTTCTGTTGCATCCAGTTCACCGACACACGGTCGTACCCAACAATGAAGAACGGCATGGTCAGCAGGTAACTCGGAATGTCGCGCCCCTCGTCATCACCAATGGGGCCAATCGTCCATTTCTCACTTCGGATCGGAAAGCGGTTCTCGCTCATCAACTCAACCTGCGGTGTTTCTTGGATGTCTTGCGGACTCGGGACTTCATCATCTGCCGCGCTGGTAAACAACAAATCGGCGATCGGTACACCGGGGCCATCAAAAATCTTGATGGGTTTGTCGAGAGGTGACGCAGGCGGTCCTTTGAACGCAACGGCCGGTAATGACAAACAGACCGCAACTGCGGCCAACAACATCTTCATAGGGTCCACCAAATCTTCATCACTCTGTCCGCATAGGACTGAGCGATCTCTAAATCTTGTTTTCCTCGCGCTGGGCGGTGATAGCAGCCAACAGCGACTTCCCATTGCCCACATTCAGGCCGGTCGTACTGCTCTCGAAGGTGTTGTGCGGCCGCCCGCAGATTCGTGCGAGGGTCTAGCGCTTGCCAGAGGTTGTAATCGAATTTGTCGCGGTGCCAGCGCCAGTTCATCTGCGCAATGCCAAGGTCGAAGCTGTAATCCCCCTGCTCTACAAGGAGATTGGCATAGGCATAAGCGTCAACTTGAGTGTGGAAAAAATGAGGGTGTCCTCGATGGTTGATCGTCCACGGCCATGCTTTCGCACCAGCCTTCGTTGCCGAGCGCGACTCAGCGAGGATCACCGCATAGAAGATCTGATCGGGAATGCCATATTCACGCGCAACTTCGCTAACCATCGGCGGCACACTGGCGTGCACTGCCAATGACAGGCTTAACACAATCGATAGCACCGCCGCGCGAATCACTTTTTACCACCGTGTGAAGGTGCGCTTGATCTCACCGGTCTCCATCGACCGCGTGCGAACTTCCGGCAGTTCAGTGATAGCTACGTCGTAGCGCGACATCTTGCCGTCCTCGAAATTGAGGGTGACTTTGCGATCTCTGACTTCTTGCGGATCGATACCGACTGCCTGAGCCCACTGTCCAATGTCATCCGCGGATGTGCCCGGCGCGAAATAAATATCCAATCGGCCACTGCCCTTCTCGCCCGTCGTTGCAGTGACTTCGTTGTAGAGCTCTCGGCACTTGTCTATGCAGGTGGGTTCGACAAACATCGCGACTTCATGGGTTCGCGCATTCTTTTTACGCTCCCACTCTCGCTTCCATTGCTGGTCTTGTATCAGCGGTGTATTGCCGTGGTAACGCTTCGCCGCAGCCATGCGCTCTACCTCAAAGGCAAGCTCTAGCTCGACACGCTTAGATTCAACCTGCATCCACAGGTTAGCATATCGCCGGCGCTCTTCAGGATCCGTTTCCATCACACCTAAGGCGCTGATTGGATCAAGGTCCGGCGACCAGGTACCACGTCGACCAGACATTATTTCGCGATACTTCACCCAATCTCGATCCGTGAGATTCCACTCTCGAGCACGCGCTCGCTCTTCGTCCGATAGCTCCTCTTGCTGTCGAAGCATCGAGGTATCAACGGCTTCGGATAAGCGCATACCCTGCTCAGTCACTCGGGTGTCGGCAGCAAAGACAGACGTTGCCAGCGTCAGCCCCGCAACAGCCAACCCTATCTTCAGATCAAAGGTCCGCTTCATATCCCGCTCCTTAGTTTCCAGCAACCTGTGGAGCTGGATCTGCTGACAGATCAGAGATCAGGTAACCGTCTTTGCCTTTGTAGAACTTCTCACGCTCGTACGTTGGCGACTCGACCAGTGCAGGCTCAGGCATTAATTGAACGTCCACTGCAGGCTGCAGTGGCTCTTGTGCTGGTTCATCGGACATCTGCGTAACGCCAACCACCAGCATAATCACTAGAAGAAAACCCATGTCGTACTCCTAAAGCTGTTTAACAATCATTGTCTGTCTGCCGTCTGTGAAGATGACGCGACTCTTGTCCGTATCGATGCTCTTCACCGTCCATTTACCTAACGCGTCGCCTTTAGCGAGGTAGGTGAATTGACCGTCCTTTTGCATCACGGCTTGCTCTTCGTTACCCCAAAAATCGACGTTGATAAAGCGGTTGCCATCGATCGATGAGACCGTGCGAGGTCCTGAAGGCTTTGCGATAGGCTTGGGCGCAAGGGCAGCCTGATTCACTTGCTGCTGAGCTTCGCGATCTTTAAGCTGACCGCCAGCCGCTGTTTTTGACAGCGATGCGATATCTAAGGTCAATCGAGTTTCGACATCTGTTAACGTGGCTCGAATAGACTCATCCGAGCGCTCGCTCAGTCCGCGCTGCACTTTGATTGCATTGGCCGCTGAGATGAGGTCAGTTTGAAGGTCGGTGATTTGGGTCTGCAGCGATTTGGTATCGATCCCCGCGATGTCGATACGGTTCTCACTCACTTTCGTTTCAAGCTTAGTCAGTGTCGCCCCCAGATCATTGGCGGACTGAAACGCCTTAGCGATGTTTGTGTCCACTTCTTCAAAAGCGATTGCAACATTCGTCTGGAATTGTTGCTGCTGCATGTAGGCAGCGCCAGCTCCAGCTGCTGCAAGAAGACCGACGAGCAACGCGGTACCGCCAAGAAATTTTCCACCGCCCGATTTAACGAGCACCGGTGCAGGTGCTGCGGCACGCTCCTCAATGAGTTCGTCAAGCTCAGACGCTTCCTGCGTTTGGTTTGCTGACTCTAGTTCTTCATCGCGAACAGCATGAAGCGGTCCCATCGTCGCCGGCGCCGGACCTTGATCAGTGTCGAGCACCGCGGGCTGATTATCGACTTCATCAAACGCATCCTCGGCCCTCAAAGCCGAATTGTTGCTAGGAGGTGTCATGATGCACCTCCGAGTGTTCGATCGGTTACAAACGCCACTTTGCGGTTGATAGGATCTACCACTAGATGAAACGCATCACCTGCCAAAGTTTGAAGCGCTTTATCCAGTGTGATTGGACCCAATTGACGATGAATAGCCGGCAGTTGATGACCGAGCAGAATACGGGCTTCTGGAGTCAGTACTGAATAATCAGCCAGGTTGTAACCTGAACGATCGAGCAGGAAGTTTACAGCCTGTTCGACTGTTTCTACTGTGGTCGGCAAACGCGTGTTTACAACCACTTTGAGTGGATTCATCTGAGCCTTATGCGGCTCGTTGGCAACCACTGAATAGCGGCCAGTCTCAATGTAGTTCTGAGGAACGTTCGGATCAGGTTGCTGTGCGAACGCAACGCTTGAAGCGGCGAGCAGTAATGCACCTGTTGTATGTTTCAATGTGTTCATAGCAGTAAGCTCCATTCGAATAGGTCTGCACGACTAACACTAGAGCCTATTAAGCGAACACAGCGGATTTAATGGTGCATAGTCCAATGCACTAATTCGAACAGGAACAGGTAGGGAATTTTGAGTGGGAGTGACCGCCCCCGTTACCGGGGGCTGATCTGGGCGGTGCAGCACACACCTAATGCTTAACTTCCACAAGTCGTGAAAGCTCGAGAGCTTAAGCCAGCTCTCCTACCTGCGATATCTTTCACTCGCGCCTGACCGCCAACAGGTGACGCTCAGTGAGCCAGAATTCTTCTGACAAAGGACAACGGTTTTCCTCAATAGGCAGTCCACGAATCTGTGATCCGTTACGTGCCATTTCATACCGTCGAATGAAAGTAGTATGTCGATAAATTCAGCTCGAATACCCTGCCCTCACAGCTGGCTATTACACATCCGAATTTTTGGTAACCACAGTGCTGAAAAAACACTCAGACAAACACAATGTCTCAGCGCTTTTTGAGCACTGCGGCAGTTACATAGATTGAGGTAGATTGGTGCGTGTGCGAAGTCGATGGATGAAGCCGCAGCTTCTGATGAGGTCTTGGGTCGCCTCAACTCAACCGTAGGTATGCTTGAACAATAGAACAGGTCCGACAGAAGTTCAAACGTCATTTTGCGCCACCAAAATAGTCCGCGGTGTAATTCGTGTTGTATCGTCACCGAAATTAGCCACGCGATAGAGCTCATTGAGGATCGTCCAATCAATCTTCAAATTAGCATTCAATAGTTCAACATTAGCACTGAGATCTCGCAGCCATGGCTGATCAATTTCCGGTATCGAATTCAGTACGGCGAGGAAGCGATCGTCCTGCCCAGTAACGTAAGTTCGCTTAGTACCGTCACGAACTCGCCACCGCATTTCAGAGTGTGAATCAAACGCACGTCGTTCCAGCTTAAGATTCTCAACCTCGCGTTCTCGATACTCATCCAGTAACCGAGTCAGTCCTGCCTCCATTGATTCAAGACGCTGCTCGTGACGGCGACGGACACGATGTGCCTCCTCTCCCTTAATATCATAAAAGGATAAGATATATATATTAGGGAAATCGCCCTGAGCTGAACCAACCGCCTGGTCTGGAAATTTTCGGCTCTTGTTTGACATCAAACCACCCCGTTTAGCCAGCTGCAGGCCGCGTCATTAGTGGACCTAGGCCGTTTAGCCATCAGTTCGAACAACCCGCTTAGCCCAGTGTTTGTCCGCCCAAGGTTATAAAATCTGTCACAAGCGACTACGCGACTATTTAGCCACGCTGAGCACATCCATTTAGCCACTTGTTTAGCCATCGCGTTCAAACCTCAGTCGACCCGATCCAGCACTCACCTAAGTAGGCATCACACCCCTCAACCACCAAAGCTGTCGGGATCAAATGATCGACCGCCATCGTAAGAATCTCATGCGTCCAACCGTCATCTGGCGCTGGAAACGTCAGTTGTGAAAGGTCGGATCCCAAGCGGCAAATACGCAGCGACTCGCTTGTATATGGTGTAAGTATATCGATCTCATGCGCCTTCACATCGGTTATCAGTTTAAGCATTCTTCAACCCTCTAACTCACTTTCAATGCTCAGGAAATTTCCTTCGGCACTAACCCTTGGATTGCTCGTGATCCACTCTGAAAATCACTCTGAACTCAGTCGGCTACGACTCATAAATTAAGTCCAAATAAATTTTTAATGCCCGATGATATCGCTTGGAAATTGTCTCGATATGACTGCTTAATTCGGGCGTTTAACGCGCTACTTAGAAGTAAAAAAGACCGATGCGGATAGAATTTGGGAATCCGGATCGGCCTTAAACCACTTCATCAACGTTCGGTTTTTTACCCCTAGCCTGCCTTCAAATCGCCAGACTTAGCCGTGGCTTCGCGAATAACTACACGACGTTTATCCGGCAAGTCAGGTGCAAATTTTGAACGCAATTCCGCGTGCAAAAACTCGCGCTCGACCGGCCCAAATTTCTTCAGCGCATCACGGGCAACTTGGTTCTTTGTCGCAATATCGTCGCGCGTCACGCCGGTATATTTCCAGCGAGCAGCATCATGAAAGATGCTTCTGAAGCGGCTCTGGATTTGATCAATGATCTTGCGCTTTTCATCCATACCGAAGCGCCCTTTGTGGTGCGCCTCCATCGCTAAGCGCGCACATTCATCTGCCAAAATTAGCGCATCCAGCGATCGGAATCCGAGGCGTGAATGATGACGAACCGTGACGATCCTAGCGTCTTTGACTTCGGTTTTTGGGAACACTAAACGGGCCGATCCTGAAGCTGATATTTCGCTCAGGCTCTCTTTCATTTGGGTCAGCGCTTCAACAGCCTCATCGATCGCACGCTCCGTCAGAAAGTACATCTTATCGGCATAAGGATCATCCTGAGCAATCGCTGATTCCGCATTGCGTAAGCGCTTCATAAAGCTGGGCATGCCCATGATGAACGACTTGGTATCGGTCCCCTCACGACCGTTCCAAAGGAACAGTCCGGTATTGGTCTGAAGATCAAACTGGGGATCACTTTCATATCCGATCGAACCAATGAGTTCGATCTTCCCATCCTCGCGTTCAGTCAGTTTTTCGTCGGCCATAACTTACTCCTTAGCGATCGCGAAGATCTTCCCAATAGTTGACTGTCTTATGTATAAAATCGAGTGCATGGCCTGTACCATCCCGGACGGCTAAGTAGGCCTTCCGCGGGTCCCGCAGCTCTTTCATTTGCTCGAGATATGCGCTGTAGACTTCATCTTTCACGCCCGGATACTTCGGTTCGTTTTTACGACCGCAACAGGTTTTAATACCAAGCTCAGACCGCGTGACGGCACACTCGCTTGCGCGTTTACCAAAGAAGTCAGCAACCAGAGTATTACTTGCGCCTGCAACGAGGTACTGGCGATACATGCGCTCGTCCTCGATATGTTGTTTCTGATTTTGAAGAAATCGATTCACATCTAGGTTCTGAAGCGGCATACCACCGGGGTTGTTCTTCAAGAGCAGATGGGCGTGATTTCGGCACAGCTCATCGATGTGCCAGGTATCCAACGACATAATGTCTGCGACCAACGCTCGATCAATTCCGTGCATCTCAAAGAATTTGAGGTTGTGATTGCGATACGCATTCATTGCAGCGAGTACTACCTCTTTGAGGAACATCGTGGCGCCATAAACCATTCCACTGGGAACGTAATATTCTGACGCGGATGCGCCACTGGCCTTCGCGCCAGATCGATTCGTCTTTTGGTTCGCTGCCGTCATAACGGTTCCTCGTGTATATCTCTAAATATGAATACTAGAAAAAAGCTATTTTTTTTCCAGTTTTTTTTCGTAAAAAAGTTTTTTCTACTTTTACTCTCTTCTCTATTCCTACCACGGAAATCAGAACTTACGCGGGCTCGCGTGATTTTTTCTTAAAAAAATAATTGGTACAAAGTAGCGCGCACTAATAAACGCAGCGTTTTTTTATAGCTCTGCCACTATAGGAAGAGTGTTAACCCTAAGTCGCGGATAAATGATGTGATGACTAAACAGACGGTGAAGGTTCGACTGAGTGAACCCGATAGAACGATGATGCGAGCCATCGCGTTAGAAGACGGCGTGGGTACGAAGCTCAATGATGTAACCGCCCGCGCTGTTGAATGGGCTTACTTCAACCGTAGTGTTATCACACCCCTAGTCGTGCCGCGTTCAAACCGCCATTACGTTAGCCTCTATATAGACGCGGATAGTCAACTCAAAGCGCTTGTTGAACTGTGGGACTGCACACTGCTTGAAGCGTTGTATTCAGCACTGCGTCACTACATGCAGCATCGAAACATCCGGACAGGAGTGCGCTGTGGCGTGGCTTAACCTTTTCAACCGCCCTACCCCCACCCCTGTCAGTCCTACGACGGAAGCCGTCGTGCCTGAAGTACCAAGCAATTTCCTACTGGTAGAGTCTGGAGCGTCGTTGCTTCAGCAGGGTGACCGTAGCCGAAAGGTCACTGCTATCAAACGCACACAATCTGTCACGTCAGAAGTCTGGGCCCAACACTATTTATATGCCATTGAGCGGTTTGCGGAGCTCGTACAGAACCACCCTGCTTCGCGCAATCACCACCATTCTGAAAGTGGTGGTTTACTCGATCACACGCTCGATACGCTATACCGAGCGATGCGTTTGTCAGCCGGCTACATTCTTCCCCCGCAAGCTGAGCCGGAAGATATCGCGTTAAACCAAGAGCGTTGGAGATTTGGGATATTTATTACCGCCCTGCTCCACGATGTTGGCAAAATTATTACCGATCAAGAGACCGTTTTCCGGCACCGAGGAGAGCTGACTCGATGGCAGCCTTGGTTTGGGCCCATGCCGCAGGGTGCGCATTACACCTACCGGTACCGCCAAACGAACGGTGAACACTATGCCGGGCTCCACGATCGCGCGGGCATCACAATTCTGCCTTTCGTGCTGACGCAGAAAGCGTCCGAATGGTTAGCATCTGATCGACGTTTAATGTCTCAAATATTCAACGCACTATCCGCATCGACCCTCGGAGCCGGTGTCGTTGGTGAGATTGTTAAGGCAGCTGACCGAGCATCAACAGGCAATAATTTATCGACAAGCACTGGGTCTCAGAGTGACGAAACGCCACTGCATATTAAAATTCTGAGCGCTATACAAACGCTTTCAAGTGAAGGGCGATTCAAACGCAATATGCCGGGCTCGGCCGTGTGGGTCGACGAATCTTTTTCGTGGTTTTCTGCAAACTCAGTAATGACGAGCGTGCGCGCTCATCTCATTGAAAACGGCCATAAAGGTATTCCGCAATCACCAAGACGCCTGACCGAGATTTTGAACGAACACAAGGTTACCGTCGAACCTTCAGATACATCGTCCGTCTTTGAAGCCAAGATTCATGATTCCAAACGCAACTGGAATAAAACGCTGACATTCTTCGTGATCAGCAATGAAAAAGTGTGGCTCAACGGAACTCCATCCACTTTTGACGGGACAATCACACCTGTTGATAAAAAGGGAAATCCGATCGCCTTCGAACCAACAGATCATGCTTCAACACCCGCTGATATAAGCAACGAGCAGGAACCTCAAGTATCTACAGAAGATCCGGCAAACATTGTTCAGGAGACAACAGAACCCAGCGGCGCACCATCGAGCGCACCTTTCTCCTGGTCAGAGCCAGAAGCAGAATCCGATGAGACCGGTGCAGTGTCGACATCCAGCGAATCGCTGGTTGTAGAGGAGGGCGTTCAAGCTAAATCAGACCAAAGCACCGCTCAGGCTGATCCGAGCGTCGCGCCAAAACTTGCATCCTATCAAAGTAGTAGGAAGGCAATTTCAAAGCCGACCTTTAGGAATATCGATGCGAAAGACCTGACCAAAGAGTCAGATTTCTTTAAGTGGCTGATTAATGGGATTCGCTATCACCGGGTACGCATCAATGAGAGCGGGGCGCCTGTACATATCGTCGGAAAAGAGCTGGCTCTTATCTCACCCGCCATTTTTCAGAAATACCTTTCCGATAATAAAGCCGCTGCTCTTTCATTAGGCGCATCAATGGATGAGCAGCGCTCCGCGCTGCAGCGGACAATCAAGTCGTTGGGAAAACATCGAAGAAAAGATGACCAAAGTGATTTCCACAAAATCATCATATCGGGGCCGAACCGGCAGAGCACGGTGAGTGCGATGTTGTTTGATCGCGCGTTATTCCCAGATCTTGAAACAATTTCCGCGAATCCCATACTTCATATCGATAGTTAGGACCAATCCGCTGGCTATTCAAGATTTGAAGCTACGCCCAAACGCTCTGAACTTTGTTCTTGTTCTCGTTCCAACATTGCACTGTCGATAGTATTTTGGATCTGGTCATAACACCGTTTTTGGCAATACATCACTCTATCGACAATGTATTGAATGATATCCTGGTGTAGACGACCTGTTTTACGGAAGATCGAGCGTTGAGCCGTCAGTAAAGACCGAACTTCGTCTAGACACTCCTGAGCTTCATGAAACAGTGCAGGATCGCAGTCCTCTGCGAGAACAGACTTGCTGGCTAGAGCGTTCGCTATATCAGACAGCATCACTAAAACGAACTCATCTTCTCCAGGTTGGATGTCGACGTCAATAAACGACTTGGCAAACCATTCCTGAGACTCTTCAATAACCGGCGGTTTATCCAATGCAGAGTAAGCAGCGTTGATACTGGTAAGGTGGCCTGCGCGCAGCAGATCAAACAGCTCAGGCTTACCTTCTGCGAGTATGCGTCGGAGTTGTTGTGCTGTTCCGTGTGATTTACCCGTGCGCTTCGCTATCGACCTGACCGACATCCACTCACTAGACACGTCCGACATTGCTTTTAACAAGAGCAGTAACTCGGGATCGGTCAAATCCTGCCTCGATAAATTATCCTGCAACTCAGCACGGAACCGATCAGCTAGGGTAGGGTACCAGACTGGGTTAGCGCGAATCCGCTCTTGGCCTGCAATGATGTGAGCTAACCAGCGTTTGGTGCCTGAAGACACCTCGTTTATCTCGCCTGCAGGCCCCGCAGCTTTAAGATAAGTAATGGGTTCGACGAGCTTCTCGGAACCTTTCGCGAGAGTGGCACCGAGCTCGATCACAGCCCAAAGCGCAGCCAGCTCCCAATCTTGAATCTGCATTTCAGCGCGAGCTGTGCGAATCAACCGGTAGATATCGAGGGGGATCGATACGCTGTCGAGGAGAGCAGGGATGTTGAATCTGTCGCGAATCGCGACAACACGTTCTAGAGAGAGACCGGTTTGACGTAAATCATGCTGGCTAGGCTTCAGCGCATCACACCGGACAGTTCCATTATCCGTCATCTAAAGTTCCATTCGTTTCTTATTATCGAGCCACTTAAGAGTAGGCCAAAATCGACGCTTGTATAGGAGCCGAGAATTAAACTTCCTTACAGGTGTACGAGGCGCATCAAATCGATTCGTACAGTGGGTGTACGAACACCCGCTCACCCCTTCGTACGCGCTAACAGACGCTCAAGAGTTATCGCTGAATAGTGGTCATTTTTTGCCCACCCCTTATCAGCTGATAAGGGGTAAGGGGCATGGTGAAGGTGTCAAAAAGAGAGCGATCTTTTCCCAATCATACGGACTATAGATTTAATCAATGCCATATATTACGGCGCTTGCAAGTCACTATCTGTATCATACAGAGGCGTTTCATACGGCCCTGTTGATGTTGTGTTTTCATACGGCTATACTGCACAAAAGTTGATCACAAAGGGATACAGTCGTGCTGACCTATAGAAGTCTCTGCCTCGCAGTTATGAACCAGAAGGGTGGGGTGGGCAAGTCCACAACTACAGAACTGTTCAGTGAATGGCTAGCCGTGTGTATCGCACTCAAAGTGCTGATCGTAGATAGCGACATGCAGGCGAACTCATCACAGCGCTACATAGAGATGAAAGTGGTACCGCCGACCGAGGAGAACGAGTCGGGCACGTTGCCGCCTGACCTTGAGGACTTCGATGCAGAGGAAGAGACACACCTCAATGTCGATTCAAACATCGCAGATATCTTTGACGACAAGATGTGTGAAGCAAGACCCACGCAGTTCAGCCCAGATGCAGAGGATGAGTCAAACCGGATTAACGGTCTAATCGACATCATGTTGGCTCACCCGGTCAAGCTTGAACTGATCAATGGACGTTTTGCCCACGGAAGTCCGCAGCTGCTTCACAAAGTGATTAACCGCCTTCAGGAAGTGCTCCATATGAAGGAGTACGCCGACAACTACGACATCATCATCATTGATACCGCACCGACTCGAACCCCAATGTTCAGAGCCGCGATGCGTGCTGCAACGCACCTGGTTGTCCCATTCGTTCCTGAGGCAAAGGCGATGCAGGGTTTGCTCTCAATGGTTGGCGCTACGCGCACCGAACAGATGCAGCGCAACGGTGACCGTGAGGTTGAGCTGACTGCAATGGTGCCTAATATGGTACGACGTGGAACAGACCACATCAGCGCGCTCGCCGATCTGCAGGAAGAAGGGCGCTACACAAAATACCTGACACCTTTATCCGAGCGGGACGGTGTACCGATGTTTATTCCCCTAACGACTGACATCAGTAAACGCGGATTCAAACACGTTAAACCAGACAGCCTATTCAAAATGCCTGTCGGGAATGAAAAGCGCCAAGAGGTTGAGCGTGTCATGTTAGCGCTCGCCCGAAGAGTGTTTAAGGATCACCCTGCGCTAGAGCAGATTGAAGCGTACGCTGCGAAGACACCTTACCTACATGATACGGAGGTCACAGCATGAGCCGCCGCCGCAATGCACCCCAGCCTACTAATCGATTTGAAAACGATGCGATTAGCCAAGGCTTAGAGGACGCAATCCGCGAAACTGACTTGCTTGAAGCAGGCAAAACGAGCCGAATCGTCCCAAAACCCATTAAAGTAACGGATGTACAGCTCAATCCTAACAACGAGCGAAAAGAAGCTCGAACTATCACCCATGAGAAGATTGATAGGTGGATCGAACAGAGCGGTTGGGACAGCGCCCTCTATTGTAAGTTCCACCGTGATGCCAGCGACATAAGCGAAGCAGAGAAGCAGCGCTATGGGAAAATGCGAAAGACGCTAGAACAGGTGATCCGTAACTCTGGTGAGCACGGAAACGACGAATGGCTTGCTGTTGATTACGCGCTCAACCTTGGCCAAACGATGGCGACACAGCAGGACCTAGAAGAAGATATTCAGTGGTACCTGCATAAAGATGAAGGCAGTGATAAGGCTATAAAACGTGCCAATAAAGGTAATCACCGTTTAATCACTTACAGATTCAAAGACTGGCCATACATTTCCGGCGCTCAAATCCAATCGTCAGACGCGAAAGACTTGGCTGAGCGGTCATTCGTCAGCAACAACATGCATGCCGAGTTAAAACCGTATCAGCAGGTTTTACATATACAGCAGCAGATTAATGAACGCGGAAAAACCGTCGATGATTACAGCCTGTCTGAACTGATCAGCTTTGGCTTAAAGAATCAGGCGGAAGCACAGCGCATCCGAAACGTTCTCAGGCATGCCCCCCTAAGCGACTATTTTTTAAATCGTGCGCAGTATTACATCAATGACAATGGCCGCGTGGGTTTTTCCCTTGCGAAAATGGCTGAACTAGCCCCCCTTCCTGACGACGCTCTGAGGGCACTACTCGGAGAAGAAGATGCAGTGGCAGCAGCAGAATCGGATAACACCGAGAGTGAATCTAGCGCTGTCGAGCAGGCTAGGGCTTCAGACTCGAGTGAAACCGGCATAGCGAAAGCCAAGAAATCGGGAAAGGCGACACCCACCATCCAGCTTAACGGCGCGAAAAAGGACTTTACACTGCATAACAGACTTATCTCGTCATTGCTGCGTGGTGAAGGCCCACAAGCAGAGCAGGCTCTGAAACAGCGATTTAAAGAAGTACGGGGCAAAGAGACCTGGGAAGATAAAACAGACGCCCAACTGATGATGAAGCTCTGGGAAGAGTATGTTGGAGATCACCTCTGATGGCCCGACGGAAACTGTCGACGGAAACTGCTGAAGCAGTTAAGCAACGTTCTGCGCAAACGGCAGAACCTCGCCAGGAGGAGATGCAGCTTAAGCCGCCCAAGACGGTCCAGCACCGAATCAGTGTGCGACTCCCAAAGAAAGCGATTGCCGCACTTGAAGCCATTGTTGGCTCCCGTGGTCGCAGCGGTAAAGTTCGTGAATACCTTGATGCGCTACTATCGATGGATCAAGCCGATATTGTGCGACTTCTCTTTCACGATATGCTGGATGCAGGTGCGGACAATCCGGTCGTCACCATATCCATCGACGACCGTCAGAACAAAGCGATTCAGTTGCTTCAGTCGAAGTTCGATAATGGCGAGTTTCAGTCGATCCTTGAAGATGATGTAGAGGAGGGAACTCTACCGCTGGATCAGACACCCATCGCATCAGCATTCGTGCGTGTCGCTATTTATCAGGGCCTGCTAGGAGCTGATGAGTGAGCGATCAGATGACCAAGCTGGATGCGCTTCTAGCCAAGCGCCTAAAAGAATCATCTGTACCCGAGCGTGACGCGCCCACACCAAGCGAGACGGACGTAGCGGTAATCGAAACCCCTCCGACTACCAGGGACGAGAATCAGAGCGAATCCACACGACAAGCGCTGCAGAAGAAGCCGCGTGTCATGTCCCTCGATTACGAGGACGTTGACCCACACCAACTGTTAGTTGCCGCTCGAGCGGGCCTGTTTGCTGCTACTCAGCAACGTCCCATGGAGTTACCGACGTTTTCCCAGAATGGCCTTCAAATTGAAGTGATTGGGACGGCCGTCGGCTGCCCAGCGGATCCAGAGAATAAGCTAATGATCTGGCTAACGAGCCAGGTCAACGAAATCCAGCTCCACGAGGACCATGAGAATATTTATGCTGCTTTCACACCGCACCACTATTTCCAGTGGTTAGGCGTCAAATCAAATGGATCTCAATATGATGCTCTGTGGACCACACTCGATGTGCTCAACGGTACGCGCTACCGCAGCAACATTTCTCTTTCGCAGAGTTACACCAAGATAGAAAATGACGAGCAGCGGGCTGAGCACAAGCGCTCAGGCACAGATAAAACCATTGGTCTATCGTTCATCAAAGACGCTGAGGGTAACCCCGCAACGGATTCGAAGTCATTGGACGCTGGCGGTTTTAGCATCATAGAGAACTACTGGAAGTCGGGCTCAGCAAAGCTGATCGATGGGAAGGTGTTTGACACCCCAGACGCCACTGAGCGCACGTGGATCAAATTCAACAAGAGTGTATTCCTTGCTCTCATGAACGATTCAGCCCGTTTCCGGCTCCCTGCCGGCATACAGTACATGAAATCCCCTGAGCACCGAGCACTCACAGAAAAGGCGATACTCCACATTAAAAGGAGCACCAAAGTTGTGCCTGTTAGCGAGGCGTTAATTTACAACGAGTGCCGCTGGTCGCTTGAGGAAGATCAGGTAAAAGAAAAGAGAAAACGGTTACGTGGATTAAATAAGACCCAACCACTCCTGGACGTTGCTATCTGGGTCGGTCCTCGTCCTAAACGTAAAGGTCAAAGCGTCTCTAAAACAGCCGACGAGTATATGTTTTACTTCAAAGCCGATCCTACCGGTGCCACCCGTAAGGCCTGGTCAGACTTCGCCAAAACCGGAAAGCGCAATCAAATGCCGCAAGAGATCAAAGACCTCTACAAGAACGCTCGCTGAGCTCCGCCTTAATACCTAATAAAACCAATCACATAGCATAAATAACATTAGTTAAACCCCGCACTTCGCAAATCGATTTAGTAGTTAAACCCCGCACTTCATCCATGTATATTCTTGATAAATTGAGTCGTAATCGAACGAATAGCCAACTTTCCTGAGTAAAAAACAGCCAAAAACCTCAAAAAATCTTATAAATCGCCTCTTTCCGGCTGGTATAGACAGCTATCTATGATTAGTTAAACCGCGCACTTTAATAAAAATAGTTCAACCATTTCAATTAGTTATCATGAAACCTGGGGTCTCATACAGATACGTTTCATACAACCCCTTATCAGCTGATAAGGGGTTGAAATTCTATTGATCTATTTCAAGCCAATAAAACTCTAAATTATCCCAATAGATACGGCAATATCGCTCGGAAATATCGAGCGGGCATGTAAAATGAAATTGTAATATGCTACAATCTTCGCCTAACGTGATGCTAAATGTTAATAACGTGTAGATAACGTGTGATTAAGCCTGTATAACCTGTGAATGGATTAGTTAAACCGCGCACTTCAGTTAGTGGTATACCGCACTTGGATTAGTGCTTACGCGCACCTGGAGTAGATAACGATCTGCTTAGCATTAGTGGAATAGCGAACTTCGCTTAGTTAAACCCCGCACTTCGAGTGAACGTAAATATCGCTAGAAGAGCGGTGATTACTGAACTTCGAGCCTTTAATGACCGAATCGCAGAAGTGGCCTAGAACGTTCTCAGAAGTAAAAAAGAAGTTCTTTCGAACTCTTTGGGAATCTCTTTTAGAGCCTATTAAAAATAATAAGCGCATACGCGCTAAACATAACGTTTGAAAGGTTGTGATAGGATCAGCAAATCATAACACCGGATTGACCCATGGCACGCAGAACTGGCACAACACCCAAGACAACACTTGGCTCATTAATCTCAGAAGATAATGACAACACTACGTCAGGCCACACGCTCACAGAACTTCCGGTCGACCTGATCGATGCCAGTCGTTATCAAGCACGCTCTCACTTTGATCAAACTGAGCTTGAGGAACTTGCAGCGTCAATACGTGCCCAAGGGTTACTCCAACCGGTTACTGTTCGTGAGATCGTTGGCTCCGGTGGTTCGCGCTATGAATTGATTGCAGGTGAGCGACGTTTACGTGCCGCCATACTTGCGGAGAAAAGCACAATACCTGCACTGATTCGCGAAACAACAGATCTCGAAATGTCCACGCTCGGTCTTATCGAGAACATCCAACGCTCAGCACTCGGTGTTGTTGACGAAGCTCGCGCGCTGCAACGTTTACAATCCGAATTCAATCTCACACAAGCTGAAGTCGCAGAGAGCACCGGTAAATCGCGACCTGCTATCGCCAACGCTATCCGCCTTTTATCTCTAGATCCAACCGTGCTTAATCTATTGGAACGCGGTGATATCTCAGCTGGCCATGCCCGGGCACTTTTGGGTGTCGAAGACTCCACTCAACAACTCGCGATTGCTAAATCGGTTGTTGAGCAGCAACTTAATGTCCGACAAGTTGAAGCGTTGGTTGCGGAACACAAACGTAGACGCGCAAAACCCGACGCTGAACCTGAAACAGCTCAACGCTCCGATCACGAAGTGAAGCTAGAGTCTGGACTGTCTGAGTTCTTAGGTCTCGATGTATTGTGTAAGATCAATTCGAAAGGGAAGGGTAGGGTTGTCATCCAATTTGATGATGAAGCAGAATTAGCAGAACTACTGAAACAACTTCAATACAAGCGATGAATCCCTATCCACCCTCTATCGACCTTGCCAAGCTTGATCAGCTCGTTGATCACCTAATCGATAAATTCTGATCGAACGCAGAACCTAAACAGCACTTCTCGATCTCAGCGGAGCGTATGCGCGGGTTTACCGGGAACATTCCCTCACGCTTTGATGAACGCATGGAGCTTGGTGGTCAAAGCACAGTCTCAAGGATCTGGACCGGGGCAGGGCACAGTGGAGTGCTGGAAGTCATCAAGCGGCAGACCAGTCTAAGTTTCCTATACTGGGTGACAATGGATGTATCGAATCACTTGAGGACTACGCCATGTTTATACGTTTTGTTTTACTGATTGCCTTGAGTACGAGCCTGGTTG
>Ga0102948_1000376_pt1 | contig 17503 bp, 13 predicted proteins | sample SalPonA_A_H2O_MG_FD_78211 | JGI IMG/M metagenome (GOLD analysis project Ga0102948, IMG submission 78211) | Water microbial communities from South San Francisco under conditions of wetland restoration - Salt Pond MetaG R2A_A_H2O_MG | ecosystem: Environmental > Aquatic > Non-marine Saline and... | reverse complement strand
CTTTCAATGAGCAGGATGAAGCGCGCTTTATCGTCGATCAGATTGCTAAATGGGTAGATGAGGGGAATCGTCGCGACGAGAGTGCAATACTCTACCGTTCAAACGCGCAGTCGCGTGTCCTCGAGGAGATGCTGATACGTGCGGGCATGCCATATCGCATCTATGGCGGCCAGCGCTTCTACGATCGCCTCGAGATCAAAAACGCACTCGCCTACATGCGTCTTATCTCTAGCCGCGATGACGATACCGCGATGGAACGTGTCATCAACGTACCAACGCGTGGTATTGGTACGCGCACTCTTGAGGCCATTCGCGACTATGCCCGCAACGAGTCTGTCTCGATGTGGCGCGCAGCAAATGAGCTGGTTGAGCATCAAAAACTGCCAGGGCGCGCCAGCAATGCACTGCAATCTTTCCTCGATCTAGTCAATCAACTCGGTGAAGATACCGAGCATGCCCAACTGCATGAGCAGACCGAACATGTTATCCGTTACTCCGGACTGATTGCTCATCATGAGAAAGAGAAAGGTGAGAAGGCACAATCGCGCATCGAAAACTTGGAGGAGCTGGTGACGGCAGCCCGCCAATTCGAGCAGAATTGGGAGAACATGGAGACCGAAGAGCAGACCAATGTGCTCGCGGCATTTCTCGACCAAGCTGCACTAGACGCAGGCGAGGCTCAGGCGGACCAATATACAGATTCAGTGCAACTGATGACGCTGCACTCGGCAAAGGGCTTGGAGTTCCCGCTGGTATTTCTGGCAGGCATGGAAGAGGGGCTATTCCCCCACAGCATGTCGGCCGAAGAACCGGGACGCTTGGAGGAGGAGCGCCGGCTTTGTTATGTCGGTGTGACCCGCGCAATGCAGAAGCTGTTTATCACCTATGCCGAATGTCGCCAGCTGCATGGCCAGACAAACTACAACCGCCCCTCTCGCTTTATCAACGAAATTCCTGTCGAACTGGTTGAAGAGGTCCGACTCAACGCTACCGTGCGTCGCCCACTTAATGAACCAGCGCCGTCCGGCTTTGGCGATTATCGCAGTGGTAACGACGTACCCGATACGCAGCTGAGTCTGGGTCAACGCGTACTGCACCCTAAGTTTGGCGAAGGGATGGTGATTAACTTTGAGGGCTCCGGCCCTAAAGCACGCGTGCAGGTCAACTTTGACTACGAAGGGGTCAAGTGGCTTGTGGTTGGCTTCGCCAATTTACAGCCCTGCTGACTCAATTCGTTAATCTACGTTCGGCCTGATCATCGAGCGCTTGATTAAATCGAGCGCTACTCCACTCTTGGGCTAGCGCCTCAAGCAGCAGAGCCTGCTGATTTTGAGGTGCCAAACCATTCAACGGCGGATCACGGTCTAGGTTGGTTGGAAATGCATACCCTTCGGCCGTAGCGGCCACGGCGTGCTCCAGCTGCTGTTCAGACAAACTACCTGACTGTTTCAAAGCCAGTAATTCTGGATAAACCACACGACAGATCCCGGTGCGATCGACCGTCTCCATTGCACGCCCAAAAGCTGAGGAGATCTGCAGCAAGTTGGCCATGCGTTTGATATCGGGACTGATGTTCGTTCCGGCAGCGTGCAACAGGGCTGGGCTGAAGATCAGTAGATCACCTTTTTGCAGCGCGACTTGCACATAGTGCTCCTCAAACAGGGTTTGAGCCTGCGGCATATTCGCCAATAAATAGCCATGACTGAACTTCTGCGAGTGGGGCAGCAACTGCGTGGGGCCACTCTCGATCGGCATGTCGACATGGGCAATACCAGCCTGCAAGGTTAAATGCGCGCTCAAGCGATGCACCGACTCGGGGTAGCGAGCAGCCTCGGTAGGTGTCATAAACCCCAGATGATAATCACGATGGGCAACCTGGGCTTGCCCGCCTGGGTTAACTGAATTTATTTGAGAAGTTATCTGGTAAGCAGGGCCAAGCCAGGCTTCACAAGCCCAAGCCAGCATATCGTTGGCGTAGTAACGCGCGAAAAGATTAGCATTGTGCAGCGCCAGCTTCTCTAATGCGTTCCAAACACGGTCGTTGGCGCCTGGCTTCGCGAAGTGGTCACCGTGCGAACTACCGCGCTCGCGTTCGATAATCTCATTAAACGCAATTGTCGCTTCATCAACCAACTCGGTATTTAGAGCACCTTGTATAACCAAAACGCCAGGACCATCCTGCCACACCCAGTGCCATTCACTCTGAATCTGCTGCAGTAATTCGGGGCTAGCCGCTATCTGTTGGCGAAGATCGCTGGCCGAATAGATGGCTACTTGAGAATCAATACGCTGCGCAAAGTGCAGTTCGCTCGCGTCAGTGGGCGCTGTAATCAGTTTGCGAAGCGGTTCAAGGTCAACATCACCGCCAGAGAGATAGGTATTTGACATAGCGACTCCTCAAATTTTCCACATCATGCCCCATAAATTATGCCAGTCAAAATATCCGCTATTTTATCGCGTTCTAACCCTTATTTAATGGCGTAGCCGTTAGACCCTAGCGCTAAACGACAGTTCGACAGTGAGTCACGTCTCAATCGGATGGCTATCGCAATATTTCAGAAAACTTAAAGAAAAATGACTGTTGTGTAACATTCTTGTAACAAAACTGTATTCTAATTGCGCCAGCTAAATTTCCGCGTGCGCTTTGCGTCACAACTTGAACCGCTAACAAGAGGAGCATCTCTTGGACATTAAACAGATGAATAAGCTCGAAAAAGCATCAGCTTCCAGCCGCACAGATATTATGCGCATCGGATACGCACTGCTCTTTATGGTGGGCATAATTCTTTACATTGGAACACACATCGAAGGCATAGATGGTGGGTTTATTCTTGTAGTTGCGGCCGTCGTCGGTGGCTACATGGCAATGAACATCGGTGCGAATGACGTAGCAAACAACGTCGGGCCGGCCGTTGGTTCCAAAGCTCTGACTCTTACTGGCGCAATCATCATCGCTGCCATTTTTGAGGCGGCCGGTGCGATCATTGCCGGTGGTGACGTTGTTAGTACCATCTCCAAGGGTATTATTAATCCTGAGGCTATTGGCGATGCTGACACCTTTATCTGGCTGATGCTTGCAGCTCTGCTTGCAGGTGCGCTCTGGCTTAACTTGGCTACCTACGTTGGTGCACCGGTATCGACCACCCACTCAATCGTTGGTGGCGTACTAGGAGCCGGTGTAGCCGCTGGTGGCTTTGGAATTGCAAACTGGGGCCAAATGGGTGCTATCGCAGCAAGCTGGGTCATTTCACCGGTCTTGGGCGGTCTTATTGCGGCTGGCTTCCTCTACGTGATTAAACGCACAATCACTTACAAGCAGGACATGCGTTCAGCCGCGAAGAAAATGGTACCGCTGCTGATCATGTTCATGGCGTGGGCGTTTTCTACCTACCTGGCGCTTAAAGGCATAAAGAAGATCATCAAATTGGACTTCTTGAGCGCGTCGCTCATAGGTCTGGGTATCGCGGTTGCAGTTTATTTCATCGTGAAAGCCGCTGTCGCACGCAGTGCTGACCGGTTGGAGAATGACAAAGCAAGCGTCAACAAGCTCTTCACCATACCCCTTATATTTGCAGCCGCACTACTCAGTTTTGCTCACGGCGCAAACGACGTGGCGAACGCCGTTGGGCCGTTGGCCGCGATCAACGACGCTATCCTAAATCATGGCGTCTCCGCAAAAGCGAGCATCCCTCTTTGGGTAATGATTATCGGTGCACTGGGTATCTCTCTTGGCCTTGCACTTTTCGGCCCCAAACTGATTAAAACAGTCGGTTCTGAGATTACTGAACTCGATCAAACGCGTGCATTCTCAATCGCAATGGCTGCGGCAATCACTGTGATCATCGCGTCTCAGTTAGGTCTGCCTGTCTCCTCTACCCACATCGCCGTGGGTGGCGTATTCGGTGTCGGTTTCTTGCGCGAATACCTCAAATCAAGCCACGCTCGAATGATGGACGATATAAAGTCTCATCACCAAGGCGCAGATCAGGAAGAGGTTGAGAAGTTCTTGAAAGACTTTGAAGCCGCGACGATCGAAGAGAAGGGAGCGATGCTCAAGCAGCTCAAGAAGAAAACTGCCGCTGCGGAGCTTAGCAAGAAAGAGCGCAAGCAACTTAAGAAAGCCTACAAACAAGAGCTAGTTAAGCGCTCAGCAGTTTACAAAATTGCGGCGGCTTGGATTATCACAGTACCAGCGTCGGGCACACTGGCGGCGATCTTGTTCTTCGTAATCCGCGGTGTAATGGTCTAAACCACTCACTGAGCACACTAAAAGAGCCCCCTCGTGGGGCTTTTTTGTTTTTGTGGATATCATGAAATTGTCATAAACGCGTCATAGGGCTGTAACAAAAAAAGCCTCTAATGGTTCATAGAAAGGTTGGATAGCAAATCAGCCAAAGCTGTGAAACTAAGGAGATCGAAATGATCCTACGCGTTGCAACCGCAACTGTTACAGTTGCCGCACTACTAAGCACTCCTGTTATGGCTCGCGACAATGTCAGCATTGCAGGCTCATCCACTGTACTGCCATTCGCAACTATCGTTGCCGAACGTCTTGGCCGCAATCCAGCGTTCAATACCCCGGTAGTAGAATCAGGTGGCTCTTCAGTGGGTAAAAAAGGCGTTTGTGATGGTATCGGTACTGAGTTTATCGATATAGGTAACGCATCCTCACGAATGAAGACAGGCGAACTAGAGTACTGCGACGCGAACGGCGTAAAGCTAACCGAAATCAAGGTGGGCTATGACGGCATCGTTCTTGCGAACTCCAAAGAGGCGCCACAACTAGAGATCTCTCGCTCTGATCTGGGTAAAGCATTGACCGCAAAAGTTGCGATCAATGGCCAGCTAGTCGACAACCCATACACCACTTGGAACGAAGTGAATCCAGCTCTACCTAATATTGCGATTAGAGTTTACGGCCCACCAACAACCTCCGGCACCCGCGCTTCATTTGCTGAAATTATCAACGAAAAAGCCTTTTGCGGCAAAGACGCCGAGATGAAAGCAGCTCTCGAAGCCGCCGGACAAAAAGCGAAAACCTGCCGCGCCATGCGCACGGATGGCGCTTACATCGAGGCTGGTGAGCAGGACAACCTAATTGTTCAAAAATTGCAGGAGGACTCTGAGACCTTCGGTATCTTTGGCTTCTCTTATCTAGATCAAAACTCTGACACCCTGCAAGGCGCCAAGCTTGATGGTGTGGAGCCCTCATTCGAGGCTATTGCTGATGGCTCTTACAAGGCCTCGCGCGCACTCTACTACTACGTGAAACATCAGCATATTGGTGTGGTGCCTGGTATCAAAGAGTACATGACGGAGTGGACTAAACATTGGGGCGATGATGGAATCCTAGCTGACGCTGGCATGATTCCGTTACCTAATGAAGAGCGTGAAGAGATGACTAGACGCATCGAGACGCTACCCGTTCTAACCGCTGATGCACTGCAGTAAACAGCGCGCTAAGTGGACTCCATCCGACCTACTTTGGTAGGTCGGACTTTTACGTTTTTGGGGTAAGTAGATGGCGTTTTCATACCTGTTATTCATCGTTCTGGGCATTGGATTGCTATTTTATGTTGCAGCTAGCCGTCGGGTCAGCCGAGCACGTATGTACGGATCACGATTTCACTCTTTACCCGGCTACTACGGGCTTTGGGCGGGTATCCTAGCTGCCGTACCGAGTACACTGCTACTTGTCGTTTGGTCGCTAATCGATATTCAGCTATTCCAACACTGGGTCCGCGACTTCTATCCTGCAGAGATCCTCTTAGCTGGCGGATCGCAGGAGATAGTGGCCTTGGCGAAGGTTGAGAATCTTGTCTCCGGTATCCGTTTTGGAGAGCCCGAACCTTGGTTGGTACAAGCCAGTGAAGCATGGCTAGGCTGGGCAGAGACCTCAACGCTAGCAAAGACCGTCGTCGTGCTTGGAGTCTCTTTCTGTTTGGGATTTTTGGGCTTTCGTAAAATTGACCCGGAATTCCGCGCTCGCAACGCAGTCGAACGGATATTCTCTTGGGCACTTATATCAGCCTCAACCATCGCTATCCTAACAACGATCGGGATCGTGTTATCGGTACTTTTCGAAACCATCCGATTCTTTCAGCTAGTGCCGCCAACCGAGTTTATCTTCGGCACTGAGTGGAATCCCCAGTTCGAGGGTGCTGAGCGTGCAGGGTCGGGGGGCGGTGATGCTAAATACGGCATGTTACCCATGTTTGCCGGGACTTTCTTGATATCGGCAATCGCTATCATCGTTGCGGTCCCGGTCGGGCTGGCAAGCGCAATCTACCTAGCCGAATATGCTACGCCCAAGGTGCGCTCAACCATCAAACCTCTGCTGGAGATCTTGGCCGGGGTTCCGACTGTAGTGTACGGCTTCTTCGCCGCACTCACGGTCGCACCGGCAATAAAGGGTATCGGGGAGAGTCTGGGACTTAGCGTCGCATCGGAGTCAGCTTTAGCCGCCGGGTTGGTCATGGGCGTGATGATTATCCCGTTCGTATCCTCTTTATCTGATGACGTCATCAATGCTGTACCCCAATCACTGCGTGACGCCGCTCTGGGACTGGGCTCAACTAAAAGTGAAACCACTAGACAAGTAGTCTTACCGGCAGCCCTCCCGGGCATCGTAGCCGCGATAATTTTGGCTGTTTCTCGAGCGGTTGGTGAAACCATGATTGTCGTGATGGCAGCTGGACTCGCCGCCAACCTCTCTTTCAACCCGCTTGATGCGGTAACGACAGTGACTTCCCAAATCGTAACCATTTTAGTTGGCGACCAGGAGTTTGAATCAGCCAAAACGCTATCGGCTTTTGCGCTCTCTACCATGCTCATCATCCTTACACTGGGACTCAACTTTTTTGCACTTCAGATAGTTAAGAAGTATCGGGAGCAATATGACTGATATCGTAACTAAAGGTTTGTCTCCCCAGGAGGCGAGCGCACGAGTTCAAGCTTCGCTAAAACAGCGCCGGCAAAAGGAGAGACGATTCCGCCGCCTTGGGCTTGCGGCGGTTCTATTGGCACTGACCTTCTTGGCAGTACTGTTCACCGGCATCCTGAGCAAAGGCCTGCCGGGTATGTTTCAGTATTATGTGAAACTCGATGTAGAACTTGATCGAGCGCGCCTCGATCCGTTAGGCGACCTCTCCGATGCATCTCTCTACTCAGGCGACGCCGAGGCGATGATCCTCGAATCAGCGCTCTTAACTGTTGATGGAGAAGGCGGACGCAAAGTCAAAAAGACACTGCGAAAAATGGTCTCGTCAGGATCAGCAATTCGACTGATCGACTTTGTTAAGAGCCATCCAGAACTTTTGGGCACAAGGCAACAGATCAAGTTTGCTGTCGACGACGACATCGACTCTTTCTTGCGGGGCTTCATACAACGCGACACACCGGCCAAAGACCGACGCATAGACGATCTCACAATCGAAATTGTCGATAAGTGGGAGTCAAAGGGTCTGATCAGCTATGAACTCAGCGACTACCTCTTTTTTGGCTCGGCTTCTCGAGACGCAGAGATGGCGGGGATCAAAGGCGCCCTGATCGGCTCACTATTAACCCTGGCAATTTGTATTAGCATCGCGTTTCCACTCGGTGTTGCCGCTGCCGTCTATCTTGAGGAGCTCGCGCCTAAAAACCGTTGGACCGAGCTCATCGAGATAAATATCAATAACCTTGCGGCGGTTCCTTCTGTGGTCTTCGGTATCATGGGGCTTGCAATCTTCATAGTTACCTTTGGTATGCCTCGCTCCGTACCACTCGTTGGAGGAGTGGTACTGGCTTTGATGACCCTACCGACGATCATCATCTCATCCCGTGCGGCTATACGCGCTGTGCCACCAAGTATTCGCGATGCAGCCTTAGGTATTGGGGCCTCCAAAATGCAGGTCATTTTTCACCATGTCATTCCCTTAGCAATGCCGGGAATGCTCACGGGTACCATCATCGGTATGGCGCAGGCGCTGGGTGAAACAGCTCCTCTACTTATGATTGGTATGGTTGCTTTTATCGTTGACATACCCGGTGGCTTTACAGATCCGGCGACCGTTTTACCGGTCCAGATATTTATGTGGGCTGACTTCGCTGAACGCATGTTTATTCAAAAAACAAGCGCTGCAATCCTCGTACTGCTTGCATTTCTGGTGACCATGAACGCGGCAGCTATTGCGTTGCGCAAGAAACTTGAACGCCGTTGGTGAAGGAGCGAGATATGACTAGCTTTAAAGAACTGAACTATTCGACGGACCTAATTATGGAAAATACCAATCTCAAAACAACTGGCAACGTATTCGTCGATAATCCTCGAATGAGTGCCCGAAACGTGGACGTCTATTATGGCGATAAGCACGCGATAAAAGACGTCACGATTGATATCAGCGAGCAAGAGGTGATCGCTTTTATCGGACCGTCTGGCTGCGGTAAATCAACGTTTCTGAGAACGCTTAACCGCATGAACGACACCATCGACATATGTCGAGTGACTGGCCAAATCACATTAGATGGCGAAGACATCTATTCGCCCAATGTAGACGTGGTGCCCCTGCGAGCGCGCGTTGGGATGGTATTTCAAAAGCCGAACCCATTTCCCAAATCGATCTATGACAACATCGCCTATGGTCCACGAATTCACGGACTCACCCGCAACAAGGCGGAGCTGGATGAGATCGTAGAATCAGCACTAGAGCGAGCCGGTTTGTGGACTGAGGTAAAAGACCGTCTTGATCAACCGGGAACAGGCCTGTCTGGCGGGCAACAGCAACGTTTGTGTATCGCTCGAGCAATCGCCGTGAGCCCTGAAGTTATTTTGATGGATGAGCCTTGCTCTGCTTTGGATCCTATCGCAACCGCCAAGATCGAAGAACTCATTGAAGAGCTCAAGACACAGTACACCATTGTCATCGTTACTCACTCAATGCAACAAGCTGCACGCGTCTCAGATCGAACCGCCTACTTCCACCTTGGCGACCTCATTGAAGTAGGGAAAACCGAACAGATCTTCACCAATCCGGCTCATAAGTTAACTCAGGACTATATTACGGGACGCTTTGGTTAAAGTTTAAAGAATGAATTCGAGCTGAGTATCAATTCCAAACTTGTCGCAGTAGGCCTGCTCACGCTCGAGATCGGCAATTAATAGAGGATGCTCCTCTGCAACGATTGCAGCGATAAATAGCTTTAGCTCGTTACCGTTAAACTCAATACTGGGCGGCTCTGGTACATTTGGGTTACGTCCAAGATGCCAGAGCACGGCCAGGCGCAGAAGTAAAATTAAGCCTATCGCGTGTTGCTTGGAGATCATTGCAAGATTGGTTACCAAAGCGTTTTTAATCTTCTTGCGATGCAAACGAACCATCAGAGCGACTAAGCGCTGCTGGTCCATACTGAACCCCGGCAAGTTGGAGTGCTCGATGATGTAGGCCGAGTGCTTTTGCAGGCCACTTGAATTGATATTCAGACCGATCTCGTGTGTTAGAGCGGCATATTGTAGATAGCGCTTGGTAAACAGCGGTAGGCGCAGCTCAGGAGCAACTTGACGCCAGAGGTTCAGTGCCGTCTCAGCGACTCTCTCGGCGTGGGCGACATCAACATGATAACGGGCCATTAGAGATCGAATCGCCCGTGTACGCGTATCTAACTGATCACCGGAGGAGAGAAATTCAACAATTAATCCTTCTCGCAAAGCACCGGTAGAGAAGCGTGCCTCAGTGATCTCTAGACTGGCAAAGACGGCGTCCAGAATAGCCAAGCCGCCAGCGAAAAGCGTTGCACGCTCAGGCGTGATGCCCTTCAACACTCGGCTTGATAACTCATCCTTAAAAAGGAGTTTGCGTAACTCTTTAATCGACTCTGCAGTGATCGTTTGCGGCTCTAGCCCTAGGTTCTCACTGGCAATTGCGATCGCCTGAGCAGTACCCGAGGTACATCTGACCTGCTTCCAACCGATAGCGATAAAATGGGCTGAAAAACGCTCCAGCTGTTGCTGAGCAAACAGCTTGGCTCGACGGTAAGCGCTTTTATCAACCCCGTCTTTAAAAAAGGTTTCTGTAAAACTGACCGACCCCATCGTGTGGGAGCGTCCAAGTTCCATATTGCGCTCTCGACCCAGGGCCACCTCAGTTGATCCACCGCCTATATCGACGACCAGGGTGTTGCCAACAAGATGCTCGGCACTGCAAGCACCTAGGTGGACCAAGCGAGCTTCCTCCTGACCACTGATGATCTCGATGTCATAAGGAAAGACTTGACGTGCACGAGAGAGAAATTCCGCGCGATTTTTTGCGACCCTCAAAGTGTGTGTGCCGACGACCCGCACAATGCAGTTCTCTATGGGTTTTAGGCGTTCAGCAAAGGTTTTTAAGACCTCCACGCCACGTTCAATTGCCGCAGTGCGCAGGTGATGCTTAGAATCCAAACCCTCCGCTAGGCGAACCCTCTCTTTGTGTTTGAATAGAATCTGGACATCATCGTGCAGCGCACGCACTACCAACATATGGAAGCTGTTAGAACCCAGATCGATCGCAGCGAAATGTAAGGTATCGGACTCGACGCTTGGCTTATCAGTCACGCGTTTTCTCCAGCAGTTTGAGGTAATCGTAGATCGCAATTTGCGAGCGAATTTTCTTACGATTGCCGCGTGTTACGTACGCATTGCGTTGTTCCGGATCCAGCCGGCGAGCCTTACTGTTATCTCGCCACTGTAGATCCATTTGGTCTTTGATGACCTTGCGCAGGTTGCGATCAAGGATCGGACAACCCACTTCGATTCGATGATCGATATTACGAGTCATCCAATCGGCCGAACTTATATACATCTTGCGTTTGCCACCAGCATAAAAGAGCAAGACTCGCGCATGCTCTAGGAACCTATCTACGATGCTTATAATGCTAATGTTCTCACTGAGACCTTTCACCCCCGCCTGCAAGCTGCACATGCCCCGTACAATCAGACGTATTTTGACACCCGCTTGACTCGCATCGTAAAGCTTACTCACAAGCCCATCGTCAACAAGGTTATTAACCTTTAAAAAGATCTCGGCGCGATTACCACCGCTAGCAGCCTCAATCTCATCGTCGATCAATTGATAAATCGGCTCGCGGCTAAAGTTGGGACTGACTAAGAGATGATTAAATTTAAACTTTTTATAAGGGTTAATAATAAAATCAAAGACCTGTGCAAGTTCAGAAGTGATTTCAGGGTTTTTAGTAAACAATCCAAAATCAGTATAGATACGCGCTGTCTTCTCGTTCAGGTTCCCAGTGCTTATGTAACCATAGGCAACCTGTTCGTCGCCCTCTTGTCGAGTGACATGAATAATTTTGGCGTGGCATTTCAAAGACGCTACTCCAAACTCAACCACCACTCCGGCCTCAGTCAACTCCCGAGCCCACTCGATATTAGCCTCCTCATCGAATCGGGCGCTCAACTCGACGATAACGATCACTTTCTTGCCGTTTTTTACCGCCTCGATTAACGACTTAAGAATTTGGCTATTGTGAGCCACTCGGTAAACCGTTACTTGGATCTGTAATACCGCTGGATCAAAGGAGGCGGCCCGCACAAAATCGGTCAGATAGCGGAATTTGTAATAGGGGTAGTGGAGTAGAATATCGCTGCTAGATATCGCCTCGAAAACGTTGATCGCCCCATCAAACTGAACACTGTTTAATGCGGGAAGCTTATCGTTCTCAAGGTAACGCGGTCCCACATTGGGGAATCTAATAAAATCGCGGAAATTTCGGTATCGACCGCTCGCTGTTGTCTCGGAATCAGCCTCTAAGCCCAAGTTTTCGCACATGTAGTCGAACATAAAGTCGGGCATCATCTCGTCGTACACAAGACGAACAGGACGGTTAGTATCACGCTGTTTGATACCCTGAGACATCTTCTCCAGCAGGGATAACTCAACGTCTCGCTCGAGGTCATAATCCGCGTCACGGGTCACTTTGACCGAGTACATCTCAGCGGATTCGAACTCGAGGAAACCATCGAAAATATCATTAATGCAGTATCGAATGGCATTATCCAAAACGATTATCGATTTCCGTCGTTGTCCTTTAATTCGCGGAAGCTCAACAAAGCGACTGGTCTGTTCAGAGGGTATCGGCACCAACGCATACTGCGTATGCGCTCCTTGTCGCAACGCGCACATCAGGTAGGCGTCTTCATCATTCATTACAGCAGCGAGCTTGGTGGTCGGCGTCAGGATAATCGGGGTGATGTGATGTAACACCTCATCACGAAAATACTTCCGCAGCCAGACACCCTCTTTATCGTTCAGCTGATCATTATTGACGAGAAAGATCTTGCGACGGGCCAGACCTTTAATGACCTCAATATGGATATCGTTAAATCGGTCGGCCTGCTCTTGCACCTTCTCATTCACAAGATGCACCAACTCCTCAGCTGACATTCCGCTTGGTTGAAGCGCACCGGCACGCTCAAGCCGCATACGACGATGTAAGTCTGCTACGCGAACACGGAAGAATTCATCCAAATTGCTAGAATAGATGCCAAGGAAGCGAACGCGTTCAATGATAGGTACGTGTTCATCGGCCGCTTCTTGTAGGACCCGCTCATTGAATGAGAGCCAACTTAACTCTTTCTCGCTTAATTGCATCGAAGCTTCCCTGGAAAACCACTGCCCTTTGCACTAATCATAGGCTTTCCAAAGAGTTACGCCTACCCTCATAGGTCTGAATCTTGTTGGCATCAGAAATCAAATGACACTCGCTGTCATAAAACTCTAACAATTGAGTGGAATACTGTGACGATATAGTCCGTGTTCAAAGACACAACGAGGGTCATAATGAGCGATAACAGCAGAATCTACTCACAGCATATCTCCAAACAGTTTAACGACGAGCTAGAGAAACTACGTTCCGATTTCTCGAAGATGGGCGAAGTCGTTGCACGCCAAACAAGAGACGCGGTCAACTCATTACTCACCCAAGATAAAGAGCTTGCCCAATCGGTCGTAGACGGTGACCGTGAAACCAACGAGTTTGAACGTCGAATTGATCAAGAGTGCACGCAAATTATCGCCTTACGTCAACCAACTGCCATTGATCTGCGGCTTATCATGTCAGTCAGCCGCGCAGTCGTTGATTTAGAGCGGATCGGTGATGAGGCATCACGAGTCGCTAAGCAGACGATTGACCTTGTTCAAAGTGAAAATGGAACGAAAGGGCTCAAAGAGATTCGTCACACGGGCGAATTAGTCATTGAGATGCTCAATTTGGCCCTTGAAGCTTTCAACACTCAGGACACAGAGCTGGCCTATAAGGTTGTAAAATTCGATCTGGATGTCGACCAAGAGTATCAATCTGCAATGCGTTCTCTCATCACCTTTATGATGGAAGACTCACGTTCGATTACCAACGTTCTCAAAGCGATCTGGGTGCTGCGCTCCCTCGAGCGAATTGGAGATCATGCCTGTAATCTTTCAGAGCAGCTGATCTATCAAGTGATCGGTAAAGACGTGAGACATATGGACAATCGCGATATCCGAGAGATCGTTCGCGATTAACAGCTAGCCCCAGATAGCCGGGCTGCTTAGCGGCACGAGTTGTCTTACACAGTTTAGCGCTTCATACTTGCCCTACCCTCAGCTTGGTGAGCGCTCCTGTGATAGCAGCAGATAAACTTCATGCCGCATGGCAATTGATGCGGGCCGATAAGCCAATCGGTACCTATCTACTTCTTTGGCCAACACTCTGGGCATTATGGATTGCGGCCAAGGGTATACCGAGCTGGGATCTGCTACTGATCTTTACATTAGGTGTATGGGTGACGCGCTCGGCTGGCTGCGTGATAAATGATTTTGCCGACCGCAAAGTCGATGGCCACGTAAAACGTACCGCCGACCGGCCGCTTCCCACTGGCAGGATCACCAGCCGCGAGGCCCTGGCGCTCTTTGGTGGGTTAATGCTAGTGGCGTTTGTCTTGGTTCTATTTACAAACTTTCAAACGATTCTACTCGCACCTATCGCCCTGCTGTTGGCTTTTAGTTACCCCTTTATGAAGCGCTACACCCATTTCCCTCAGGTCGTTCTGGGCATGGCGTTTGGTTGGGGTATACCGATGGCCTTTACGGCAACGTTGGGAGAGATCACTCTCGTAGGCTGGTTAATCTACCTCTCTAAAATCGCATGGACCGTGGCCTATGACACCCAATACGCCATGGTCGACCGGGATGATGACCTAAAAATCGGTATCAGATCTACCGCCATTTTCTTTGGCCAATATGACAAATTAGCGATCGCACTCCTGCATGGCGTCGCGATAGCTCTGCTGGTACTCGTGGGGAGGCTGGAGAATCTAGCCGTCTCCTACTACCTAGGACTTAGCGGTGCAGTGGGCTTCTTTATCTACCAGCAGTGGCTCATTAAAGACCGAGAGCGAGCCGGGTGCTTTAGAGCCTTCCTCAACAACCATCTTGCAGAACTTTGCGTACTAGTTGGTATAGCCGTTGCCTATCTATAGGTTTTTGTCATCTCTTTGTAACAAAAGCATCATTTAATGAGGCGATCACTAGCTAACAGAGACACACCATGAGTAGAGCACGTCGAATTTTAATCGTTGATGACGAATCGGCTATTCGTGAAATGATCGCTATGGCACTAGAACTAGCGGGTTACGACACCCTTGAGGCAGCCGACGCTACAACCGCACACTCAATAGTCGTCGATGAAAAGCCCGATATGATGTTGCTTGATTGGATGATGCCCGGGACTAGCGGTATTGAGCTGGCACGGCGCCTGCGGAGCGACCCTGCAACAAAAGACATACCTATCATTATGCTTACTGCCAAAGCGGACGAGGACAACAAGGTTCAAGGACTCGAAGCTGGCATCGATGACTACATTACGAAGCCATTCTCACCGAAAGAGCTAATAGCGCGACTTAAAGCGGTACTCAGACGCACTTTGCCTGACACCGAAGAGAGCATAATATCAATTGGCGGCATCATTCTTGATCCAGTCTCGCATCGAGTAACCGATGCGGCCGGAAGATCATTGAACCTAGGCCCCACCGAATTCAAACTGTTACATTTTTTCATGACCCATCAGGACCGCGCCTACTCTCGGGGCCAGTTACTTGATATGGTTTGGGGTGGCAACGTGTACGTTGAGGAGCGGACAGTTGATGTCCATATCCGGCGCTTACGAAAAGCAATTGGGCCGGAGCTAGAGAACCTAATCCAGACTGTACGCGGGACCGGCTATCGCTTCTCCACAAAAATCTAGGGAGCTAAATTGCTCGAGTCGATCTTTCGTCAACTATTTGGCCTGTTAGTATTCGTATTTACGGGCATGATGATTGCCCTAGGTATCAAAACAGATCTCGCCTATGGCGCTCTTTTCGGCGTCTCTCTTTGGTCTCTGTTAACCATCTTTTGGCTCTCTAAGCTTCTGCAATGGACGCAAAGTCAACTCACATTACCCAAACCAAAATTGCCGCTTGAGCTTGAACGCATTGTTCAAAACCTCACTCACTACCGCGATCAGTCCGACGCGGAGTACGATGAAGTGCAGGCTGACATGACTCAGTTTGAAGCGGCAACTGAGGCAATGAAAGACGCCGTATTGATTATTGATAAAAAGCACCGGATAGAGTGGTGGAACAGGTCTGCTGCCATAATTCTTGAGCTGCGGGCAGAACACAAAATGAAACGGGTTACAGAGGTTTTGAGGCAACCAGAATTCTTAGATTTCTATGAGGGAGCGAAAGTTGATCTACCCCTCAAATTGGTCTCCCCTTGCGGCAAACATACACTCGAGTATCGGATACACAAATTCGGCGACAAGCTTAAAGAGCGGGTTCTGATCGCACGTGATGTCACTGAGAATGAGAAGTTTGAACAGATGCGACATACCTTCCTCGCCAATGCTTCACACGAACTCAGAACCCCAATCACGGTAATTCATGGCTATCTTGAAACACTTCAAGAGCAAGAGCTTGCGGCCCCGATTGCTCGGGCTATCAAGACTATGCAATCGCAGAGCAGCCGCATGGTGGCGCTGATATCTGACTTTTTAACGCTATCACGGCTAGAAACCAGTCCAGAAAATACAAGCCGGCAACCGGTTGAAATTGCATCAATGCTGGAGAGTATTGTTGAAGAAGCTCGGGAGCTGTCAGGTGATCAACATCATCAGATAAGTCTAGAAGTAACGTCCGGGCTAGATATTCTGGGGGATGAGGCTGAGGTACGCAGCGCGCTCTCCAACCTTATATTTAATGCGGTTCGCTATACTCCAGAGGCGGGTCAAATTGATATCAAATTGGAGTCGATGGAGCAAGGAGCACTGTTCAGTGTATCGGACACTGGCGATGGAATTGCTGCCGAGCACATCCCCCGCATCACCGAACGTTTCTACCGTGTCGATGAGGGCCGCTCTCGAACTCGCGGTGGCACTGGGCTTGGGCTCGCTATCGTCAAACATGTTCTGGTAAGGCACAACGCAACTCTGGGGGTATCGAGCAAGGTTGGAGAGGGCAGTCGATTCAGTATTATGTTTCCCGCCCACCGTGTAGCACGCTTTTAGGATTTGTACTGCTCTACCCAAAAAAGCGTCGCACCGATTACTGCAGCCGGCATCAGAATCAGATTAAGGAGTGGTACTAGCATTCCCAGCTGTACTACTGAGCCGAATCCAAAAGCTGACCAACGACGCTGTGCAAGCAGCAACCTCATCTGAGCGAAACTCACCTTATTGTTGTCCATGGGGTAATCGCAATATTGGATCGCCATCATCCAGGCCGCAAAGGCAAACCAGACAAACGGCATGGCCAGATTCACAAGCGGAATAAAACTCAGAACCAGTAACACCAACAGACGCGGCAGATAGTAGGCCAACTTTGCAAGCTCACGCGCCAACGCTTGGGGGATCATCTTCACCGCAGATTGCCAGCTATCCAGATTTGAGTTCACCTGACCACGAAGCTGCTGCTCGACTTTCTCGGCCAGGATTCCATTGAATGGCGCAGCGACAAAGTTCGCCACCATCGAAAAGCCGTAATAGACCCCAACGACAACAAGTACCGCAAGGACAGGCCAAAGCAGATACTCTAAAAAGCGGAGCCACTCCCAGTCTGGCAACCATAGATCAATTAAGTACTGCACCCACGAAGAGAAGTTGCTAATCAGCAGGTAGATGGCGCCAGCAAACAGAAACAGATTGATCAGCAGTGGGATAAGTACAAAAGCGCGAATGCCAGGTTTTGGCAGGTAACTCAGCCCTCGTAGCAGATAGAGCGCTCCAGTGAGCGGATTGTTACCACTCATACCGCAAAGAAGTTGAGATAGATGCGAATAACCACAGCCAGGATCATCAACGATAGGCCGGTGCGGTTTATTTTGAACTCGAGGGTGCTGAATTGAATCATCGGCTGCCAAAATCTTAGGATCGCATTCCAGTCATCGGTGCGCTTGCCGTACATTAGCAGCGAGAAGAGGTAGACGCCCAAACCACCCCAAAAAAGTGCTGGTTCAAT
>Ga0102948_1000372_pt1 | contig 17651 bp, 1 predicted proteins | sample SalPonA_A_H2O_MG_FD_78211 | JGI IMG/M metagenome (GOLD analysis project Ga0102948, IMG submission 78211) | Water microbial communities from South San Francisco under conditions of wetland restoration - Salt Pond MetaG R2A_A_H2O_MG | ecosystem: Environmental > Aquatic > Non-marine Saline and... | reverse complement strand
GGGAATATTTGATTTTTAAGGTATAACTGCTCCCTTGATAAGTTGACGTGCGCTACGATAAGTTCATGTATGATGCGGCACTTGATCTGTTTGCATTTACCTAAGCATAAGCCTCTGATAAACAGTGCTTTAACGCTGTGGCACTGTCTTTTTGCATGCTTATGGCTTGATTCACAGTGAAATAGTGACTGAATCAAGGTTTTATTTTTCGTACTTTGTCAAAACTATGTTAAAACCAAAGTCATGAGATTCTATCAAGTTTTACTCGCACTTTTCTCAATGTCAAGTATTACTGCATTTGCGCAGCAATCGTGTTGGACGAACCTGAACACTCAAAATAGCGGAATCCCTCTTGCTGAGTATACCGAAGTTGCAGTATTACCGGACGGGCAGATAGTTCTAGGTTCTTCAGAAGGACTTATCTCATACAATGGCTCCTCATTTGAGTTCTTGCGCCCAGATAAATTTCCATTAGGATCGAAGTCGATAGAGACGATTGAAGTTCTTCCTTCGGGAATTTACATAGGCACTCAGAAAGGATATACTAAGATAGATGCCAATCAACATTCGTCGTTATGTCATCAGACTTATACCGGTTTAGAACGAGATACTGTTCGAACGGTCAATGAAGATGTCTCGGGGAAAATTTGGATAGGGACGGAAAAAGGCGTCTCTATTAAGAATGGTTTGAACTGGTCGTACATAAATGCTCCTGACTTGCCTTCAAGACAAGTTCAAGATATTGTAATGATGGCAAACGGATCTGTTGCTATAGGAACGGACGCAGGCTTAACTATTGTTACTGAAAATTCCGGTACCTATTCTTTTACTACATATACCAGACAAAATACATCCCTTGGCTTAATCAGTAATGACATTAAATCCATGCACGAAGATGCTGCGGGAGACTTATGGATAGGAACACCGTTTGGAATTTCGAAATTCGATGGAACCAATTGGACGAAATACAACGTAGCTAACACGATAGGCTTAGCGTCTAATGATGTAAGGGCTTTTGCGGAGGACGCTTCGGGAAATATTTATGTAGCCACAGCCTTCGGACTAACCACTTTTGACCCTACTGGTGGCGTTTCGCATAGTTATGGAATTAATGGGCTTGCCGAGAATATATTGTCGGATGTAGTAGTTAGAGCATCAGACAGTTTAGTCTTTGCTGTTTCGGATAACCCTTCAGCTGGCAGCAATAATGGTCTTCATATTTACGATGGATCGAATTGGACCAATTTTGAACGTGAAAATACCGGAATGCCAAACAATGCTCCCTCGGTATTAGAAGCTTACGGAAACGTAATGGCTACAGGCTTCTCTGGAGGTGTTTACATGAAAGGGACTAACACAGTTCAACAATTAAGTACAACTACATCGAACCTCCCGGATAACACGATTAGAGACTTTTCTACGGACGATCAAAACGGTCTTTGGGCATTGACAGCGGATGGAATGTCACGTTGGAACGGTCAGACGTGGTCAACAGTTGGCTCTAGTCAAGGTTTAACAGGAACTTACTATGTAGCCGCAGCTCTTTCCGATACATCGTTTATTGTTTCGAACACCTTCTCTTCAGGTGTTGTTTATTACGACGGCTCTCAAACATCGACCTACAAATCGTTTAATACAACTGGAATTACCACCAATACGCATAATGCTCTTCAATCTTTAGAGTCGGGTAAAGCAGCAGTGGCAACCCCTGGAGGTGTTTCAATCTTCGATGGAACAGCTTTTACCCTCTACAATTCAACGAATTCGGGACTCCCTTCGAATAATGTGAAATCGATGGATTATGATGCGGTAACGAATACATTATGGATGGGACATAATAACACGAGTTATGGAGTCTCAGTCATGGATTTAGCTTCTGGAGCGATTACTCATTTTGACAGTTCGGTAGTGGGGGCATCTATTAAGGCCATCACTTATGCTGAAGACAGTGTAGTATACTTTATTGCAGGTTCGAATTACTATTATTTCGATGCAAAATCAGATTCTTTAGCCCAATTCAATACTGCGAACACACCCCTGAGTTCCTCGGTTCTAAACGATATAGACTATCACCAAAACCAATTATTCATAGCTACAGGCAACAAGTTGCATATCGCAGATGATTTCGAACGAAATGCTGTAGCAACAACTGTAGGTGATCCGGCAACTTGTGATTTAGATAGTGTGATTATAACTTCTATTGGAGACTTTAGCTCAATCAGCTGGTCAACAGGGGCTATAACAAATGATATAGCAACAGATAGTTCAGTTTTTGTTAGCTACACAGCGACCGACGCTAATGGTTGTTCGTACTACAGTAATACCGTTCATGTCACAATATTCCCTAACCCAATACCAGATTTATTCTTGAGTAACGATGTAAACTTCTGTTTAGGAGAAAACAATGTGATAAGCACATGGGATTACTTCGCATCATACACATGGAATGATGGCTCAAAAGCAGATTCAGTTAATGTTACAGATAACGGTTCGTTTTGGGTTGAGGTTATGGATACCAATGGGTGTTTTGCAACTTCCGACACGGTGGATATTAATGTATGGAAGCCTTATCAAGGAGATTCTATTTGTATCATAACAGTAGATACGCTCAATAGAAATCAGATTATCTGGAATAAAACCACGGGTAAAAGAACCTTGGAATATGGTATTTATAAAGAGAATGCAGTTACTGGAGACTTTGATCAAATAGCTACAGTTCCAGCAACGGGTGTTTTATCAGTATGGTCAGATCCCAATTCTAACGCAGGCGTCACCTCTTCACGTTATAAGATCTCAGTTATTGATTCGTGTGGCAATGAGAGTGAGTTGAGCGATCAGCATAAAACAATGCACCTCACGATTAACGCGGGTATAAACGATGAGGTGAACCTTATTTGGGACGGATACGAGGGTATTGATCTGACAACCTATGAAATCTGGAGAGGTTCCTCGCCGCTTCAAATGTTTAAAATTGACGAAGTTCCAGCAGCTAACTTTACGTACACTGATCTCAACGCGCCAGTAGGATTACTTTTCTATAAAATAGTCGTTGTGAACCCATACGTCTGTAACCCAACGGTTGGTAAGACCGACGGTATTAATGATTACGGACAAACGGAATCAAACGTAGTTGACTACGCACAGACCGATAATGTGATCATCTATCCGAACCCATGGCAAGGCCAAACCCGTGTGGTTTGGAGCAACCCCGACCTTGATTCATACGAAATCCGTATTTACGATGCGGTAGGTCGAATGGTTCATTATGAAGCCGACGTTGCACAAACGTATTACGATTTATATCAAAATGATTTGCCTTCAGGTGTTTATGCCATCGAGCTTACCGATGGTGAACGTCTATTGAAAACTGACTTTATTATAGAATAACGCTTACACTCCGAATAGATATGAAAACCAACAAAACCAATTCTGTAAAGCTCCTACTCGTAGGGGCTTTCCTTGCGTTGACCCAATTCTCTTTTGGGCAAAGTATTTCAGTACAGCACTATGAGAACGGAATGCTGATGTCTCCTTCGTTCTTCACAAATAATAATCCCCGATTATGTGCTAATGACTCCGTAAAACTGACAGCAGTTGGATTCACAGGGACACTAAGTTGGTCTGGTCCAAGTGGAGCTATTTCATCTACTGCCACTTCAATCTGGGTACATGATCAAGGGTCTTATTCAGTTACAGATCAAACCAACTCGGCCTCTGCCAATATTGGTTTAGATAGCGATAATCCTGAAATCTATTCAGAGGACTATCCCATTACGGTGAGCACAAATGGTGGTGTCGGGTCTACATCCAATGCTTCCTCACCAGCAGGAGGTTTGTTTGGAATTCTTAGTGCCGATAAAGATTATCTAGCCCCATTTGGAGCGGAATACGCAAATAATAAGCAACAATATTTGTATCGAGCAAGTGAATTGCAGAATATGGGTCTTGATGAGGGTAGTACAGTTAAAGAGATTGGTTTTTATCTAAATTCTTCTTGGAACGGAAACTGTAATACAAATCTTCAGATTAGAGTATACCAGACAGCCAACACATCACTCTCTGCTTTTGAAACATCATCGTCCAATTATTTAGGAGATTGGGGTTGTAACTTGAATTATCAAAGCGGTTGGAATTATTTTGATATCGGTGATTTTGACTGGAACGGAACAGACAACCTGGTGTTCGAATTCTGTTACTATTCATGGGGTGGAAATGCTCCTCAAAACCCTTCAATAGCGGTTGATAATGTTGGGTTCAACTCTTCTGTTGTTATCGCTAATCCCTCAAATAGCCAATGCAGCGCAACAGGTGGATTTGTTGTAGCAAATTACCGTCCGAGCACGGCATTTAAATACTCTTCTGCCGCGCTCAAAGACACCATTGTATTATGTGGTACATCCACGACGCTCCGTTTAACAAGTAATGCGGCGAATTACACGTGGTCTTCTGCAAATTCGACGTATTCGGGATCTACAAATAGCCTGAACGTATCCTCTGAGGACCTCGTTTATATCACGGGGTATACCAACCAATTCTGTAAGTATGACGATACGGTCCAGGTGTATTCTGCGGCTGAATCGGTACCGTCAATCACTGCTTCGTCTACAGACTTTTGTGAAGGAGGTTCGGAAACACTCTCGACTGCGTTGACGTCTGACCAAACTGCTCGCTGGAGCACGGGCGCTACCGGCAGTCAGATCTCAATTACGGAAGCCGGCACATACACTGTTACCGTATCGAACGAATATGGATGTTCTAAAACGTCAAGCGGTAAGGTCATTACCGAAATAGCCAAACCATCTATTTACAAGGACGCTCAAGGTCCAATAATTGCCAAAAACACAAGTCATAACGTAAGCTCTACGGATGGATACGTGAATTCGTTTGGGCCAGTACATCACTTGTTCGATTACAACGGTGAAAAATACTTTACAACCCAGCACAATGTTGATAGCACTACGTACATGAATGTGATCGCTAACAATGATTTGGTGGAAATAGGTGTCATTGACAACAATGCTATTGATGCAGTTTTTCAACAGGCTCATAAAGCCAAGTATTTGAAAGACAATAACAAGTATCCTTGGACGATTAATGTAGGTGCAAGATGGGACAATACTACTCAGCAGCCAATTTGGTACAATGGTTCGATTTCAACTTACGAAAATATCGAGTCTTGGACAACCTTGGATGCTACACAGGATGGCAAGCATTTTGTTCACTTTCAACACGCAGATGATTATTGGAGTCTAGAGCATAATTGGTACAACGGAGCTGTACTTGTAAAGTATAATACAGCGGATTACGAACTCGCCTCAACAGGCGAAATATTCTGTGATTCAGTACAGTTGTTCGCTCCTTCTGATTTTGACGATTATTTGTGGAGCACAGGTGAAACAACATCGTCTATTTGGGTAAGTGGAAACGGAAGTCACACGGTTTCGGTAACGGGTACGTACACCAAATCTGATGGCACAACATGTTCATTAACTTCTGACAATTATTCGTTTACGATTAATGATGCTCCTTCGTTATCAATAACAAATTTGAGTGGAACATCCGATCTAACAGGATCGAATCACATTGAAATCGAGGCTGATTATACATCTGGCGCAAGCATCCAGTGGTCTACAGGTTCTACCAACGACTCTATTCATATTTACTCTATTGGAGAGTATTCTGTCACAGCATCATTAAATGGCTGTTCTGTAACTAAGTCTTTTACCGCTTATCAACCTATATATGTTGATGCAACAAATGGTGATGATGCCAATGGAACGGGTTCTTTAAGTGATCCTTACAAGACAATTAATAAAGGTATTACCGAAAGCCAAAGTAGAGGTAAGGTATATGTGCTTCCTGGCACGTACAATGAAACATTAGACATTACTAAAAATGTATTTATTGCGTCCGATTATTACCGTTTAGGAAATGCCAATGCGGTAAATACGACCATTATCAATGGTCAAGGCTTGAGACGACTGGTAAATTATGACAACACCTCGGAAACATTAGACAGCGCCGTCTCTAAAATTATTGGTTTTACCATGAAGGGTGGATTCCAAGATGGTGATGAAGGTGCCGGTATTTATGGGGGGTGGAACGTAACAGGTACTACTCAAATAAAAAATTCGGTAATAGAACAAACTTCACGCAAGTGTTGTGCGAATGGAATCGTTTTGAGTTGGTTTAATTCTGGTGAGATTATTCTAGATAGTGTTTATGTTGACGACATAGGTAACTCGGGTGATGGTGACCAGAGAATTTCTTTTGCGGTTCCATACGGAAAGCTCACGATTTTAAATTCTCATATTTCTAATGTTCTGCAAGACAATAGTTTATTCAACATTTCAAACAGTGCGGAACTTTATGTCGAGAACACTCACATTAGCGGAATTTCAGATAGATATAACAGCAACGGTGTAGTTCTATATTTAAACAATAGTGCTTCTGCATATTTTAATCACGTTACTATAGATAATATAGATCTTAGTGATGACAGGTATGTCTTTAGAATTGGTTCTGGGTCGTATGGAACACTCCACTTTGTAAATAGTGTGGTTGATGAGACATACGGTCGTTTCATCATGGATCAAAGTAGTTCTAATGCAACTATTGAAATTGTAAATAGCGTTGTAGGAAACGCAGAAAGTGGATATTCTGGAAGCTATAGTTCTAATGTGCCCGCACTTACAAGCGCTGGAAAACTTCAAAATTATTCTGGCGCTATAGGTTTTGCACGGGGTACTGTTAATATTGCAGGCAAGATATACGTATCGCCAACTAAGGATCTATTAGGTATAGCACGACCAAATCCTAGCGGTTCACATCCAGATGCAGGTGCGTATGAAAACGCACAAGCTCAAGGAGACTTCGCTGTACAAACAACTAGTTGTGGATACTTGATTTCGGCTCAGGTATTCAACTCGGATAATTACACTGTTGAGTGGATTCAAAACGGAACAGTACTCGGTACGGACGATGATTACTTAGCCTCGTCTAAGGGAACATATACTTTGAAAGTCTATAGTGTAGACCGCCTAGATACAATCACAAAAACGGTAGCGCTGAATAATCCACTAAGCATGGACATTCTGGATGTCTCAAATAGTTGTGAGTTTGTGTCCTCAAACAATGGTCGCGTGCAATGGGGTAATATCAGCGGGGGTATACCTTACAGCAGCGATTGGTGGACATACCGCACAGCAGTTCGCAATGAATCCGGAACTCAAATAGATGGATACTGGCACCTAAATAATCCTCAGGATTATGTTGGAACAAAGTCGAACCTTGCACCTGGAAAGTATTACTTCCTTATTGACGATGCGACGGGTTGTGAGGTGGGTGACACGGTAGAAATCATCGAACAGGCTCAGTCGACTTACTATGTTTCAACAACTGGTGATGATAGTAATGGTGGTTTGAGTGAGACGGATCCTTTTGCTTCCATTTCAAGAGCCGTTTCAAGCACTTGTAAAGGAGATACCGTAATTGTGTTAGACGGAACATATTTCGAAGATTCAATTACAATCAACGGATCGGTAGTTTTAGGTTCGAAGTACTTGATTGATGGCGATACCAATCACATTCACAATACCGTCATCGATGGAGGGTCGAGCGCTTATATTTTCGATTATCCATATTCACAGACATCTTCAAGCTGGGCGGATACTGCCTACAATAGAATAGAAGCACTGACTGTACAAAATGGTATGGTCGTGAACAACGATCGTGGTGGGGCACTTACGCTAGCTAACGGAAGAACGCTATTGATTAACAGTGTTCAATTCAAATCAAACAGTGCCCAAAGAGGAGGTGCGGTACTTCAACGTGAATGGTCAAGAATGGCCCTGAAAAACTCAACGTTTACAGGTAATGAGGCTAGCAATGATGGTGGTGGATTCTACTGTTCGGATGGTTATCTAGTTTTAACAAACAACCACTTTGAAAATAACACCACATCGTACCATGGCGGTGCTATGTATTTGAATTCTCCGCGAAGCTTGGTAATGAACAACATAGACATGGTTTCAAACCGAGCGAATGATGGGGCTAGTGGGTTCTTTGGTTATTTATGCTGTGTTGGTTCGTCAATAGACATCACAAACATTAGAGTGTTGAATGGTAGCGGTCAAATGCCAATACTTATTCACCAATCTCAGTCGTACTGGATTACCTTCAAGAATTTGTTGATTGCTGGAAACTCAAGTACTCAAGCGGAGGCGATGCAAATTCAGGACGGTAGTTCTAAAATCCGCCTAATAAATAGTACCATCGTCAACAACAACTTGACTAACGGATCGACTGGTTTCTTAAAGTGTGATTGGGGTGATGTTGATCTTGTCATCTGGAACTCAATCTTAGAAGCAAATGATGCGACTGCAATTCTTTACGATAACACATGTAACAACTATAACCTAACCATAGCGAATTCTTACGTGAACTTACCGAGTAGTTCGCTTTATGATAATAACTGTGGTACTACTAATATTACCTATACATCAAACATCACATCTGGCTCATATTACGAGGATATTGCCAATGGTAATTATGCTCCTTCAAGAGTTTCGTCAGTTTTAGGTGCAGGCTCTGCAACTGCGACAGTTGCAGGTGCATCGCTTTCAGCTCCAGCAACGGATCTTTTCGGGAATGTCCGACCAAGCCCAACTGGAACTTCACCGGATTTAGGTGCTATTGAAAGTTCAGAAAGCGCTCCTCAGTTAGGTATGACCACTGTCGTGGAGCACAATGGTTTCTGTGAAACAAACAACGGTTCGATTACAGTTAACTTATTGAATTATACGGGTACAGCAACTTATCAATGGAAAAGCTTGACGGATGCGAATTGGAGCTGGAACAGCACCCAAACAGCGTCCAATCTCGAAAACGGAACTTACCGTGCGGTTGCTGTAGACAACACAACACAATCAAAACTTGATTCGGTTGACGTAACTATAATTACACTACCGTCGATTTCGATTGAGAATCTCAGCACGAATACCAACTGTAATGGTGATTACAATGGTGAATTATCTTTCTCTATAGACGGAGGAAATCCTTTTGGATCATCTCAATATTCATACAGTATTAATTTCCTTGAAGCGTTTAGCACTTTAGAAGGATTTAAGTGGAATCAAGGGGGGTATTATTTCACTTCTAGTTCCAATTCATCACCGCAGTCGAATATTTTCTCTAGTAAAAATTGGGCGGATGATTTTAGAAATGGTTACTATGAAGTTGTGGTGACTGATGAAGATGGCTGTTCATTTACGGATACGCTGTTGTTGGACTTCGATCACGAATTACCAGCTGTAAGCATCACGACCTTGAGTAGTGATGGAGTTGCCGGTCTAACGAGCATGTGTTTAGGAATTGGAAACACCATAGACCTAACAGCGGACGTTACAGGCGGTGGCGGGACTAATTCGTACTCATGGAGCAATTCATCAACCGCCCAAACTGTGGGTGTTGCCCAAACGGGATCATACGAGGTAGAGGTAAGTGATCAGTTTGGTTGTATTGGACGAGATACTATAGATATCTACTTCCAAGATGCTCCACAGGTTTATGTAGGTGCGCCAGCATCTAAAACGGGTGAATCAATCTCCGATTTCGTCTATCTCGGTGAGTTTAACAACCATCATTACTATTACTATACCCTCACACACAACTACAATTGGAGCGAAGCTAAAACTGTAGCAGAATCTATGGGTGCTTATTTATGGAGTGTTAACTCGCGTGCGGAGCATGAAGCAGTCGCTGAAATGTATCAAAGTCAAAATCAGGTATGTTGTGAAGCTTTCATTGGCGCATACAAAGAAGGTGGTGATTGGAAGTGGCATAGTGGAGAGCCATTCACTTTCACGAATTGGGCACAAAATGAACCTTCTAGTCCGAACAATGAAACGCGAATTCGTATTCAATGGGGATGGTGGGACGATCAAAATGTTCCTGGACAATGGGAAGATTTTGGTTCAGAATGGGATCAACAAAAGTACATTTTTGAGTTCCCAAGTAGTCAGGAGTTCTTGGCATATAATGAGGATTTTTGTGATTCTGTTGTCTTGTTTGCAGGTACACCAAATGGCTCGGAATTCAGTGAATATTATTGGGTTGATGCAAATAATGACACTGTAGGAACCGGTAACAGTTTGATTGCCACCACAGATGTTGAGTTTACGGTTTACGGAGAATTTGTAAGGAGCGACGGCGCCTCTTGTGAAATGGTGTCTTCAAGCTATAATGTTACTATTGAAAATAGCCCAAATATTACAATCGACGCCCTATCCGGAACATACGATTATACTGAAGGTGATACCTTGTATTTCGGCGCGTCCTCGGACAGTTCAGGAGCAACGATTTCTTGGTCTGTTACAACGGCCTCGGATACACTTGAGGTAACGTCAGTTGGTACTTATACCGCGACAGCATCAATGAATGGTTGTGAGGTTTCAGAAACATTCCGTGTTGAGAAAGCATTGTACGTGTCTAAAACAGGAAATGACGCCACAGGTGATGGTTCATTATCAAATCCATATAAGACCATTCAACATGCTATTGATATGGCTGAGAGCGGTGGTAAAGTATATGTGCTGCCTGGAACCTATAATGAAAACCTGATATTCGATAAGCAGGTGCGCTTATTCTCTGACTTTGTTCGATTAGGAAATGCAAATGCAAAGAATACTACCGTTATCAATGCTGGATTTAATGGTCGTGCAATTGAATTTGCGAATACAACTAGAATCGATCGTGATTCAACGAAAATAGAAGGGTTTACCATTAAAAATGGAGATACGGGTGGCAATGAAGGCTCAGGTATTTACGCGCACTGGAATGCGGGTACGGGTCTGACTATAGAGAACTGTGTAATATCGAATCACAGAAAGACTTGTTGTTCAGATGGTATAGCCATTGCAATACATGGTGTTGATTTGTATTTCACGAATGTGGACATCATTGACAATGGTAGTGTGTTGTACTGGGACGAACGTTCAACGGTGACATTGCGATACCTTGATGCCTATTGGAACAATGTAACATTCAGAGGGAATGAAGCAAATAGCTCATTAATCTACATTCACGAATCTGACTTATTCATTACCAATTCTGATTTCATTGGAAACACAATTCAAGATAACAACGAAGCATTGATGCTCGTCGATTGGGGATCGAATTTGGTTTTGAATCACGTGACAATGACGAATACGCTCGGTCAAGGTTTTGCCATTAAGTTTGGTAATAATCAAGATCAAAATGTTGTTGTTTACAACTCTGTCATTGATGGTTTCGCACAAGGTGGAATTAAGGCAGCGGGGTCTTCGAATAATATTTATTTGATCAACTCTTTGATAAATTCAGCACCAACTGCAATTTCAGGAAACGCTACTATAGTTAAATCTAATTCGTTGGAAATCCCAACCTTAGGTCTAAATCTAAATGGTACGCTGAAAAACACATCGCCTGCTATTGGTTTGGGAGGAGTGAATGATACGACTATTGCCGGATACAGTTTAAGTGTTCCTTTGGCTGATTTGGCCGGGAACATGAGACCGAATCCAGCGGGATCTAATCCAGATGCAGGAGCTTACGAGGACACTTTGGCTCGTGGTGCATTCGGTATTGATGTTGCGACTTGTGGATACTTAATATCTACAACGGTGCTAAACACAGAGTCTTATTCAATATCAGTGACAAGCAACAACGGCTACTCTTCAACTGAAGACCAGGCCCTAGTATCTCTTAAGGGAACGTATACGGTTGCAGTATATGACTCCATTTCTACACAGACTATTACCAAGACGATTTCTATAACAAACCCATTGAATATCGGGTATTTGTGGTCTAAAAACGCTTGTTCGTCAAGCTCTGGATTTGGAGAGATCGTCTTCGGAGATTTCTCAGGTGGGGTGGATCTCGATCCTACTCAACAGTATTTCGACTACTATTTATATCTAAGGGACACGAACGATGCCTATTCGAATAACTGGCAGGTTCACAAAGGCACAAGTTCAACATGGAATGCAAACGTTCAGCCCGGAACCTATGTTGTTCAGCTCAACGATGCTTCTGGTTGTTCAGTTTATGACACTGTAACGATTGAAGATGTAATAATTTCTCGTTATTACGTTTCCACAACTGGCTCAGATGCAAATGACGGGACAGCTATAGGTCCGCTCTCTACAATCCAAGAGGCATTGGGCAGAGCTTGTGATGGCGACACTATCATCCTGTTGGATGGCGAATATTTTGAAAACGTGGATATTCAGTCTAATTCACCTTACGTCACTATTGCCTCTGAAATGATATTAGATGGACAGTCTAGTCACATTGGTGCGACGAAGGTGAATGGTATGGATGAAGATCCGGTGTTCAATATAAACTCGAAAAACAGCACTACGGATACTACTAATTTCTATGGCTTTACAATTACCAATGGTAAGGCGTCGAACTGGTACGGAGGAGGAGGTATTTCTGCTTATTACTCGAATATAGCCTTAAGACATATGGTTGTTGCGGGTAACAGATCAGGACAATCCGGTGGTGGTATTGGAATGGATGGTGGTGAACTTAATTTGTGGAATACCGTCATCTCAAATAACCTGGCCCAAGGCCAAGGTGGTGGTATTCGTGCGAATTATATGTACCGAATTGACGGACACGGTTCTACTATTATTGAGAACAACAAGTCGAATCAGCAAGGTGGTGGTATTTCTTTTGGTCACGGCCACTGGCAAAGTTCTGAGGAGTTTTATATCCGTGGTTTTGAAGTAATAAATAACGCATCCTTTTATCACGGAGGAGGTGTTTATATAGACAACTGGGGACAAAACAATACGGAATTGATTGTCGAAGATCTTTGGATTACCCATAACCGCTCTATTTATAGCAATACCGGTGGGTTGTTTATCGCAAACAACGGAGATGATGCAGTTTTACAAAACTGTATCATCGCTTATAACCGCAGTAATAACACAGGTGGGTTGTTCATCGAAAACGTTGATTTGACGGTAAATCATGTCACGATTTACAAGAATAAAACACTCGATGCAACTTCTGCTAACGATCAAATCACGATGCAGAATAATGCTAATGTTTTGTTCCTAAACTCTGCTGTTGGTGGTCAGGAGAACATCGGGTCATCTGTAGCGCATACGTTCTACCTAAATGATTGGGATACGACATGTGATCTAACCGTTGCAAATTCTATTGTTTCTGGCGGCACGAGCTCCATGGACAATCCATATACTTCGGCGATTACGGGAACTCCGATTGGTCAAGCTTTGTATCTAATGGATCCGGCAAATGGCGATTATATGTTGAGTCCCGTTAGTCAAGGGTTAGGCGCAGGAACATCAAGCTACACAGGGATTACTATGCCTGCTGTTGATATCAATGGTGTTTCTAGACCCAATCCTTCTGGAACCGACCCTGATGTAGGGGCGGTCGAAAGTCCATTGGATTCAGAGGAGTTTGGCGCGGCTTATGAGGTTCGTAATAACATTGCTTGTGATGAAACGTATGGACGCTTGAAGGTTATTCCGTTGAACGGAACCGGGGCGTACAAATTTGAATTGGACGACCTAACAGGAACAGCAACGTTTGCTGATCAACAAAACGTGAGCAGCTATACGTATAGCAGTTTGTATTCCGGTGATTACCTAGTGACGATCACGGATATTGGATCCACACCAAATGTGGTGTTTACAGACACGGTATCAGTATCGGGTAAGGACAGCTTGTCGTTGACTAAAGATGTTGCTAACGAGTTCTGTTTCGGGGAGTCTAATGGATCTATTTCGCTGAGTGTATCAGGTGGTGACGGCTACTACGACTACACATGGACAACAGCAACGAATTCCAATTTCCCGAAAGCATCAGCCTTGAATAATTTGGGGCCGGAAGAATACTTTGTAACCGTGAAAGATGGTGATAATTGTTTCATTGAGGACTCAATTACCATCATCACATTACATACTCTTCCTACCGTTACTATTACCGGTATAATCAACAAGGATGGTTCGATAACGAATACAACTAATCCTCAGATTCGTGCATGTGCCGGTGACGAGGTAACTTTAGATGCAGGCGCTGGATTTGTGACTTATAACTGGACAACTGTTGACGGGTTGAATAGCTGGACGACACGGACACTTCCGGCATCCTACGAACAAGGCTTCTATGTTACGGCAGTCGATAGTTTTGGATGTTCAAATACAGATTCAGCCGAGGTATTCTATGTTCAGACTCCAGCGATTTACGCTTCGAATGTGAACTCTAATATTGGATCTAGCCTTCAAAGTGTGACTTCCTACGTAGAAGGAACAAGTCAACGAATTGGTGACAATTACACTGACGCTAAACCGTATGGTGCGGGTGATAAATTCGCAAAAATGCAATTCATTATTCCAGCGAGCGAGTTAATTGCTGAAGGTTTGACAGATCAGACGACCATCAATTCCATTGGGTTCGAGGTTGAGCTAGAAACCGGTAGCCCTGTTCAAAGTTTCAAGGTTAAGATGAAGAATACGACTTCGAATCAGTTGTCGTCTACGTTTGAAACAGGGTTAACACAAGTGTATAGTTTGAACACACTTACTCCAGGTGAAGGTTGGAATACTCACGTTCTCGATAATGGATTTGTTTGGGACGGAACGAAAAACCTTCTTGTACAGGTAGAGTATAGCAACGTAGCGTTTAACAGCGCAAGCGACAATATCCTTGGTGGAGCAAGTATGAGCTATACAGCTGCGGCTGTTGCAACTGGCAACTCCAGTGTTATCGGTAATACAACGGCAGATTTTACAAGCACGTGGAGACCGAACATGAAGTTTGGTATCGATAAGGTTCAGGCAACCGACACCTTGCGCGTGTGTGATTTCAGTATGCTAAATACCACGGATGACTACGATACATATTCGTGGTTAGTATCTGGTAGCAGTGTTGGTACAGCCTTGCGTTACTCGGTGAATTCACCACTTGAAATTGTACTTAAAACAGTAGATGCAGCCTCGTCTTGTACTATGTATTCTGATACAGTACAGGTTCTGTTAGATACCACACCAACAGTATATGTTAGCGCATCCAGCCTATTGGGTTGTGTTGGTGATACAGTTACAACAGGGGTGGATACCGTGAAGACAGGTATCGAATATGCTTGGAGTAATGGTGTTAGTGATACCATAGCATCATTTACACAAAGCGGTGAGTACTATTTGTTTGCAACATCTCCTTCGGGGTGTCAAGGTACTGATACGGTCCAGGTTTCAATTAACATTCCTCCTGACGTTGTAATTGAACTGAATGGTAAAGTATTGACTTCAACAGATGGAAGCTTAGTAGCTGATAATTCGGCGTGTGATACGACTTTAATCTTGCCGTATTCAAATACAGTGGATACTTTAAGCATGTTAAATAGTAGTGAGTGGTCAACATACAGCTCACAGTATTTGGATTGGGAATACCAGCAAGGATGGGATAGTTTAGTCGACTATACCGGTCCTATGGTAGATGCAGATAGTTCTTCGCTTGGCGGATTCTACCAATTTGATCCAGCATCACTTACTGATCAGAATAAGGTGGGATATTTGCAGCTAGGCTGTTTGAACTTACTCGGTATGACAGCTCCTGAATTGAACTTCTCGTATCACATGGTAGACTACTATGCTGATTCTGCAAATACAGCAGATCAGATGGGATCGATGTCCGTTGAGGTAAAAACAGCAAGTGATGATTCTTGGTCAACTCTTTGGCAACGTTCTGGGACTCATAGCTCTTATTATTGGGTTGATGAGACAATCGATCTTAGCGCTTACGTCAATAAGACCATTCAGATTCGTTGGAAAGGCCAAGCAGGTGTTGGTGGCCCAAGAAGTGAGATGGCCATAGATAATATTGAAGTTAGCGATAGCCTTGCTCTCTTAAGTAACGTCGCTGGACGTGCAACACTAGAAACGGTCTGTGAGGGCGATAGCATTTTTGCCAATGCAATAAGTAATGGGACTTCTGACTTCACTTATCTATGGAATACAGGTGATACCACAGATGCGGTTGAGCTACATACCTCAGGTTGGTATAGTGTTTCAATCTTAGATGAAAAGAATTGTTCGGTGACTTCAGATAGCGTGTTCATTGAGGTCAACCCGGCGCCTGAAAATCTATTGGTATTGAGTGACACAACCCAGTATTGTGAAGGATTATTCGATTCATTGACAATAACCGCAGTGGACTCCTATGAAGCATATCAATGGTATGCGAACTATGGTGGATCCGGATTTATCGAAGTCGATACGACAAGTGATTTAACCCTTGACACTATAGTTACGGGTGTCCAGGAATTCTATGTGATGATTACTGATAGTATTGGTTGTCGATCTATCTCTAGTCGAGTTGAATTGATAGAGACACCTTCTCCTGTATTGACGTTGACTGCAAATGATGTGTTGTGTAATTCAGATTCTACTGGCCAAGCAGCAGTCTTAGCTTCGGGCTCGGGGTCTTGGAATTACGAATGGTCGAATGGATCTATTAACTCTACGATTTCGAATCTGCCTGCTGGATACTATTCAGTGACAGTAAGTGATACCTTTAGTTGTGTGACTGTGGACTCGATTTTAGTTGATGAGCCAACTGCAGTAAACCTATCCGTATTAAGCACAAGCGACGTAGATTGTTATGGAAGTAATACTGGTGCTGCTGATATCAGCTTTACTGGTGGCGTTGGTGGTTATAGCTTCGCATGGACCGACTCTTCGGGAATTTGGACGAGTTCAAATGAGGATTTGAGTGCTGCTCCAGCCAGCGAATATTATGTTGTAGCTCAAGATAACAATGGCTGTTCATTGACAGATACGGTCCAAATCACGGAGCCTTCGGAACTATTCTTCTCTGTTGATTCTGTTCTGGATCTTTCTTGTAAGGGTAATCAGGATGGATATTTAGCAGTGAGCGCCTCAGGTGGTGTTTTACCATATCAGTTCATTTCGAATAGTGATACAAATTCAACGGGCGAGTTCTACAACTTGGATAGTAATTACTATGCTTTAAGTGTTGTAGATGCAAACGGTTGTTCAGTGAACGATTTTGCGGTAGTTAGCCAGCCAGACCCGCCATTTAACGAAGAAGAAATATGTATTGTAACAGTGGACACTACTGGTGTGAATATGGTCGTTTGGGATAAAACCCCAGCTAAGCGTACGGCAGAATATATCATTCTAAAGGAAAATGCCTCTACTCAGTATACTGCTATAGGTACAAACCAGTACAATGATATGAGTACGTTTGTTGATCAGAATTCAAATCCTGCTGTTCAGCCGTTCCGTTACAGATTGGCTCTTAAAGACAGTTGTGGGTTCTACTCTGATACCTCTGACTATCATGCGACCATTCACTTGCAAGCAAGTCCGGGTGTGGCATCGAATGAGGTTCAGCTACAGTGGACTGCTTATGAAGGTAAACAGGTTCAGACCTACTACATCTATCGTTGGTTGAGTCCATCGATGCGTGTGCTGGTGGATAGTGTAAGTGCTAACGTACAGACGTACACGGATATTTATCCGGTGACGACGACTATTACGGCACTGCTCTACGAGGTTGGAGCGAAATTCGTCGATGCTGGATGTAGCCCAACAGCAGGTAAGAACTCTAGTTAT
>Ga0102948_1000369_pt1 | contig 17689 bp, 14 predicted proteins | sample SalPonA_A_H2O_MG_FD_78211 | JGI IMG/M metagenome (GOLD analysis project Ga0102948, IMG submission 78211) | Water microbial communities from South San Francisco under conditions of wetland restoration - Salt Pond MetaG R2A_A_H2O_MG | ecosystem: Environmental > Aquatic > Non-marine Saline and... | reverse complement strand
GGCCTCGGCATGGGCAAGCTCGGGCTGACCAAGCGGCCGAAAGATCTCGCCAGCCTGCAGGCCTGCGCCGCAGTCGGCCAGACGATCCTCATCAACAACTGGCAGAAGAGTTTCGACCCACATGGCCTGACCGTTGGACAGATTCTGCTCACGCGGGAAGACCTCCGCTCCAAACACCGCCACACCGCCGTATTCAATACGATGGAGCAATTGCTCAGCCACGGCGCCGTGCCTATCGTCAATGAAAACGACACCGTCAGCGCGGTCGAGATCAAGTTCGGGGATAACGATACCCTCTCCGCCCTCGTCGCGAGTGTGACCAATGCCGACCTGCTATTTATCCTTTCCAATATCCCCGGACTGATCGACATGAAAGGCACTGGTGAGGTCGTCGGACGCATTGAAAAAATCACACCGGAAATTGAAGCCATGGCCGGCGGCACTGGCGCGGCGACCTCGGTCGGGGGCATGATCAGCAAACTCTCCGCAGCAAAGATCGCCCAGCGCGCAGGCTGCGGGGTCATCATCGGCAGTGGCGCCGATCCCGACTTCTTTGACGACCTCCTCGAAGGCCAATCCGTAGGCAGCTACTTCGTGCCGAATGATATTCCCGTAAAATCCTACAAACGCTGGATAGCGATTCAGGACCGCTTTAAGGGTAGTGTCACCATAGACCAGGGCGCCTGCGAGGCCTTGCTCAAGGGGGGCAGCCTGCTTGCTGCAGGTATCGTCAGCCGGAGTGGCGATTTTCAACCGGACGATATGATCGAAATCATCTCTCCGGAAGGCGCGGTGCTCGCGCAGGGCCTGGCCAACACCCGCTTCGATCAAATCAAGGCGAATAACATTGACGGTGCCGGTAGCACCGTCGTCGTCCACCGGTCCAAACTGGTTCTGCTCTAGGCGGAACCGCCCCGCGCAGGAGGACGCTGCCGAAAATCCGAGACAACCGATCGCGTCTATTGCCGGAAAGCCGTCACCAGCTCACCCGTAGACCATCGTAGGCGAGGTGCACGTTCTCGGGCAGTTTTTCCTCTGCCGTCTCGTGATCGACCATATAAGTCATGTGCGTGAGAAAGGACAGGGGCGCAGCCATCTCCAATGCCGTAGTCGTAGCTTCCTCGATCGTCATGTGTGAGGGGTGTGGTTGCGGACGCAGGCCGTCGAGCACAACAATGTCAGAGCCCTCCGCGATCAGACGAGCCTCCTCCCCAACTTCCTTGCAGTCGGTGTAGTAGGTCAGTTTTTTTCCGGTATCCTTTTCAGTAAAGACAAGGCCGAGCACTTCGATCGCCCCATGGGGTAAATAAACAGACTCTATGCTGCCGCCGGGCAGTTCGAGACATTGCGGCATCAACTCGGTCGCAAAGGCTGGATAGCCCTTCGCCATGGGTTGACCCAGCATCGCATACGGGTAAACGGACTTTATCCGCTCGATCCCTTCCTCGCTGCTGTAGACCGGTAAAGCCACCCCACCCTTCAGATCGCAGAAGCGGCGCAGATCATCCATCCCAAGTATGTGATCGGCGTGTCCGTGCGTCAGGATAAAAGTGTCGATTTGCTCAATCCCGTTTCGCAAGCACTGCATGCGGAACTCCGGCGCCGCATCGACCTGAATGTGGTGCCCCCCCATTTCGACATGAATCGAGGTGCGCGTGCGCCAGTTTTTCGGGTTGTCCAAATCGCAGTCCGAATCGGGCTGGGCAATCATCGGGACGCCCTGCGAGGTGCCGGTGCCTAGAAATATAATCTCCATGAGCATTCACCTTGCGCGGGACGAAAAGTTTATCAACGCACGATCCACCCGAACCCTAATTTTTACCTCATTCCTGCCCGAAAGCCAAATCGAGATAAACCAGACGGTGGTCGCTGCCCGCCAGCACCTCCAGCCCACCGATGATGTGCCCCCGCCCCTCGCGGATGGCCGTTTGAATCGCGCGCGAAGCAACAAAGCCATCCACCAAAGAGTAGCGGGCCTCCTTCTTGTAGAAATAGGTCCAGACGGCACCCTGCCGGTCAGCAGCCGGAATCAGGTCTCCAATCTTGAGACTTCCGCGCTGGTAGAATCGCCGGAGGGTCGAGCTGGCGGGATGATCGTTGAAGTCTCCCGCCACGAGAAAGTCCTTAAGGCCTTTCTCAAAAGTCTGTTCGATGATGCGGTCTCGGCAGGCCTGCGCCTCCCGGGTACGGCGCATTCTTGAACCGGGATCCTCCCTGTCTTCCGTAAAATGGCTTTTCAGGTGCACGGCAAAGAGTTTGAAACTCCCGCCCTCGCCATCCTCAAAGCGCAGCTCCAACAGGCCGCGCTTCACCTGCTCGCGCCGATCAAGATACTTGAAATCAAGATCCCGGTGCTTGACCACTTCGGCCGGCTCGATCCTCGAAAGCACAGCCAAGTGACGATCGGGGTCCGGACCTCGAAGGTGAATCATATAAGCATAGTGCAGCCCCATCGCCTTCAAATCACGGCGCAACTCTTTGAGAAAAGGCAGCGGCCCCATCTCCTGCAGGACCAGAATATCGGGATTTGCCGAGAGAATGACCTCACGGACAACTGCTTTTTCGTGCTCGGGTTTCGGGTAACCGGGCAACCAACGCCCCTCAATTTGCCGGTCTTTTTCAAGGTAGTTCCTGACGTTGTAGGTCGCGATGCGCATATCTCCCAAGCAAAAAGACGTTACGCCAGCAAGCAGGAAGAGGTGGAGGCAAACTTCGCGAAACCGGACCATTCTTTCCAGATAAGGACTAACCCTGCCGCAGGGCTTCCTCACGCTCGATCAGGGTAGGATGAGAGTAGTGAAAACCACTGTAAAGCGGGTGCGGCGTGAGGTTACTGAGATTTTCCTTGTGCAGTTTGCGCAGGGCCTGCGATAGCGGTTGGTCACTACCCATGGCATTCCGAGCAAAAGCGTCGGCCTCATACTCGTGCTTGCGGGAGAGCAGACTGGTGAGCGGAGAAAGCCAGAAGGTGACGAGCCCGGCAAGGAGCATGACGAGCAGCAGCACCGGAACCAGTTGCCCCCCGGCCTCGGGTCCGAAATGGAAAGCCTCGGTAAACCAGCGTGCACCCTCGAGCCAGCCAAGCGCGGCAAACATGGCCAGCGAGCTGACGGCCGACAGCACAATCATCTTCGGGATATGGCCGAGTTTGTAGTGGCCGATCTCGTGTGCCAGCACCGCCTCAAGCTGTTCGGCATTCATTTGCTCAATAAGCGTATCGAAAAGCACGATACGCCGGAAACGCCCGAATCCGGCGAAGAAGGCATTGGAGTGCCCGGAGCGCTTGCTCCCATCCATGACCAGTATCGTCTGTGCCTTGAACCCGGTCCGGTCGGCCAGCGCAAAGAGCCGCGCCTTCAAATCCCCCTCCTCCAATGGCGTCATCTTGTTGAAGAGTGGCATGATGAACATCGGGTAAGCCACCACCATAACGAGTTGAAAGGCGAAGAATACGAGGAAGCCCCACAGCCACCAGAGCGGGCCGGAAGACTCCACCAAAAAAATAAGCAACGCGAGCAGCGGATAGCCGATGACGAAGCCGACGAGCAAGCCCTTTAGCTTATCCGCAAACCATAGGCTTTTTGTGCTCTTATTAAAGCCGAAGCGCTCCTCGAGCTTGAAGGTGTGCCACCAGTCGAAGGGCAACCCGGGCAGACTGAGGAGCACGCCGGTCAAAAAAAGAACCAGCGCCTGTCCCCAGAGCCCCATGCCCAGCCAACCGCTCAGATAACCGTAAATCCCGGCAAGCAGACCGCTGAGCAGAACGACGGCGAGCACGGCCGCATCGAAAAGATCATTCAGAATACCGAACCGGGTCTTCGCCGCAGTATATTCGATGGACTTTTGATATTCGGGCAGTTCAATGAAGTCCTGAAACGGCTCCGGCACCTGATCCGCCTGTGCCTTGACGTATTTCAGGTTTATACAGTCCAGCGCGATGCCCGTGCCCAGTTTGGCAAGCAGCAAGAGGACGAAAATCAGGATCAGGGTGCTCATCGGGCCACTGGTCCGGGGCAGCAAGGTGTGCGATCAGGAATCCTCATCCCGATCCTTGGCCACGTTGACCTTGAGCGCGCGCCCGGCCACTTCCTGGCCGTCCAGCTGACGGATCGCCTCCTCGCCCTCAGCCTCACTGGACATGGTTACGAAGCCGAAGCCGCGCGGACGCCCGCCTCCGGGACGCGTCACAATGACCGCATCCTCGACGGTCCCGATCGCCGAGAATATTTCGCGGAGATCCTCCCCGTTCGCATCAAAAGATAAATTTCCTACGTAAAGTCTGACTGACATAAATAATATGGGTTGATTCGATTCTTCGAGTATTTTGAGAGAAGCATGGGCTGAAGGTGTGACAACCCTAATTTCTTTTCAGATTTGCTTATTGTCCGGAGCAGGGCTTAGGTCCACGTCGATGGATTCGACCGCGAACAACAGATCAACGAACAAAAAGAATACCATTCTTCGGGTTTCCGCTTACCTGTTTCGCTACAAGCGCCTGTTTTGGACCACCATCGGCCTGGCGGTGGGCATGGCCCTGCTCGAAATCGCTGTGCCGCTGCAGATCAAGAGCATCTTCGACGGGATTGAGGCGACGCGCGAATTTTCCGGCCTGATCTCCGGAGTCGCTCTGATCGCCATGCTCTACATCGGCAGCGAGGTCTTCAACTGCCTGCGCATCCGCGTCAACAACACGCTTGAGCAGCAGGTCTTAATCGAAATGAGGCGCGATCTGCACAGCAAGCTCCTGCGTCTGCCGGTTTCCTTTTACGACCAGCGCAAGAGCGGCGAAATCTCCTCGCGCGTGATCGAAGACGTGGCGGCCGTCGAGCGGGCTCTGCTCGACGGCACCGAGCAAGGCACCAGCGCCCTGATCCGTATCGTGGCTATTACTGCTGCGCTTTTTTATCTCCAGCCTTTCCTCGCCTGGTTTGTCTTCCTCCCGGTTCCGGTCCTCCTGATCGCGGGCTACTTCTACTCCAAGCGTTCCCGGAAAATTTGGAAAGGCGTCCGCGAGAGCGCGGGCGATTTGAACAGCCTGCTCGTCGAGGACATTCAGGGAAATCGCCTGATCCAGACTTTCGGCCTGCAAGAGCGGGAATCGGCACGTTTTGAGGGGCGGGCCGAGGATCTGCGTGTCAAAACCCTGCGCGCGATGTATCGCTGGGCCTACTACAGCCCCGCGACGACGCTCGTCACGAAAATGGGTTTTCTCTCCATCGTGGCGGCGGGTGGCTACCTGGTGATCGGCCAGGCCGGTGATTTTACCATGGGTGAGCTGATCGCCTTCTTCCTTTTCGCAAATATGCTCTACATGCCGATCTCGCAGCTGCACGGGCTCAACCACCTGATCGCGGCCGGACGCGCCTCCGGTGAACGCGTTTTTGAGATTCTCGATGCTTCGGTCGATGTCGATGAACCGGCTCAGCCGAAGTCTCTGCCCGGAGGTCCCATTCAAGTCGATTTTGAGCAGGTCGAGTTCAGCTACCCCGGTCGTCCCGCTGTTCTGAGCAATTTCGAACTGACGCTGGAGCCGAATCAGGTCACCGCTCTGGTGGGCCACACCGGGGCCGGCAAATCCACTGTGGCTAACCTCGCCATGCGGACCCACGATGTCACGGAGGGCACGGTGAAGCTCTGCGGCGTCGACATCCGCGAACTTCCTCTCTCCACGCTCCATGATACGGTCGGCCATGTCGCGCAGGATCCTTTCCTCTTCGAGGGGACCGTGCGGGATAATTTACTTTTAGCCAAGGCAGAAGCCAGCGAACATGAGATCCGCCACGCGCTGGAACAGGCCTGCTCGCTTGAATTCGTCGAGGCGTTACCGGATGGACTCGACACAAATATCGGAGAAAAAGGCATCCGCCTGAGTCAGGGCGAGAAACAGCGCCTCACGATTGCGCGCGTGCTGTTGAAAAATCCGCCCTTGGTCATCCTCGATGAAGCGACGGCGAGTGTCGACACGATCACCGAGCGCAAGATCCAGGAGGCGCTGGAGCACTTGATGGAACAGCGTACCGTTCTGGTTATCGCGCACCGCCTCTCGACCGTTCGCCAGGCAGATAAGATCGTCGTTATGGAGAAAGGCCGGATCATCGAGGCGGGCAACCACGATGAGCTGACCGCAGCAAACGGCCATTACGCCAATCTGTGGCGTCACCAGAGCGATATGATTCCGGAATTCGCCTAGACCCAATGTCCTGACGATCGCAAAATCACCCGCCACTCATCCCCGCGGATGCATCCATGCCGCATGGCGCCTCTCTTTTACCACTTGACGGCCAATTCCAGCGGCGTCATTGATGAAAGTTGCGAGTGAGCGGCGTCACCGCAGGTAGACATAGCTACCTAAGCGGACCAGAAGCCCCTCCTCTTCCCTTACGATATCCATCAACTGTAGACTAAGTTATGACACCACCCGGAACCAGCGATTCAAGCGAGACCTTAGAAAAGGAACTTGTCGTGCAAAACAAAATGGGCATCCATGCCCGCCCCGCAGCGATGATCGTTCGCGTTGCGAACACTTACACCGGCGATGTTTGGGTCGAAAAAGACGACGAGCAGGTAAATGGAAAGAGCATTATGGGGCTCATGATGCTGGCCGCTGGCAAGGGGTCGAAGCTGCGCATCAAGGCAGAGGGCCCCGCAGACGAGGGCTTGAAGATGCTGGAGGAAATGGCCAACCTTTTCGAGCGCCGCTTTGAGGAAGCCTAGGCCCTACTCCCTGGCAAACCTTTCTGGGATCTTTTTCTGAGACCATCCCAAGCGTTTCAGGATCGTTGAATCAGGGCGCCCGTGGAACACACACCCGGGCGAGCGCGCACGCCATACTGAAGCCCATGGCACGCTGCCTTCGTGCCTTCGGATAAGAGCAATCGCTTCTGGTTCGCCCTGACTTCCGAAACGGGACACCGAAATCCGTATACCCTCGTTGAAGATCGGATTTTTGATAATAGAGGATCACACGAAGGGAGCAGGGCACAAAGGGAAAGAGCGTCCCGTTCACGATGGATTACGCCTCCGGTTTTCGACGACAAGCACAAAAGCCACCAAAAAAAAGCGCCGTCCCGAAGGACGACGCTCAACAAACAACAAACTCTGAAACTACTGAATTATGTATAGATAGACGCTCGGGCAGGGTCTACGTTCAAAAAATCAGAATGTTTTTTGGTTTTTTTTCTAAAATTCTATAAGTCACTAGAGTTCAGTGTATTTATCACTTCGTCCCCTCGCCTTCTCGACCGGATATTTTTGTGCGTTCTTCTGCATTTTGCATTTTATGACGGTTGCGAGGTCGATTTCGGCTATGTTCGCAAATTCAAAGGCAAAGATAATCACATCGGCGAGCTCCTCTTCTACTTTCTGCCGCAGGTCCTCCCGTGCCAGCGCGGCGACGGATTCTTCCGGCGAGGACCAGAGAAAGTGCTCCATCAACTCGGCAGCCTCTGCCGCGATGGCCATGGAAAGATTTTTGGGAGAGTGAAAGGGCTGCCAATCGCGCTCGGCGGCAAAAGCCAACACTTCGTCTTTAATCTCCTGTAGAGTGGTTTGTTTGTCCTTCGGCTTACTCATGGGTAATAGAATGCTGCTTTTTAATACTTTCTGCAAGACCGCCGGCACGGCTGCGGCGGAGCCAGCAACGCCCGTAGACCTCGCGGAGCTCGGCCGAGTCCGGCCGGGGCACACCGAGACAGCGACGCGCCGAACTGATATTGAGCCGAAGCATCAGTGCGAGTTCTTCCCGAAGTGCCGCCGCATCCGGAGCATTCAGGACGCAATCTTCCAGTTCCTGCAGGCTCTGCCCGCAGCGCCCGATCAGCTCCCGCAGGACGACCGGGTCCGGATGGCGCCCGTGAGCGGCGAGCTCCGCCGCATTCAACTGGTTCGCCTTTCCCAGGTAGCTGGCGTTGAGGAGGCCTTCGTCCAGGTTGCTGTTGAGCCGCCCCGCATCGAGCAACAAACTGGTGTAGAGGCCGTTTCCATCATGAAGCATTTCTCTCAACACCTCGTGTAAACAAGGCTCGGGCACATCCACACGCCAGCTGTTTAATCCCGCCCAGACCATACCGGGGAGCGAGATCGGCCACGCCTGCGGGTGTCCGCCATCGCCCCAATGCGTCATAAGCAGGCCATCCGCCCCATGCTTCTTTCCGGTTTCGGCCGCTATCCGCACGTTGTCAAACATCGTGCCGAACCTTCCGGTGTAGCTGCTCCAGGTCGAATCGCCGGGTGCCACGTAAAAAGACCGCCCGAGCGCGGCGAGCCGCGCGCACTGCTCTTCGTAAGGATGATTGATTTCATAGCCCCAGAGGACAGGCTGAACACTCACGGGCAGCGACTGGATCGTGTCCGGTGCTTCCAGCAGCACGTCGGCCCAGCACATGGGCTCGGCGCCGTGGCGCGTCGCGAGCTCACAGATTCGGATCAGGAACTCGGCGTAAACACGATGCTTCCCCTCAGCTTCAACCCGCGCAGCACTCGCACCCCACCCGAGTTCCCACGGCTCGTCCCCGCCAATATTGAATTTTCGGCTGCTGAAATGCGGCAGAAGCTCGGCATAGAGGCCATCGAGAAATCGCAGGCTCGAATCGTCCGGCCGCAGCACGCTGCCCTGCGGCCGCCACTGACCGGAAATGGGATGGCGAAAACCCTCGGGGCATTCAGCGAGATGTTTGTAACTCTCATGCTGCAGCCAACGCTCCATGTGCCCGAAAGAGTTTTGATTCGGCACGAGTTCGATATGCCGCTCGCGGCAATAGGCATCCAGCTCGCGGATCTCCTCTCCTGTCATGGGTGAGGCCTGCTCCCAGACCGTCGCGTGGCTCGGGTAAGCAAAGGTGTGCTCGGTATAGAGTTGCAGCTGATTGTAGCGCAGCGCCGCCAACCAGTCCACCAGATGCCGTAAATGCGCCATCGTTGGCACACGATCGCGGGAGATATCCAGCAGGTAAGCGCGATTCTGGAAGTCCGGCCAATCCTCCACCACGCAGCAGGGGATCGCGCCCTGACCGCTGGCATCGAGTATCTTGGCGAGCGTCTGCCGACCATAGAAGAGCCCGGACGCATCGGACGCCTCGACCCGCAGATCGGTGGGGTCGATGGTCAAACGAAAGCCCTGCGCCGGAAGGTCCCGCCCCGAGGAGGAGGCATCGACGGAGCGATCGCCACGATAGACGCCCTCAAGCGGTCGATAGCTGCGTGCCGGTGGTGTGAGATGCATTGATAGAAAATATGAAAACGCCGCTGGACAAAGGCTCCTTACGTCCGAACGGCTGGTTCTGTCTCATTCCTTTTCCAAAAAATCAAATCCTACCTTGTTTCAGATTAGAGTGTCAGAACCGCAACCGCGATGGAGAAATAAATGAGCAGCCCGAGGACGTCCATCACCGACGTAATGAGCGGGCTACTGGCGACTGCCGGGTCGATCTTGACGCGCTGGAGCAAAAACGGCAGCAAAGCGCCGAAGCTGTTCGCCACCAAAACGATGGAGACCATGCTTAATCCGATGATCAGAGCGATGCTGCTGTCGCGTCCGTAAATCCCACCCACGCCGTAAGCGCTGACACCCATTGCAATCCCCAGCAGCAGGCCAACGGAGACCTCCTTGGTCAGGGCCTTTAGCCAGTCACCCGGACTCAGATCTCCGGTCGCCATCGCCCGCACCATAAGTGTGGCTGACTGGGCTCCGCTGTTTCCACCGCTCGCAATGACCAAGGGCATAAAGAGGGCCAGTGTGATGAACTCGAGCAGATACGCTTCGTAGCTGGAGATGACGGCAGCGGAGATCAAATTGACAAAGATCAGCACCAGCAGCCAGACGATGCGCTTACGAAACAGCGCAAAGGGCCGGGTCGAGCTATACCGCGCCTCAAGCGGTGTCACACCGGCACCGAGTTGGATATCCTCGGTCGCTTCTTCCTCAGCGACATCCATGATGTCGTCGACCGTGACGATGCCCACGATCACCCCATCCGAGTCGACCACCGGCAATGCATTCACATCGTAGCGCTGGATCATTTCGACCGCCAGCTCGCGGTCGTCGTAGGCCGAGATGCTGACAAAGTTGTAGTTCAGCATGTCCTTGATCACTGTCTTCGGCTCAGCCATGATCAGGCGCCGCATTCGCAGAATATCGATCAGGAGGCCGTTTTCGTCGGTGATGTAGAGAATATTGAAAATCTCACTGTCGCGGCCGTATTTCCGGATATGGGCGAGGGCCTGTTCGCAAGTCCACTCCTCGCGCAGACGGATGTAGTCTGGCGTCATGAGGCGCCCCACGCTCTCCTCCGGATAGCCGAGAAGCTGCCGGACTTCGGCGAGATCCTCGGGACTGAGCAGCTGCATAAGGCGGCGCTGCACAGTGGCGGGTAGCTCTTCGAGCATGGCCGTCCGATCGTCGGGACTGAGGTTGGCCAGCAGATGGCGCGTATCCGCATCGGTCAGTGCCTCCAGGATCCGGTCCTGCTGCTCTGCCTCCAGGTGTGCAAACACTTCTGCCGCGCGCGCGCGCGGTAGCGCGCGATAGACCAGAATCTGGTGCGGCTTGTCCAGCTCCAGGATCAGTCGCGCGACCTCCGGTTCGATCAGGTTTTTAAGCGCATTGGCAAGCGCCTTCAACTGACCGGTTTCGACCAGTTGCCGGATGTCGACATTTTCCTGTGGAGCTTGCTCAACCATGCTCCGAGATATGGACCTCCGCTGATTTGAGTAAAGGATGAAGCAGGGTTTACCGGCAGAGATTTCATTGCCCTTTACCCAATTTGGTTCTGAACTCGACGATGTGCCCTCCTTTCCCTGCTCACTCCTAAAAATGACTGGCAACGTTCTGATCCTGCTTCTCGCCGCATTTTCGATTCTTTATGTGGGAGCCTGTGCCTACGCCTATCTTCGATCCGACACATTGATTTTCCCCGCACCGGAGCCGTCCTATCGGGATGGGCCGGAGATCTTACGCCTGCAGGCAGACGACGGGGAGAACATTGCCGCTTACTTTCTGGAAGCAGAGGAGCCCGGAGGCGTGCTGCTTTTCAACCACGGCAATGCGGAAGACCTCGGCTACCTCCGGCCGCTGCTCGAAACCTTTCGGAGGCGGGGTATCTCCGTCCTTGCCTATGACTACCCCGGCTACGGGACCAGCACGGGGCGACCTGGCGAGACGGGCGTCTATGCCGCAGCAGATGCCGCTTACCGCTACCTGGTCGAGGAGCAGGGTGTCCCGCCCGGCTCGATCGTGCTCTACGGACGCTCGCTCGGCAGCGGCCCCGCCTCCTGGCTAGCCGAACGTTACCCGGTCGGCGGGCTGATTCTGAGCGGCGCTTTTACCTCGACCTTCCGGGTCATGACCGGGGTCAAAGTGCTGCCTTTTGATAAGTTTGACAACCTCGCCCGCCTGCCGAAGGTCGCCTGCCCTGTCCTCATCATCCACGGGAAAGACGATCGCATCATCCCTCTCTCCCACGCAGAGAAGAACGCGCGGGCCCTACAAAATGCACCCCAAACGCTCTGGGTGGAGGGTGCCGGTCATAATAACCTGATTGAAGTCGCCGGCGAAAGGTATTGGAAAACTGTGATCGACTTCATCCGACAAGCATCAAACTGATTTTTTATGCAAAGAGCTGTTATTATTTTACACGAAGGTTTTGAGGAGATGGAGGCCGTGGCACCGATTGATCTTCTCTCGCGGGCCGGGGTTGAGCTCACATTGGCGCGGGTGCAGGCGGGTCCTTTTATCCGCGGGCGCAGCGGCATCGTGCTGGAAGCACCGACAGAACTGGACGCGCTGAACGAGGCACCGCTTTTCGACGCGGTCATCCTACCCGGAGGACCAGCGGTCAAAGCACTTCGGAAGCACACAGACATCATGCAGTTTGTCCGGAAACATCACACGGCTGGCAAAATTCTGGCCGGTATCTGCGCGGCGCCCTTGTTGCTGCTGGATGCCGGTCTCCTGCCGGAACACTACACCGCACACCCGAGCGCCGCGCCGGAACTGCCGCAGGCCGATGCGGCAGCCTGCATCTGGCATGAATCCATTTTGACGTCTCAGGGTGCAGGCACGGCCACCGAGTTCGCACTGGCACTGGTCGAGGCATTAACGGATGAGGAAACGATGCGGCAAATTGCCGGGGCCATTTGCTGGCGAAAAGCATAGCTGGAGTGATGGAGAATGAACCAAGACTTCTGCCCAGAGAAAAAATTCTGCGGGACACCTTTACTCCTGCGGAGACTGCACTCTTTATTCTGATACTGATCGCAGCGAACGTCAGTTTTTGGTTGGCAGATCCGCGTTCTCTCTGGCTGCACGGGTTTTTCATAATCGCGGCCTCGCTTGTCTTCGTATTGCTAAAAACGCATGAGCGCACCCACCCTTTCTTCGTGACTTTCCTCTGGCCGAAGTTCTGGCTCTGCACCGCGCCCGTTTGGCTGGTGCTATTTCAATTCAGCGCCGGAGCACTGCGGGACCCGATCCACGAAACGACCTTTGATGGGGTTTCAATGCTTCAATTTGCACAGCCCACACACTCCTGGCTTCCGGTCAGCGCAGCCGCGGGGAGTAATTTGCTCCCCTTGCTCGGTTTTCTCGGTATTTTTCTCATTTCGGTTGGCCTTTTTCTGATTCCGAAGTCGCAGGCATTTTTTGATAAGCTTTTTCCCTCACTCTGTCTGAGTGCGTCGCTTCCCGCCGTTTTCGGCTACCTCCAGGCCGGTCTCGATCTCGAAAAGCCGCTTTTAACCAGGGGCACCACCGCACTCGATTTTTTCGCGTTTTTCCCCTATGACGGTCACTGGGCGGCTTTCGCAGCCATCTGGTGCTGTGCAAGCATCGCACTGGCACTACTGACCACCCGCTACGATAAGAGTGCACCTTTCTTACAGTCGACCGGTCCCTGGTATCTTGCGGCGGGCATTTTATTTGGGGCCAGCTCAGTGATGGTCGAAGCACGATGGCCGGCCGTTTTTCTGCAACTCACTTTTGCGCTGATGCTTCTCTTATTTTCAGCCCATTTTTTCAGAGACAACCGCGATCCGCAGCGAAAATTGATCGCCTGGACGAGCGGAGTCGCTGCGGTCGCGGCGACCGCTCTCGCCCTTTTTCGAGTTCTCGAGGCCCCTTCCGGCGCTGATGCACCCTTCCGGCGCAATCTCCAAAATGCAGCGGCCGAAATGTTTGCCGACAGTCCGGTCTTCGGCTGGGGGTTTGATAGCTTCAGTCACCTCCTACCCTACTACGGGAGCGATCTTTTAATGAACCGTCCGTTTGAGCGCGCTGGAATGGATGTGCTTCAGCTTCTCGCAGAACTGGGGCTCTTTGGACTGGTGTCCGGCCTGACCCTTCTGCTGGTCTTGATCGGCCGCTACATCCGCGGACGCCACAACATCGCTTTGACCAATCACCTGCTGCTCGGCTTGTTCGGCATTCTGATCCTTGCGTTTTTTGATAGTCCCTTCATGTCGCCGGCCGTCTTCCTGAGTTTCCTCATTCTCCTTTTTGCCGGTCTGCGCTGGGCCGATGTGACCCGCAATCGTGCCGATGAAATCGACTCACCCAAACCACAACTCGTCAGCCCAGAAAATGAGCGGCGTGTGCCCTTTTACCCCAAAACAACAAAAGAGAAACTTCGCTAGGTATGAAAAAAGAACATTTCGACTACATCGTGATTGGTGGTGGCAGCGGCGGATATGCAGCAGCTCGCACAGCCCGCGAGGTTTTCAACCGGGTTGCAATCATCGACGGCGCGGACGAACTGGGCGGGCTCTGCATCCTGCGTGGCTGCATGCCCTCGAAGACCCTGATTTACTCCGCAGAGGTTCTCCACCTCGCGCAGCAGGGCAAGGCATTCGGCCTCGATATCCCCGAGGCGCGCGTGGACATGGCGGCGCTGCACCAGCGGAAGATCCGAACGATCGCAGAATTTGCCGATTACCGGAAAGAGCAGCTCGCGAGCGAGCGGTTCACTCTCTTTCGCAATCGGGCGAAGTTTACCGGGCCGGATTCGATCCTACTCGACGATGGCACCGAGCTGACCGCCGGCTATTTCATGGTCGCGACCGGCTCCGAGGTGGCTTCTCCTCCGGTCGATGGTCTGGCTGCGGTTCCGTTCTGGACCAGCGATCACATTCTCGACCTGAAGGAACTGCCCGAAAAAGTAATCATCCTGGGCGGAGGCATTGTGGCCTGCGAGCTGGCTCAATTTTTGCGCCGTATCGGCTCGGAGGTGATCCAGATCCAGCGCAGTGCGCAGATTCTGAAGGGCGCTTCCGTCGAAGCAGCCAAAGTCATCGAAGACCAGTTTCGCACGGAAGGGATCGAGCTCCACACTGACACGAATCTGACGCAGGTCCGCTACGAGGAAGCGCGTTTCAGGGTCACATTCACTCATCTGGGCAAAACGATTGAGGTTGAAGCCCCCTACTTGCTCAACGCGCTAGGGCGAAAACCGGCCACCGCTGACCTCGGACTTGAATTGGCGGGCGTTGCCCTTCGAAGCAGTGGGCACATCGACTGCAATGCACAGCAACAAACCTCGAATCCGAAAATCTACGCCTGCGGCGACGTGGCCGGACCCCATGAAATCGTGCATGTCGCGATTCTCCAAGGCGAGCTGGCGGCCCGGCACGCCACGGGCCGCCCTTCCGAACCAGTCGACTATGATACACTGCTCGGTGTGACCTTTACCGACCCGCAGATCGGTCAGGTCGGCTTAACCGAAACGCAGCTGAAAGAACGTGGCATCGACTTCATCAGTGCCGACTATCCCTTCGATGACCACGGAAAATCGATCCTCATGGAGGCCAAGGCAGGCTATGTGAAGCTACTGGCGGACCGTGCCGACGGCCGCATACTCGGCGCCGAATGCGTCGGAAAAGACGGCGGCGAGCTGATCCATGCCATCGCCGTAGCCGTAAGCCTGAGAGCAACGGCCGCCGACTTACTCAAGGTCCACTGGTATCACCCCACTCTCTCTGAAATCTGGACCTATCCTCTGGAAGATATCGCCGAGGAAACGGCCCATTGATTTCTTATTTTTTCGGGGGCGTCGACAGAAGGCAAGCGGACTGAGATATAGATGGCGCCACGAGCAAACAATTCCGGCTTCTAAGCAGGTAGGCCTTACTCAGCCGCGAAGATAATGCCAGCCGCATCGGCGGTATCACGGAAATCGTTTTCGAGCACGCCCGTAGACGGGTCGATCACCGCGGAAATTTGCGCCTCAGCTTCCTCCCCGTTCGGACCGGTCGAATATAGGTGAAATCCAAACACATCCCAAACCTCCGGATTGCTATCTACCTTGTAGCGATAAACATAAGGATTACCCCAAGGATCAATTAGAGCCTCAGGACTGTTGTCAGGCCCCTGATAGGAAAATTTGGTCAGATCGATAAATTTCGGCATGCGCTCGACTTCCGTATTGTCCAGATTGTCGTCGATCACCTCGGCTCGGACCGTGCCGTTTTGCTCAACAAGTCTCAATCGCCCGGATAGTGCATAAATCAGGGACTTGCTGCCCGCATCCGCATTCGAATCACCACCACCGCTTCCGGAATCAATCAATGGATAATCCCCGAACCGGGCCTTATATTGCTCGAGCGCTTGCGAGAGCAGGGCGAGTTCGGCCTTGGCCTTGGCCCGGCTCTGGGCGTTTTTTACGCCACTGTAAACTCCAAACGTTATTGAGGCGAGAAGAACGATGATCGCAGTAACCATGATCAACTCGATCAGGGTAAAGCCTGATTTCTCACCGGAACGCGCTTTTTTTCTGTGCGAAGAATTTGTAGTCGTCATGTCAAAAAAGGGATTTGATTTGAATGTTCGTCCACGATCATGGAAACGCCTCCCTCTGTCAATGCTGCCGATTTATGCACCGCTGACAGATTCTTCGGCCCACGCGGTCGAGCGGAAGACAAACGCGCGACCAGAAAGATCGGTCTCGGCGCTCGCCCAAATCCGCAAAACGACACAGGCCGGCTTTGTTTCTTAACCGCTAGCGGACTTCCCAGCGCAAATCCGCGGTTTCCGCACTGTCGAGGGAGAGCAGCCAGAGGCCTTTTTCCTTCGGGTGCTTCGCCAGTTCGGCCTCGCCCTGATTGACGGTGGCTTTTGAGAGCTTCTTCCCGTTGCTGGCGATCGTGATGACGAAAGTCTCGCCCTCCACGACTTGAGCGACCCCGCCGAGCACCTTCCTATTGGCATCCCAGCTTACATCCTCGAGGTCGACCCAGCCCTGCAAGAGGTGACGGTTGGTGCTGATAACCTGTGGGTGCTCCACCTTGCGACGAACCGAAATGACAGCACATTGATTGGGCTTCACCTCCCATTCGAGAATGTCCTTGCCGCTCAATTCACCGATGTAGGTATCGGTCCAGAACTCATGGGCATGATAACTCCCTTTCGGATCGAGACCGATTGCGTTATCGACCCGGTCGCCGCTGAGCGAGGTCGAGATCGTCGCGGTCTCTTCTCCCGTGTTGTAGAAGGTGACTTGCCGCCAATCGGGTGTCAGCTCGAGCTCGTAAACCTGAGGATCGAGAACACCGGTGAAGGCATCGAGCGGACGCGCGCTGATCGGCTCCGGATAGTGCGGGTAGCTGCGCGAGACGATGTGGGTCACCTCAGGCGTAAAGAGCGAGTAAGAGGTGGCCAAATCCAGCCGGCCGCTGGTCAGGAAGTTCAGTGTGATCAGGCTGTGCAAATCGGCCGGATCAAGATCGTGGACGGCTTTGGTATCGGAGTAGTAGTTGAAAACCGTGCGGTTCTTATACCAGCGAAGGCCACTGCGAGAAACCATCTCCGGCACGAACTCGTTCGAATCGGCCCAAGTGCGCTGCGTATCGATCACACCTGCGGTCAGGTCGAGGCAGGGACGACCGGACTCACCGAGGTTGCGCTCGTCGATCAATGCGTCCTCACCCATCGCCTCACGCAGCAGTTTGAATGCACGGAGATAGGCGGAGTTGGTGCTCGCGTAGCGGTCGTCGAAGCCGCCCTCAGGGCGCCATGCAGTAGCCGGATAGTCGACCTTAACGCCGCGGATGCCGGCCTTGCGAATGTCCGACCAGACCTTCAGGAAGTGCTTCGAGAAGCCTTCGTCCGTGTAGTCGAAAGTCACGTAGGGCTGGTGGTGGTTGTGCTTCATCTTCGGGTTTTCGATATGCCGGGGCGAACGGCGATCGACTTCCGACGCATCGTTGAAGAGCATCCAGTGGGGGTTGGCGCGTTCAAAGTCGTCCGAAGGCATGCCGAGCTGCATATAAATATACCCGATTGCATTGCGCTCTTCGAGGGCCCGGCAAAAATCAGCCAGCGTCTCGTAAGGAGGGACGAGATGGCCGAACTTACGGAAGTGCTCGTTGTCCCACCAGCCCTGCTGTGTATCGAAGTGATACTTGTCCGGCTCGAGGCGGTTCATGATCTTCGTGTATTTTGTCATGCCGACCTCGTTCGCGTAATCCGCCTCCTCGACCAGCTTGAAGCTGTTATTAATGTCGGGCAGCTTGCTGATATTTTTGACACTCCAACCGCAGAGCACGGGATATTGGTAAACATTAGGCGACGCATCATTGGCCGCGCGGAGCGCAAGGCCGTAGCGTTCGAGGGCTTCAAAGGGGTCACCACCGGTCAAATCGAGATAAAAGGTGTCTTCCGAGAGGAAGGCCGCGTCTTCATCCACAAGGACCCCGATCGGATCCT
>Ga0102948_1000367_pt1 | contig 17775 bp, 13 predicted proteins | sample SalPonA_A_H2O_MG_FD_78211 | JGI IMG/M metagenome (GOLD analysis project Ga0102948, IMG submission 78211) | Water microbial communities from South San Francisco under conditions of wetland restoration - Salt Pond MetaG R2A_A_H2O_MG | ecosystem: Environmental > Aquatic > Non-marine Saline and... | reverse complement strand
TTAATTAATACTTTAGCATCGTTTTTTGTACGAATTTTAAGTGTTTTTGTTCTTATCTGGCTCCAACAGTTCTTGCTGGAGAACATATCAGTCGAGGAATATAGTCTTCTACCTGTAGTTGTTTCTTTAATGGTATTTTTCCCCGTTTTTACCGCTGTATTTACTACTGGCGTTAAAAGACGAGTGATGATCGCATTCGTGAATGGTCGCCCAGATGATATATCACGAGTGGTTACCTCTATTTTTCCCGTTCTTGTTGCGGTTGCAGTATTTATATTCTCAATCGGATTAATGTTTTCTAGGTATGTTGATTCGATCATCAATGTTGATCCGTTGTATATTGATGTCGCATCGAGTTTAATATTGATCTTAATACTCTCTGAGTCTGTGAAAATCCCATTTGAGGCCTTTTCTAGTGGTCTATACTGTAAGCAGAAGTTTGTTCTTATTAACATTGTTATGGTTTTCAGTGAGATTATTAGGTTTGGCTCGCTATTCCTGCTTTTGAGTATAGATCTAAGCATCGAGTCGGTCGTGATCTCAAATCTAATAGGTAATTTGACTCAAACAGTCGTCACCTTTTACCTGTCGATACGTGAACTGCCGGAGCAGCGTTTAAGAGTTCGCAATTTTGATATCAATATGATCAAAGAGTTAAGTAACTTTGGTGGCTGGAGTGCATTGCATGGCGTGGCTGGAATGGTTCGAAAAACTTCCGATGCTTTTATCTTAAACCGATTCGCATCGCCGCTTGATGTCACCTGTTTTCATTTGGGATCGCTTCTAACGAGCAGGCTGGATGTAATCATAAATCAATCATTTCTAGGTAGTATTACACCGGTGATACAAGGGCTTGCTGCGCAGAATGACGACGTTCGTTTGAAGCGTATCTATTTAAAAACAGGTCGATACGCACTTTGGGGTGTTCTATCACTTCTACCATTCTTCATAGTTTACAAAGACTCTATCATCAATTTATACGTCGGTAATGAGTTTAACTCAGCGGCAACTGTTCTCGTCTTTTTACTCCTGTGTTATCCGTTTTACTACGGCAATATACTGTATCGAGCGCTAGCTGATGCGAGAGGAGAGATGAAATCCCTCGCGATCCGTGAAATTATCGCAACTGTTCTTAAAATCGGGCTGGCGCTAATTATGGTTGGATATTTCAATCTAGGCGCTATGGGTGCAGCTGTGAGTACATTCTCAATTTTTGGAATTGGCAGTGTTTTCATATACTGGCCACTTGGAAAGCGGTTGGCTGGTGTTGATGGTTCACAGGTTTTTAAAGAGATAATAACACCAGGGGTCTTGCCATTTGTTATTAGCTTCTTTTTTACAAACGGAATTTCATTAGTGCTCGAAATGAATGACTGGTTTGGCTTCATAATTATTGGTGGTTTGTCATTTGCATTTCATTTGTTAATGATACTTCCTTTTTTGCGCGAGGATGACAGGGGTCGATTAGGTAGTATGCTTGAAAAATTAAGATTTAGATTTTCGTGTTGAACGATCAATAAAGGGTTTTCAAAGTGATTCAAAAAAAGATTCATTTCATAAATATTGGCCAACGGCCCTTTTTGTTCGTTCACTTTCTTGCAATATTTTCGGCTCACAGAGTAAATCCTGATTATGAAATTATTGTACACTTAACGGACGAGCCGTACGGAAAGTTTTGGATGCTTGCTAAGCAATACTGCCGACTTAATCACGTAGACCGCATTGAAAGTATTTTCGGTAATCCTATAAGTAATCCGGCCCATATGGCGGATGTTATTAGGCTTGAGGCCCTAATGAAGGAGGGGGGGATCTATCTTGATCTGGATGTGGTCTGCATCAACCCATTCGACCCACTCTTAAACAATGAGTTTGTTATGGGGAGAGAGCCTGATTCTGGGTTGTGTAATGCTGTCTTATTGGCTAATCCTGACGCGACGTTTTTAGCCAAGTGGTACCAAAACTATCGCGACTTTGATACCAATCGTTGGAACTATCACTCGGTTGTACTGCCTGCGAAGATGGCTGCCGAAGACCCTTCATCGATTACGGTTTTGGACAAGTACAGTTTCTTCTATCCACAAGCCCAGGATCCAGCTCACCTCTACCTCTGGGGCAGAAAGCCTAGCCTCAATGATATTTTAAAGCGCTTAGTAAAAAACGGTTTGGGCGTTCTCTACTACGGTCTGATAAAGCGAGATTCGCAGCGTATGGATCGCTACTTGAGCTTTCATTTGATTCACGGTGCTCGGTGGCATTATTCGCGTGCTAGGGCGGCTTACGCCATTCATCTGTGGGAGGGGTTCTGGCGGGTCCCTTACTTGGACGCACTTGACCCAGAATACCTTCTGACAAATAACTCCAACTTTGCACGCCTAATGCGGGACGTGCTTGGTGAGGGTGCTATCGAGCAGCTAGAGAATGATTGTCAGTCTGGCATGGAACATGCTTAGCCCTTATAGGTAATTGTTAAGGTGATCTAAGATGAATGCTAGAGTCGACAACCCAGATATTCTCTCGTTGGTTATATTTATTGATGCTTTGGGCTGGGAGGTTCTTCGTGATCGGGCCTTCATGGAGGAGGAGCTCCCTTACCGTAAGAAGCTCAGATCAGTCTTCGGTTTTTCATCTGCGTGTATCCCCTCAATTTTAACGGGTCGGATGCCGGAAGATCACAAGCACTGGTCGTTTTTCTATTACGACCCTAAAAACTCTCCCTTTAAGCCACTGAGACTGCTGAATATTCTACCTAAATCGGTGGTTGATCGTGGACGGGTTCGCAACGCGATAAGTAAAGTTGTGAAAAAGGCTTACGGATTTGAAGGGTATTTTCAGCTGTATAACATACCCTTTAAACACGCTCATCTATTCGATTACTGCGAGAAGACTGACCTTTTCTCCGCAGGCGGAATGAATGAGGGGCCAAATATTTTTGACTATCTGGAAGAAGCGGAGCGGCTTTATCATGTCTCCAATTGGCGCGCGTCAGAGGAGGAGAATCTTAATTCGCTGCGCCAAGATATCGCTAACAAAAGAATGAATTTTGGTTTTCTGTATATGGCTGCAATGGATGCGCTCCTGCACAAAGTTGGCAAGGAGAGCCCGCTGGTTGATGAGAAACTAGCATGGTACGAGGAGAAGCTGCGTCAAATAATTGCTGAAGCTAGGGAGAACTACAAGGATGTTCGGCTATTTGTCTGCTCTGATCACGGTATGGCGACAATTCATACCCACCTGGATTTGATGAGTGAAATCGAAAGCCTAGGGCTGGTTTTTGGGGTGGACTATACAGCGACGTATGACTCTACGATGGGGCGTTTTTGGTTTCACTCTGAGGCAGCGAGAGTGGCCATTACCAAAGCGCTTGCTGGTCAGACTTCAGGAAAGATTCTCTCTCGCGATGAACTGAAGAAGCTTGGATGTGCCTTTGAGGGAGATCAGTTCGGTGAATTAATATTCTTAGCTGATCCGGGTGTTTTGATTTTACCGAGTCATATGGGAACTTCCCCGATTACTGGTATGCATGGATATCACCCAGATGATCCCGACTCAGACGCGAGTTTACTTTCAAATGTTGAGCCAGGAGTTGAGGTGCATGGCATTCAGGACGTCTTTTTCCTGATGCGCTCAGAGGCCGGTGTTTAGTGGCATCTTTAGTTAAGGTGAATCACGGTTGAAAAAAGTAATCCACATACCACGGCGTTTTGTCGCGAACGAATGGGGTGGCACTGAAACGACGATTCTCGAGTTATGTAAAGCGATGTCCGCAAATGGTGTTGATAGTAAAATCTTCACTTCTAAAGCATTGAGCACCGTTGAGTCTGAGTTGATTGACGGTGTGTCTGTAAGTCGATTTAGACATTTCTACCCGTTCTTGGGAATGAACCCAGAAATCATAGAGCAGATGGATAAAAAAGCGGGAAACCTGTTCTCTTTTTCTCTGCTTTTCACGCTATTGTTTTCCAAAAGCGTTCGTTTAATTCACCTTCATACGGGAAAACGAATGGGTGGCATCGGTCGCTTAGTTGCGAGGCTTCGAGGCATACCCTACGTCGTAACTCTGCATGGAGGCGTTTTTGATGTGCCAAGTAGCGAAGCTGCTGCAATCATCGAGCCTAATCGCAAAGCGGGCTTTGAATGGGGTCGAATTCTCGGTGCTTTAGTGGGAGCGAGAAGAGTTCTGGAAGATGCTGATGCGGTTATATGTGTGGGTCAGCGTGAGGCTGAGTTGGCGCGCAAGTCCCTGCCCAACAAACGAATTGAGTTCATCCCTAACGGGGTTGATATATCGCATTTTGCCCTGGGTGATGGGGATAAATTCAGAAAAACACACGGTATACCGGCTAACTCACGAATAATTTTATGTCTCAGCCGGATTGACTACCAAAAGAATCAGCTCGCCCTAGTCGAGGCTTTACCCGATATTCTGAGTAAAGCACCCGAGGCTCATGTGGTTTTAGTTGGCCCGACTACCGTGCAATCATATGCAGATGATTTGGATGGCCGCATTGCTGAGTTGGGTCTACAACGGAACATAACTCGAATCGGTGGTTTGCGGTATTCCGACCCAGCTCTCTGTGACGCCTACTACGCCGCTGACCTATTTTGTCTACCATCGCTACATGAACCCTTTGGTATTGTCATTTTGGAGGCGTGGGCATCGAACCTTCCGGTTATTGCGTCAAATGTGGGTGGCATTCCCTCTTTTACAAGAGACGAGGAGGATGTACTGCTTTTCGATCCGTCAAAGCCGAGCGAACTTGTCCGTGCTGTCGTTAGGGTATTTGATGACCCTGAGCTGAGCCAAAAACTAAGAATAAATGGACACAGGCGGGCTATTGAGGAGTTCGATTGGTCCATAATCGGCAAGCGTTTAGTAGGACTGTATGAAGATTTGTGGGTGAATTCTAAGAGATGAGAGTTCTTCACGTAAACGCGATAGCAAAGTTCACCGGCGGTGTAGAACGGATCCTCTTCGATTCTGCGTTAGGTCTCAAACAGGCCGGGGATGCACAGGGTTTACTCTACCTTTCCGGGGAGCCTCAGCCAGAGATGCTCACGGCTTTTGATTTTGTAACCAATTCAGTTTCCGAAATTGATACATTTTCTCCTGATATAGTGTTAATTCATAAAGCCGAACATGAGGTTATCGCTGAGCTTTGTCAGCGCTTCTCCTGTGTTCGTATGGTCCATGATCACGATGTGGTCTGTCTTCGAAGACACAAGTACTTTCCTGTATCTAAACGCGTTTGCAACAAGCCTGCGGGATTCTCTTGCTTGACGCATGGTTGCTTCATACAGCCTGATAATGATGGGCTGATTCCTATCAAATTCGCCTCGTTAACCGATCATCTTACCGGGATGGATATCAATAGAGGCCTAAAAGGCTTCATCGTCGGCAGCAAGTGGATGGCAGACTCTCTGATTATGAATGGCTTTGCGCCAGAAAAGATTCAAATTATCCCACCTGTCCCTTTGAGTCTCGCTGAGATTCAATTACCTGACGAGATTATTCCTAGTGACCGGGTTGTTCTGTTTGTAGGACAGTTAATTCGGGGGAAGGGGATAGACCTTATGTTGAGGTCGCTTGCCCAATTACAGGGTGAGTGGAGAGCAATTTTTGCCGGTGAAGGTAACTTCAGGAAGGCCGCTGAGGATATGGCTGCTCAGCTGGGTATTGCGCACAAAACAGATTTTGTCGGGCGCGTTGATCACTCAAAATTAGATTACTACTACCAAACAGCCCGATGTGTGGTTGTACCCTCGCGGTGGCCAGAGCCTTTCGGAATGGTTGGAATCGAAGCCCAAGCGCGTGGCAAAGCAGTGGTCGCATTCGACGTAGGAGGCATTCCAGATTGGCTGGAAAATAACCTAAATGGTTGCCTAGTTCCAGCTGGAGATGCCGTTGGCATGGCAATTGCAGTACAAAAACTATTGGATAATCCAGATCTCGCGGAAACGCTCGGCCATCAGGGTACTGAGTATGTTGAGAACCACTTTAAGCATTCGCAGTATATGGATTCGTTGAAGAAGTTTTTGGAGCAGTATAAGTGAGACTCGGTATATCGATGTTTGCTGGTGATAGCGGAAAATCTGGCATTAGCGAGTACATGAAGCGTGTTGTCTCCGAGATGCTAGACCGCGATGATGGGCCTGAGTTAGTTCTATTTATGTCGCACAGTGATCGCGCTCACTTCGATCCGAAGAACAGCCGGGCGACGGTAATTTCTTACCCTGATTATGTCTCCAACGTTCTAATCAATATTCTATGGCATTTGATTTGGCTACCATTTGCGCTGAAAGCGCAGGGTTGTAGCGCAGTATTTCTTCCAGCGGCTAATCGCCGATTGGGGTGGTTTTACGGTGTGCCGAGTGTCGGTACCGTTCATGATTTCAGTCAATTACATGTGCCGGCTAAATATGACCGGTTCAGACTTTTCTATATTTTGAAGGTGTTGCCCTTTCTGATGCGTCGCTTATCGAAAGTGGTAGCAATAAGCGAATCGACGAAAAGAGATACGATTGAGTTTGCGAAAGTGAATGAGAGTCAGGTATGTAAAATCTATAACGGCGCATCTCTTAGATCGAATTCAGGAACCTCAAAAGCAAGTGCGCATCGACTGGTCGTAGAACGTTTGGGTCTTCAGCCTAAGCCTTATCTATTGTATGTCTCGCGTATAGAACATCCGGGTAAGAATCATGTTAGATTTTTACGCGCCTACTCTCTGCTAAAGCAGAAAGGGGTGCTCAATGACTATCAACTTATATTTGCGGGTGGCGCTTGGAACGGTAGCGAGGTAGTGGAACAGGAAATTCTGCTGTTAGATCTCGCTAGCGATGTAACACTCACTGGATTCGTGCCAGATGATTTGCTGACTCTACTTTACCGGGGTGCGGATACCTTTGTATTCCCGTCTCTGTTTGAGGGCTTTGGCATACCGCTGCTTGAGGCGATGGCATCTGAGGCCCCAGTTTGTTGCAGCAACAGTGGGAGTATGCCGGAAGTAGTGGGGGATGCTGCGGTACTCTTTGATCCCAGTGATATTAATTCAATTGCTCAGGCGATCTCGTCAATATTGCTAGATCAGACCTCAAGGCAGAATTTAGTCGTAGCTGGTACCAAGCGATCATCGTTTTTCTCTTGGAAAAAATGTGCCGATGAAGTGCTTGGCGTGTTCTCAGCGGTTTTAGACGAGCATGGTGTTTCAGCTCGAAAAAACGATGCTCCCCTCTCCTGTGAAAAGCAGAGGTAGATATGGGTAGGGATAAACAAACTAATCTGATCAATCTACTCCCTGCGTTTGACAACACGCGGGACACTCGTTTTTTCTTTGAGAGCTCGCAGCATGCCGAGGCACTCGGTCGACTCGCTTACATTGCGAAGGATCGGTCGATGGGAATGGGTATGCTAACCGGCGAAATTGGTTCAGGTAAAACGATAACCCGCACGGTGCTTGCCAACCGCTTAGATCCCACCGAGTTCAAAATTGTTACGCTCGAAAACTCGCTGCTGGGATTTGACGATATTTTGTTAGAGATAATAAGTCAGATACGCGGGGAGCGTGTTCAGGCTCTGAATTTCCCCGATAGATACTCAAGAATCAGCGAATATAAAAGATTGATCATAGGAACGGTCGCTAATATGGGCCGTCACTTATTGATAATAGTCGATGAGGCACAGCAGCTGAGTTCGTCTGCATTAGACGAACTCAAAGGATTAAGCAATATCTGCAGCGAGAGAGAAAACTACTCAACAATCATTCTAATCGGACAGCCTGAACTGAGGAGTAGAGTGAAGAGCTTGCCGCAGGTTGATCAGCGAATTTCGCTTAGGTTTCATTTGAATGCTATTGCCTCTGAGGAGGTAGAAAATTATTTAGTCCACCGCATGAAGATAGCGGGTTGTCAAGGACGAGTGCCGTTTACAAGACAGGCTGCTCAGCGAATTTCGCGTGCCTCGGAGGGTATCCCTCGCAACATAAATCGCATTAGTAAGCTCGCGTTGACCTACTGTGAGAGCCAGGGGCTGAGTCGCGTATCAGAAGACGTTGTATCTCTGGTTGTTGAAGATTTAAATGATCACTCCGCCAATCGAAACCCTGTATATCTGTTTGGTTGATACATGACTGATAAGCTTGAGATAAGAGCTGATCCAGGTCGCTCAGAATCCAAACAAACGGGCCTCAACGAGGCTGGCGAGGCTGCTTGGGTCTTGAAAGATCCGGTGAGCTCGCCGGACCAACAGTCGACCGATCGATCATCCCAATCGACAGCTAGCCTGGCAGGCCAGGGTCAAGGACAAGGACAGACCCAAGAATCGGAACCACATCGGACAGATACGCTCTCGCGCGCACTACTTGGGGAAGAAGAAGAGACATCCTCGTCCTCTGCAATCGATATTAAAAGGTTACTCTTAGGTATTTGGGAACGAAAACTCCTTGTATCTTTGGTGGCATCGGCTATTACAGCGCTGTTTATATTAGCTGCTGTAACACTTGTGGATAAGACATGGACATCTCGTGCACTTCTATTGAAGAGAGTAGACATCGATAAGTTCTCTATCGGTGATGGAGCCTCGTTTTCCCAGCAGAACTACAGTACCGAGACGATATTAGGAATGCTGAAGCTCCCGAGTGTACTCGAGGAGACGCTCTATCTAAGTGGTATCTCCGCAGACATTGGTTCGTTTGGTAGTCTCGTTAATCTCTCTCGCGGTAAAAACTCTAACCTGATGACGCTTTCGGTGACGTGGAGTGATCCTGAAATAGCAACACGTCTCGCCAATAACCTGATTGCCAGTTTTCTAAAAAGCAACCGAGCTCTGCGTCGCGACGAGGCAGAAAAGATCTATGTGTATTATGGTCAGCAGTTAAAGTCGGTTGAACAAGAGACAGCTCGGCTCGATGAAAAAATTCAAGAGTTCCAACGCGCCAATAACGTCATTAATTTCGATAGACAGACAGAAGCTATGTTGCGACAGGTGTCGTCGCTTGAGATCGAGTATGCAACCATCACGGCTGAACTTGGCGAGATTCGGCGAAATGAGGAGGCTCTGAGGGGGAGGATTGTAGAGACTCCAGAGATGTCGATCTCTAGTACGCTTTACAAAAACCCGTTGAAAACAAAATTAAATGAGATGAAGTGGGCGCTTGATCAGCTTCGGTCGCGCTACACTGACGACAACCCCAAGGTTATCGAGCTGCTCCAGCAAGTTGCGCAGCTTGAACGTGAGGTTGCTGAGGGAGGTGAGCTCGATACACCGGAGCACACTTACTCAGTCAACCCCGTTCGGCAAGCGCTGATCATGAAACAGCTAGAAGATGAGCAGAGTATGGGTATAAAAGCCGCCCTAGCAAAAGCCGTCGGCGAACAGCTTAGCTCGAGTCGTGTAGAACTTGCCGCTTTGACGGATGCACAACAGGTATATGAAGGACTTGTATCAGCAAGAAACTCACAGGACCTGCTGTTAAGCAATCTGAGAAACAGGGTTGAAGAAGCAAGAATTATTATGGAGTCAAATCAGTCAGACTTCGAGATCGTGGAGCCAGCCAAGCTTCCTGTTGACGCAAACCCAACGCTCAAGAAAGTTATTGCGGTCGCTGGCTTCGTATTGGGCGGGGGATTGGGGCTATTCGCAGCGCTACTGGCTGAGTTTTTCGATCCTAAGATTCGAACTCGGAAGGAGATCGAAGCAATTTCAGGATGCGACCGTATCTATGAGCTGCAAACCTTCTTTAGAGATATGAAGGAGCGTATCGAAGAGCAAGATGCGGATTCAGATCTAGCGCTTGTTACGCGCCGAATTGTCAATGATATGAATTTTACCGGACAAGAGAGTCCAAAAGTCGTGCCTATCTGTAGCTTAGAGCGATCGACATTTAAAAGCAGTTTAGCCAACAACTTTTCGCAAACCCTAGCATTTCAAGAGCATCCCTCGGTATTGATAGATGCCGATTTATCTCCATCAAAAGGAGTATCCTGTATCACCAATGAACGCTCTTACACGGGTATCTTGGATTTTCTGAAAGGAGATCTTGAGGCGAAGGCAATGATTAACCGAGGGGCGAACCGGCTACGATATTTTGTCGTGTCTTCAGGTGATCCGACGCAGATTGATCGCGCCAGCGTCCTAAAATTAAGCAGTATCAAAATGCAAAACATCATGAAGAAATTTTCCCGAGGTAGTTTGAGTTGCTTTGTTGATCTTCCTCCGTTGAAAGGAAATGAGTCCGTTTTTGAACTGATTAGGGGTATTGGTTCAGCATTTATAGTTGTGCGAAGTAACCAGACACTAAAACGCGACTTCAAGGAACTCGTAGATCGATTCGAAAGATCTGATGTTAAGATTCTAGGAATCTTGATTACAGATGTTCCGGCAGTTTTGAGCACTGACCCCCAGCAGTACGTGCCGTCATGAGGTGTAAGTTAATGTACAGGTTTATTCTATTTTCTATCTCCTTGCTCGTGGGCTGCAGTGGAGAGCCTCCACTCAAGCTGGCCGATTCGCCATTTTCACCACCCGTATCGCAGGCTTCGTTGCTTCCTACGGAAGAGATCATCGCACCCAAAACAACGGATCAACTTTTAGTGGAGCTCAGTCCAATAAAAGCGGCAAAAAGGCCAGAATTTAGATTTGGGAAGGGCGATGTTCTTAGCGTTTCAGTTTACGATGAACCCGATCTTACAGTCGCGAACCTCCCTGTGCGCCCTGACGGTAATATCTCTTACCCGCTGATAGGCGATGTGCTCACTGAGGGGCGAACAGTTGAGGAAGTGCGGCAAGAGATTACCTCACGGATGGTAAAGTATATTCGAGAGCCTCGTGTCTCGGTGATTGTTCAGCAGTTTAACAGCCTGTCATTTACCGTAAGCGGCGAGGTCAATCGACCAGGCGTATTTCCCCTTGATAGGGAAGTAAAACTTACGCAGGCTATAGCGCAAACCGGCGGCTTTAAGAAAGGTGCTGATGCGGCAACTACCATAGAGATAGCTGACTTGTCACGCGCGTTTATATACCGAGATGAACAGTATCTCCCGGTAGACTTTGTTGAACTGTTCAGAAACGGGGACCTTCGCTTTGATATACAGGTGTTTCCTGGTGACTACATCTATATTCCATCGGGTCTTAGCCAGGAGGTTTACATCCTAGGGGAGGTTAGAACGCCAGATCTCTTCGCATTTAGCGAGGGTACGACTCTTATGGATGCAATACTTGAGGCGTCGGGCTTTACCGATGATGCAGCTTTAGATAACGTTCATGTTGTCCGAGGCTCTCTGACGAATCCCGAGCTTCGTATTGTAGATCTCGAAGATATTATGACTGGCAAACAAGGTGATATTCTTCTAGCTGCTGGAGATATTGTCTATATTCCTCCCACGGGTTTGACTTCTTGGAATCGAATAATTTCGAAGCTTCTTCCAAGTGTTACAGCACTGCAAACAGGAATTGTAGTTGATAATATTTTGAAAAGCTTATGAAGATTAATCAGCGATCAAATAGTAAAAAGCTACATGAAGCGTCGCTTTTTAATTATATGCCTCAAAGAACGTTGGATTCCTTGTCGGAGCAGCAGCGAAGCGATATAGCATTCACTATTTTTAAGCTTGTCCAGTCAAACCCACATGTTCTTCACGAACTCTATTTTAATAATAGGGATTCGAAATCTTCTTCTGGTGAAGTAATCAAAGATTTTAGGCGTGGAATTCGTATATACCTGTTCTTTAGAAGATTTTGGTTGAGTTTGGCTTATCGACCTAGTGGCACGAAGGCCCCTTTAAAAATATCAGACTTTATATTTTCGGCAAGTATGCTTTTTACGCTAAGTTTTTTTGTAACCGCAATTTTTATTGGAATCTACGTAATAAAATCTGCAGTAGGGATTGATATTTTCCCGGGTTTCCACCTCTTCTGTACTGACTAGCCCGAGCTTGGGTTCGTTTTTGCATCCACGTGTTGTTAGGAGAAAGTGTTGCGAAGACATTTACATCTAGAATCGCTGAGAGGGTTGGCCGCCATCTCAGTTGTTTTTTATCATGCACCCACAGATTCGTTTTTCACTAGCGGATTCATGCAGCATTCTTGGATTATGGTTGATTTCTTTTTTGTTCTCTCGGGCTACGTCATTTCCCTCGCTTATTTCGAATCCATTAAAGATAAGCATGATTTATTCAGCTTTCAGTGGGAACGATTTGTTCGATTATATCCACTCCACTTATCGATCATAATACTCTTCTTTTTGTATGAAATATTGAGATTATGGGCTGAAAACGACGGTATTTTTATGAGAACGCCAGCCTTCTCTTCTGAATATAGCGTGGAATATCTAATTTATAATATTTTTATGCTGCATATTATATTTACCGATGTTCCTAGTTGGAACTATCCTAGTTGGTCAATTTCTGCTGAATTTGTCGTATATCTTTTGTTCGGCATCTTCTGTTTGGTTTACTGTCGTTATAAAAGGCTAGCGGTTATTCTATCTGGTCTTGCTATATTAATAGCTTTAATTCAACTTTTGTCCACAGGTAGTGGATTGGCCACAACCTCGGATGGCATATGGCGATGCATCTATGGATTTTTTATTGGTGTATTTCTTCAGCGATTCGAGACCGCTAAACCAGCGAGTGGTTCAGTATCCTTTTTAGCGCCGATTATGCTCTTACTGCTTATAGCTTCTATTACGACGGAAGCCTTGAAAGGTAACCTACAACTGATTTACCCCCCACTATTCGCAGTGGCTATTTTACTGCTGAATAAAAGCTCACCTCGATCCTTGATTAGGTCGTTACTCGAAGATAGAGCACTCGTCTACTTGGGAACGATAAGTTACGGCGTTTACATGATTCATGCCCTCGTATGGCGTATTTTTGAAGTGGTTATAGGCAGAGTTGTACCATCAATCATTGATTCTACTCCGCACGTTGCGCTCCCAATGGACCTTATCATGGCAGCATCGCATCTCTGTGTTGTCTTGGTAGTGATTGCCAGTGCCCATTTATCATACATTTGGCTCGAAAAACCCATACGCGCAACCTATGGTAAGCGTTTTTCAAGGACGAGGAGGTAAGCATAAACGGGAAGTGCGCAATCACGAACGGTCGATGAAGACCCGTGGTTTGTAATTTCCTATCTAAACTTCGGAGTAGACAAGAGCTGTTGCATGAGTAGATATTTTTTGAGCCGCTCTTCTTTCATTCGTGACTTCTCTACTCGGCCCATTGAAAGTACGAAGCCGCCGAACATCAAATAGGTGAAGCATAGGGATGTCTGCTTAAAGTTCCACTCCAAAGTGCCGATTAGCATTGCTAGGAAAATTCCGGTTCCAACCCCAATCGCAAAAAGAGTTTCAGTATTACTTTTACGTTGCAGGGTGTATTTAGCGCAAAAGTAGATAAAGCTAAGCATGAAGAGAGTCCAAAGAATCGGACCCAAAATACCAAGTTCAGCATAGTGTAGCCAGTAAATATGGTGTGCTAGTCCACCGGCGTCGACAAGCCCTAGCACCTCGCTGTACTCAGTAACGCCAGCATATGAGTAATTGTTTAGACCGACACCAAAAAAGCGCTGTTCGCCTAACTCTCTGGCTACTTCGTTGAAGATATCTCGGGCCTCAGCCGATTCCTTAGGAGCGTTTAGGAATCGATTGATAATGGGGGGTAAGAGAAAGCCGAGCATTGGTATGCTCAAGCCAGTTAGTATTCCAATTATTTTCCACTTCTTTTTACGAACAGTGGGTCGTGACTTAAGTAGAGTTACAGCAAAGAAAACTATGAAGTAACCGACAAACATCGTTGCTAGACCACCTCGCGAGAGTGTGGCTAACGTAGTAAGTGTTCCACTTCCCAGAGCGATCCAGTAAAACAGTGTCTTCTTTTCGAATAGCCGACCTCGATCACCGATTAGGAACGCAAAAACGATTACATTCATAAAATTTTGGAAGGTAGCTAGGGAGTTTTGATGAGGGAAAGATCCTCTAGGGGGAAATGTACCCTTTATATATTTATCGTTCAGTACCCCAACAAAACTATACGCAGATATCCCAAGAACACACCAAATGATGAACTGCAGGTCGTTAGTGCTTCTGATCCAGTTAAAGGCAACCCACATCAATAGATATGCCCGTATCAATCGTGTAAATCCGAAAAATGCAAACTGTGGAACGATAGCCGTGAAAATGGATATCGCGCAAAGTCCAAAATAAGACCATGCCAGGATAGAGTTAGGCATGGTGTATGATATCTTTCTAGACCGCCACCTCGGGCTAAAATACATCGAATACAACAGAGAGAATAAGAACCAATCAGTTACTCCGAATTCGATTCCCCGTATATCCCCGCGATAATTCGTGTAGCTAAAAATGGTGATATCAATTGGGTTGATACTCATGAAGATGATGCCAGCGATGCATATCTTCTCAACCCAAGCAAAGCGAACGACTGCAGGAAGAGCCACGGCAAAATAGCCAAGAGTCATCGCAAAGAAGATGAGTTGCTTTGTGCTGATAGGCTCCGGAAACAGAAAATCGGGCAAGTTTTATTTCCTAGTATCAGGGGCGAATTGGTGCTTCACATGGGAACCCGCGGGATTCGCTGAACTGCTACTCAATTCATTTTGCAAAACGTAATCAGGTGTAAAACCGATCCTGTGGGCCATATCACTATACTCACTGATAGCTTTGGAATAGCCCAGATATTCGTTTAGGACTGGACTCATCTCCACGAGTTGGCCGTAATTTTGATCGGTTTTGTCAGCTATGCCGCAGACGTGAGTATTTTGAGATTTTGTATCACATCGCCCATAGGGATCGAACCCTTGGTTACAGACAATGGGAAAACAAGCTAGTCCTCCACGGCGGTAGCCTACTGAACCGAAACGCGACATGATCGTGAAGGTCGGCTCATCTGATTCGTTAAGCATGCTCTTACCGTAAAATGCGTTGTATGCGGTTGTACCGGTCAGATCGAGTAGGGTGGGCGCGATGTCTAGCTGACTTGAAACCGCTGTTAGAACCTTGCGGTTTGAGTTTGGAACATAGAGTAGGAACGGCACCCTCGTAAACTCTTCATTCATCTCGAACATTGACTCTGGTGAATCTGAAGCTGATTTATCGAACAGCCAGATACCATGGTCACCCACAAACACCACGATGGTGTTATCGTACAAGCGGCTGCTTTCGAATTTCTGCCAAAATTTACCGACCGCATGATCGGTGTAATGAATACCTTTATGGTAATTAGTTAGAGGGTGGTTCTCCTGAACGCTTGTGAAATCAACGCCCGTTGAATCCCAATCCCATTCGAATGGGTAATGATTAGATACCGTTAAAACTTCTGCGAAAAACGGGCCTGATTCTGCCTCTAGCACATCGAAGGTGTAGTCAATTAAATCTGTATCACTAATGCCCCATCCAAATGTGACGGCTTCGGGCCGCTGGTTCGAAATTTTGTCTAGATCGTGAAGCTGGTTGATACCGAGTTGGGGTAAAAAGGTATCTCGGCTAAAAAACGACTTCTCATAGCCATGTATCCAATGCGTTTCGTATCCCTCATCTTTTAAGATTTTTGGTAGACAATTGTTCTTCACTTGTTGACTGAATTCCGCGAACGGAGCGCCACGGTTGTAATCCAGAGCACTACAAAGAATGGCCATCTCAGCGCGGACCGTCTGGGTGGTGTTGGCGTAAAAGTCCGTCGCAACCGTGAGCTCCTCTGCTAGCTTATCTAGGTTGGGTGTAACACCGGATTTACCGCCGGCATAGCCAGTCTCTGATGAACGTACACTTTCCATAACAAAGACTATTATATTGAGCTGCTCGTTCCGCGCGGCGTTCGCCGTCTTGCGAAAGAAGGGCGTCTGAGAGTCGGAGGCCTCGGTAAATTGCGGCCCAAGCAGTTTAAAGATTGCGGTTCGATGAGACTCCTTCACATCACTTGGTATCATGCCTGCACCTGCTCTTACGAAACCTGCAACTGGATGCATGCCCCCAACGGGGAGAGGGTCGATAAATTCGGTATTAAAATGATTACTGGTGTAAGCGGCACCCGAGTAACAAACCAAGCCAAACAAAAGAGGATACGCCCCCTTCTGTTTCGGCCAAAAATAGTAAGAGAGAACAGAGAGCAACGTGACTGCCGCGACAAGCGAGATTGCCACATCAACCGGCCCCAAACTCTCAAGAGATTGAGCGCTCTCGAGCGAATTTGCACCATACATAAAAGCACTCGGCACAATGATGTCTTGGTAGAACTGGATGTGAAACCAATTAGCTACGGTGAGCAAGGTCACGAAGAACGCAACTGATCCAATTGAGAGCAGGGCGGCTTTTTTGGGCAGGTAGGTAAGAAGCGCTAACGTTCCCACCAAAATGAGGTTCACGGATACTCCGTCCCACCGGGCGGACAAGTCATAGTACTCTATGCCGTACCACCCCCCGCGATATGATAAATAGGCAAGCCCAACGCATAGGGTTGCCGCTATCGATGCTCTGAAAAAATTTATAATCATTTGGCGTAGTTCGATCCTTGCTGGTTTCAGTTGTCTGAAGCAAAAGAGATGCCAACGTTCTAGCGAGCCAACCGAAAAGTTGGCATTTATATTGCTTCGTCGTTTTCATGGGCTCAGAAAATCAAAAGACAGGGGAGTGTATGGCGGCGCAATCGGTGGGTGGTGATTACCCAAGGGTATGTGTGGTAATGAGGTCATTCAATGACATTGACCTCATAGGTGAAACACTAAAAAGCGTTTTGTCGCAGGACTATCCTAATTTCGAACTGTGGAATTTCGACTCCCGTTCGACGGATGGGACCTTAGAATTGATCCGGCAGTTTAATGATGCCTCTCGTATCGTGCTGAACGACTCAAAAACCTACAACCCAGGGCGGGTGCTGAACGAAGCGATGGCACTCACCGACTCAGATATTGTTGTGTTTATCAATTCCGATGCCACTCCTGAGCGTTCAGACTGGTTATCGAATTTACTAGCGCCAATGCTTGAAGATAAGAGTATCGCTGCCGTCTACGGTCGCCAAACGAGTCGCAAGGACTGCCGCTCTCTTTTTGTAAAAGACAATGAGCGCGCTTTTGGAGATGGCACTGTAGCTGCTGGCTGGAAGCACTTTTTCTCGATGGCCAATTCGGCTATCCGTAGATCAGTCCATGACAAGTACCCGTTTGAAACTCGCGTTCAGTATTCTGAAGATGTCGAGTGGACTTGGCGGGTCAAAAAGGCCGGATACTCCATCGTCTATGTGGCGGACGCAGCGGCCGTTCATTCGCATAATTACTCGCTCGGGCAGTCCTACAAGCGCCACTATGGAGAGGGTGTTGCAGATGCTTGGATTTTCAAGGAAGACTTAGGGGCAACGGATCCTGTGCGCTACATAATTCTGAGTGCCTCGCGCGAAATAGTGCGCGATCTAATTTGGTCTATACGTACCCTCTCGCTTGACGGCCTGTTTCACAGCGTTCCTTTGCGGGTAACCCAACGCTTCGCTCGATGGCGTGGATTGCGTGAGGGGCGCGTTAAATATCAAGTCTGATAGGTGAATAAGCCATTACTCTCAAGCTTAAGGCCTACCGACAAGTTGTGCTCGCCACGACGAATCGAGCGAATTCGTCCAAGCTTCTAAGAATCGTTGGTTAATTCGAAATGCATGTTCTTGATCGTTGTGGATGGTCGATACGCGAACTAAATACCCGTCTGGAACCTCTCCCTGCACAGCATGGCTAAGCTGTGCTGCCATGCGGCTTAATCCCGGAAGTACTGTTTCCCCCGAGAG
>Ga0102948_1000366_pt1 | contig 17780 bp, 18 predicted proteins | sample SalPonA_A_H2O_MG_FD_78211 | JGI IMG/M metagenome (GOLD analysis project Ga0102948, IMG submission 78211) | Water microbial communities from South San Francisco under conditions of wetland restoration - Salt Pond MetaG R2A_A_H2O_MG | ecosystem: Environmental > Aquatic > Non-marine Saline and... | reverse complement strand
CGATGGTAGTGTGGGGTTTCCCCATGTGAGAGTAGGTCATTGCCAGGCACCTAATAAGCAGAAAACCCCAGTAGCTGACGCTGCTGGGGTTTTTTGTTTTTGGATGTTAGGGGTTGGGGTCTCTGCCGACTGCTAGAGTCGGGTCAGACCGGAGGTCAGACCCGGTACTTCGTAGTGAAATCAGCGCTCGGTGTCCGACCTCTGGTCTGACACCACTCTCGAAGTACGCTATGGACCCATCGCGGCCTTTGCAAGACCGCTCCAACAGCTTTAGCTTCGTAGGGAGTTCAGCGTTCGGTATCTGACCTTCGGTCTGACACCACTCTCTAATGTTGCTATAGACCATCGCAGCCGCTCGAGCTGCAACTTTCTCCCATGCTTTACCCATTTAATGCTATATTTAACGCTATTAAATCGTGTCGTTTTGGAGTGGTATAGCGTGTATTCTGAAGAAGACATTCGTCGTCTTACTTGGCAGTCTCGTCGTGGTATGTGGGAGCTTGATCTCTTGTTTGTACCCTTTATGGAGAATCACTTTCGTAATCAATCGATCGATGATCAAGATCGTTTTGTGAAGCTGCTCGATTGCGAGGATCAGGAGCTATTCCTCTGGTTTATGCAGCGTGAAAAACCGGCTGACCCAGAAATGGAGAGGGCCGTTACAGTGGTGTTAGATTGTGTTCGCGCCTGTAAGGTTTGATCTTATTGAGTCTAAAGCCAAACGTCTGATTACGTTTGGCTTTTTTGTTTTAGTCGCCTTAACGCCTTTGTTTACATCAGTATCGACAAGTGTGTTTCTAATAACACTAACCTTCTCGCTCATTATTTATAGAGGCTTAGCGCCATTTGAACGGTTTTCTGGGTTTCTATGGAATGCTGATAAAGATAGGTTTTATCTGTTCATTAAAAAAACAACTTTAGAGGCTATCCCACCCGATCAAATTATAAATCTCGGCTTTGTTATCTTTGTTAAAGTACAGCCGATTGATCGTGCGTTGCCTGTATGGATCAGTGTTTGGTTCGATCAGCTATCAGAGAGAGACTGGCGGCGCTTATCGGTTATCTCCCAATATGCGCCTGTTGGAGTTAGGCGTTAACGCCCCAGAAGTAGTTCTCTGGTACCAAGACAGTGTCATAGAGGTCAGGGGATTGATCTGGGTAGTCTAGCGTATAATGTAGACCACGAGACTCTGTTCGTTTCATAGCACAACGAATAATCAGTTCAGAAACGGTCACTAAGTTACGCAGCTCTATTAGATACTTACTTACTTTATAGTTGCTGTAGTATTCGTTGATCTCATCGTTGAGTAGATCAATTCTATGCTGAGCACGCTGCAGTCGTTTATCTGTGCGTACGATGCCCACGTAGTCCCACATAAAGCGACGCAACTCATCCCAGTTATGAGAGATAATAACGTCTTCGTCAGAGTTCACGACCTGTGAATCATCCCAATTAGGTACTTCTGGAAAGGCCTCATATGTGTCATTAAGTAGAGAGGCCACTTGTTCTGCTGCTGATTTCCCATAGACAACACACTCAAGCAGTGAGTTTGAGGCGAGTCGATTGGCACCATGTAAACCAGTAAATGCCGTCTCACCAATGGCGAATAGGCCTTTTATATCGGTTTGTCCGTTAATGTCGGTCATGACACCACCACAGGTATAGTGGGCAGCCGGTACAACCGGTATTGGCTCTTTGGTGATATCTATGCCTAATTCTAAGCAGCGCTCATAGATCGTTGGAAAGTGCTGTTTGATAAAATCAGCGGGCTTGTGTGAAATATCTAGGTGGACGTACTCACAACCGACTCGTTTCATTTCAAAGTCGATTGCACGCGCAACAATGTCTCGCGGTGCCAGTTCCGCTCGTTCATCAAAACGGTGCATGAACCGTGTTCCGTTGGGTAGTTTTAGAATACCACCTTCACCACGTATCGCTTCTGTAACAAGAAAGCTTTGTGCCTTTGGGTGATAAAGGTATGTAGGGTGGAACTGGTTGAACTCAAGGTTTGCTACACGACATCCAGCTCGCCAGGCCATGGCAATGCCATCACCGGAAGCGACTCCGTTAGGGTTTGTGTTATAGAGGTAGGCTTTAGAGGCTCCACCGGTCGCTAAGATGACGGTTCTCGCTAGAAATAGATCTACGCTCTCGGTCTCTTGGTTGTAGACATAGGCCCCTAGGCAAGCGTCTTCCCCTAAGCCTAATTTGCGTCGAGTGATTAGGTCGATTGCGATGCGATCTTCGAACAGCTCTATATTACTGGCGTATTTTGCTTGGTTAATCAGTGTTTGCTGAATCGCTTTACCCGTCGCATCGGCCGAATGAAGGACGCGACGGTGTGAATGGCCGCCTTCACGTGTCAGATGATATTGTTCTTCTTGTCGAGTAAAAGGCACACCTTGATCGATAAGCCATTGAATGCCATTTGGACCGTCTTTCACAGTGTGTTGAACAGAATCTAAATGTCCAAGATTTGCTCCAGCGACCAGGGTGTCTTTGATATGGTTTTCGGTTTGATCTTTTGGATCAAAAACACCGGCTATGCCACCCTGAGCCCACCAGGTAGCACCATGCTCTAATTTACCTTTGCTCAAGACATGTGCCTTCAGATTGGACGGTAAATTAAGGGCGGCCGTTAAACCCGCTGCGCCGCTGCCAATAATCAGTACATCTGCTTCAAATCTTGCCATCTGTTTTGACTTATTCAGACCGTATAAAGAACTCTATTATGCGAGTGTGTTTACCTCTTGGTAAGGGGTTTGTAAAAAAACTTCAATAATTGGGGAACTTTTCGACATTTTTTGAATCTTAATCTGTGTAAAAGATTGATCGGCTTGATATTAGGTTGGTGTAACAATCATACTGTCATCCTTCGTAGCCTATTGGCACATACTAGGACTGAGAGTGAACGATTCCAACCACAAGATAACCGACCAAATGCTTGTTGAACGTGTTCAAGCAGGTGATCAGCGTGCGTTTGATCTGCTCGTTAAGCGCTATCAGCATAAGATTATTGCACTGGTAGGACGTTATATTCACGATCAATCAGAGTCGTTGGATGTCGCCCAAGAGACGTTCATCAAGGCTTATAAAGCGCTTAAGAATTTTAGAGGTGAAAGTGCCTTTTACACTTGGCTTTATCGTATAGCCATTAATACTGCGAAGAACTATTTAGTCGCAAGAAGTAAAAGACCACCGGATAGAGATTTAGATTTTCAAGATCTAGAGAGTGAATCAGAGCTTAGAGATCTTGAAACACCGGAAAATAGTTTGCATCGAGATGAGATGTTTGAGGTGATGACCCGAACACTCGAGCAACTGCCCGAAGAGCTCAGAGTGGCATTGACGCTCAGGGAATTGGAAGGGATGAGCTACGATGAGATATCAGAAGTGATGGGGTGCCCAATTGGTACTGTTCGATCACGAATCCATCGAGCGCGCGAAGCGATTGATAATGAGTTGAAACCAATGCTCTCTAATTAGAGCAAATGAGGATCAAATATGTCGAGCAATAGAGAAAGTCTTTCTGCATTGATGGACTCGGAGGCAACTGAGTTTGAGTTGCGTCGTGCTCTTAAACACTACGACGAGAAGGGTGAAGACGCCCAAGTATGGCGCCGTTACCACATCGCACGTACTTTGATGCGTGAACAACGCATTGATTCTACTGTTGATATCTCTTCTCGAGTAATGGCCTCTATTGCTGAAGAACAACCCGCTCAGGTTGAAGAAACTAAGGTCTCAAGTTGGGGTGCGGTTGGTAGCATGGCAATCGCAGCGTCCCTTACCTTGGCCGTTATGGTTGGTCTGAACAGTGCTCAGTTGGGTGAGCCTAGTGCATTGGCATCCAGTGGCTATCTTGAACGTAATCAGAGTTCTTCTGATTTAATGCGGACTTCTCTTGCATCGGGCGTTGAAGTTTCACAAGAGAGTAAACCAACCCTTGAGGTGATTCGTCTATCCGAAGGTTTGCGTGGACAGATAGATGAGCACGTAGCACTTTTAAATGACCCAGCGACAGATTGGTCAGTGAATTGGTTACCTGAAGGCTTTTCTGAAATCTCTCTACGCGTAGTAGGTGATCATCAATCTAAGCTCTACAAAAACGGTGATCAGGTTCTGAGCGTTGTGATTAAACCGGCCGACGCCGTTGCTGCGTCGGAAGGTGCTTTAAGTGCACAAGGTCTTGTAGCCGTGGGTCGTCTTGTTGATGATCGTTTTGTTTCAGTAGTGGGCGATCTGTCGTTGACTGAGGCTGATAAAGTGGCCGCAAGCGTGGTGGTCTCAAGCAACTAGCTCATGATCGAAGAGCGTGCAACGGTTCTCCGTTCTGAGGCCGATCAAATATGGGTTGAGGTTAGCCGACGAAGTGCTTGTGCGGCCTGTGCAAATTCATCCAGTTGTGGTCAAAAACGCTTAAGCGATTGGTTCCCAACCAAGCGCGTTGAGGTTTGCATCGATAATCCAAGTCGCTTAATTGTATCACCTGGCCAAGAGGTTTGGGTTGGGTTAGAAGAGGGTGCCTTGGTGGGGGCATCTATCACCGTTTACCTTATCCCGCTTGTGGGTATGATTATTTTGCCGATTCTGGCGAAATTGTTAAATTTTTCAGAATTCTTTCAGATAGTTGGCGCTATCCTTGGATTCATAGTCGGTCTGTTTATTGGCCGTAATATGGGTTTAAGAGGCGTTGCATCAGGGCAGTATCAGCCACGTTTGCTTCGCTGAGGTTTTTACCTAAGGAGTAAATATGACCTTTCTTCGATCAATTACATTGGTAACGGGTATCGCTATATCATCCTTAGCGATGGCAGAACAGTTACCCGATTTTACTGATCTAGTGAAAACTCTGTCACCATCTGTCGTTAATATAAGCACGATTCAAGAACAGAAGCAGAACACTCGTTCGTCAATGCCGCACAACTTCAATGACCAAGAAGTGCCAGAAATGTTCCGTGATTTCTTCAGGGGTTTTCAGCAACCACCTGGTCAGCAGCCACGCATGCACCCACAATCATTAGGCTCTGGGTTTATCATCTCTGATGATGGCTACATATTGACCAATCACCATGTCATCGATAAGGCTGAGAAAGTTCTGGTTCGATTAAACGATCGACGTGAAATCGAGGCAGAGATTATTGGTTCAGATCAACGTTCAGATGTTGCACTGCTTAAAGTCGATGCCAAAGATCTGCCGGCGCTCGAAATTGGTAGCTCATCTGAGCTTGAAGTGGGTGAGTGGGTGCTGGCCATCGGAAGTCCTTTTGGGTTTGATTCTACTGTGACGGCGGGTATTGTCAGTGCTAAAGAGCGAGCGCTTCCAGGTGATTCCTATGTACCGTTTATTCAAACCGACGTCGCAATTAACCCAGGAAACTCTGGAGGTCCACTATTCAATCTAGACGGTGAAGTTGTGGGTATCAACTCGCAGATATACACTCGCTCAGGTGGGTTTATGGGCGTCTCTTTCTCCATTCCGATCGATGTGGCCATGGAAGTTGCGAACCAGTTGAAAGACAAAGGGAGCGTTTCGCGTGGCTGGTTAGGGGTGATCATTCAAGAGGTAACGCGCGACCTTGCTGAGTCCTTTGGGTTGGATAGACCCTCAGGTGCACTGGTTGCTCAAGTACTAAGTGACAGTCCTGCGCAAGAGGCTGGATTTGAAGCAGGCGATGTCATTATTAAATTTAATGGTCGCGAGATTGGCTTATCAGCGGAGCTGCCTGCTCAGGTGGGTCGTGTCGCACCGGGTGAAACAGCAGATGTCGAAGTATTCCGCTCTGGTCGATCGATCAGCTTAAAGGTGACCATCGGCGAGCTTCCGTCAAACGAAGAGTTAGCGGCTAACCGAGCACAACCAGAGCCTAAAGAGAGAAAATCTCTTGGGTTGGTGGTTCAAGATTTAACGGCTGAAATCAAGGAGCGTACCGGTGTCGATGCAGGTGTGTATGTGGAATCAGTCGGGCAGGGTCCTGCCGCCAATGCCGGGGTCCGTCAAGGTGACGTGATAACCATGTTAGCGGGTCAGTCAGTCACCTCAGTTGAGCAGCTTAGCGATAGGGTCGCCGACTTACCAGATGACAAAGCAGTGCCACTTCGAGTGATTCGTGGCGGTAATCCTGTCTTTTTGGCTATGCGTGTCGAATGACGCTGAATGATCATTGAAAAGATGCTTTGCAGGGGCCCTAATGGCCCCTGTTTTCTATCTATAGGGCATGAATTCGAGTAGAATTGTCCGCTAAATTTTCTTTGTCGTTCCAAGAGTATAGGTTTTACACAGAGTGAGTGAATTAGATCACATTCGTAACTTCAGCATCATTGCACACATCGACCACGGTAAGTCGACGTTAGCAGATCGCATTATACAAATATGTGGCGGTCTGTCTGATCGTGAAATGGCTGAACAAGTCCTCGATTCAATGGACATTGAACGCGAGCGTGGAATCACGATTAAGGCACAAAGTGTCACTTTGGACTACAAGGCGCGAAACGGTGAAATCTACCAGTTGAACTTCATCGATACGCCAGGGCATGTTGACTTCTCCTATGAGGTATCACGCTCACTCTATGCATGTGAAGGTGCACTTCTTGTCGTGGATGCCGCTCAGGGTGTTGAGGCTCAATCGGTTGCCAACTGCTACACCGCGATTGAACAGGGTCTTGAGGTCCTGCCTATCCTGAACAAGATGGACCTTCCTCAAGCTGAACCGGAAGTGGTTCGCCAAGAGATTGAAGAGGTGATCGGCATTGACGCATCAGCGGCGGTTCCTTGTTCAGCGAAAACGGGCATGGGTGTTGAAGACGTACTTGAAGCGCTGATCGATGCAATCCCACCACCACAGGGAGATCGTGAGGCTCCACTGCAAGCACTGATTATCGACTCTTGGTTTGATAACTATCTTGGCGTGGTCTCATTGGTTCGTGTGACCCAGGGCACTTTGCGCCGTAAAGATCGCATCATGGTTAAATCGACAGGTATGCACTATCAGGCTGAAATGGTTGGTATCTTCACACCGAAGCAGGTTAAAACAGACATACTCCAAGCGGGTGAAGTGGGTTTTGTTGTCGCCGGTATTAAAGATATTCACGGTGCACCGGTAGGCGATACTTTGACTCATCAAAAGACACCTGATGTTGATGCGCTACCAGGTTTCCAAAAGGTTCAGCCACAAGTTTATGCGGGCCTTTTCCCAACGAGCTCGGATGATTATGAAGACTTCCGTGAAGCGCTCGACAAATTAACCCTTAACGACGCTTCGCTCTTTTTCGAGCCCGAAACATCGGATGCTCTCGGTTTCGGTTTTCGATGTGGCTTCTTGGGGATGCTTCACATGGAGATCATTCAAGAGCGGCTTGAGCGTGAATACGATCTCGATTTGATTACAACTGCGCCTACCGTTGTCTACGAAGTTGAGATGAACAACGGCGATACCATTTACATCGATAGCCCATCTAAACTGCCAGACCCTGGTGGTATTCGAGAAATGCGTGAGCCCATTGTGTTGGCTAATATTCTGGTGCCTCAGGATTACCTAGGGCAAGTCATTGGTTTGTGTGTGGAAAAACGTGGTATCCAGAAGAACATGCAGTTTGTCGGAAAGCAGGTTCAATTAAGTTACGAACTGCCTATGGCCGAAGTCGTGTTGGACTTCTTTGATCGTTTAAAATCAGTATCGCGTGGATACGCTTCGCTTGAATATAACTTCACTCGATTTGAAGCGGCCAAACTGGTTCGTATGGACATTCTCATTAACGGTGAGAAAGTTGATGCTTTGGCTGTTATCCTTCACCGTGATAACTCAATGTACCGTGGCCGTCTGCTCTGTGAAAAGATGAAAGACCTCATTCCTCGACAGATGTTTGATGTCGCTATTCAGGCGGCTTTGGGTGGTAAAATCATTGCACGTACTACTGTTAAAGCGCTGCGCAAAAACGTCTTGGCAAAATGTTACGGCGGTGATGTGAGTCGTAAGAAGAAGCTGCTATCTAAGCAGAAAGAGGGCAAGAAACGCATGAAGCAAGTGGGTCGAGTTGAGATCCCACAAGATGCATTCCTAGCCGTACTTAAGGTAGACAGCTGAGGTTAATATGAACTTAGATTTTGCACTGATTCTGGTCGTCGTTACATTGGTTACAGGCCTACTCTGGTTGTTGGATATTGCCGTTTTTGCACCCTCTAGAAAACGTAGAGAGTCGCAAATGTTGGAAGAGGGTTTTGAAGAACCTAAGGTTAATAAACCCTACTGGGCTGAACTCTCTAGTTCTATTTTTCCTGTGTTAGCGGCGGTGCTGATTCTTCGCTCATTTCTGTACGAACCCTTTCAGATCCCTTCGGGTTCTATGCTCCCTACACTAAAAGTAGGTGACTTTATTTTGGTAAACAAATATCACTATGGTCTGCGGACACCGGTCGGTAACATCAAATTTGTGGAGAATAACAACCCGCAACGTGGTGATGTTATGGTATTTAAATACCCTCAAAATCCGAGTGTGTACTATATTAAACGTGTGATTGGCCTCCCTGGAGATGAGATCGTTTACAAAGATAAAGTTCTTTTTGTAAACGGTGAGCCACAGACTCAAACATTGATCGCTCAAATACCAGCGATCAATCCCAAGCGTCTTCAGGTTGAAGAGCAGCTTGGTGATGTTGCTCACGAAATCTATCGAGATGTAAATGCTCGAGTCATGAATGGTGGCTGGCGTGTGCCTGAGGGTCATTACTTCATGATGGGCGATAACCGCGATAACAGTAACGATAGCCGTTATTGGGGTTTTGTTCCTGATGAGTTGATTGTGGGTAAAGCCGTGAGTGTTTGGATGCATTGGGCCCAGCTAATGAGTATTCCAGATTTCACAGCGATGCGATCAATTCAGTAAACAACACTGAGGTTGAATATGGATAAACGCATTCGACACAAGGGAGTCAGTTCGCTGTCAGTGCTACTGCTTCTTTTCGTTGGCTCAGTTGTATTTAGCCTCGTGTTTAAATTACTGACTCCATACACAACCCATACGACCGTGGTCAGTATTATTGAAGATATTATTGTTGACCCGGCTGAACTCTCTAAGAGTCGCGCCGAGATTCGTCGTGATATCGAACGTCGATTTACGATTAATCAAGTGACTCTGCCTGGACGTGATGCTCTGCAGATTACCCAAGACAGTGGTGAGTTGATATTCACGCTGGACTACGAAGATCGCGTCCCTCTGTTCGGCAACATAGATGCTGTCGTTGTTTTTAAAGATGAATTTAAAGCGATAAAACCTTGATACGACCTGTCTCAGAGTTGGCTAGAAAAATAGGCCATACTTACCAAGATGAATCCCTTCTTGAATTAGCGTTAACACACCGTAGCTGTGGTAAGCGCAATAATGAACGCCTCGAGTTTTTGGGCGATTCCATCCTAAACTTTGTCATTGCTAATGCGCTGTTTGATCGGTTCGAACAGGCAAAAGAGGGTGAAATGAGTCGCCTTAGAGCGAAGTTGGTTAAAGGCGAAACCCTTGCCGAGATTGGCCGTGAACTGGGCTTAGGTGATTATTTACGCCTCGGTTCGGGTGAATTGAAAAGTGGTGGTTTTCGTCGTGACTCGATCCTGGCTGATGCGGTAGAAGCGATCATTGGTTCTATCCACTTAGACAGTGATTTTGAAACAACTAAACAGTTTATTCTGGGGTTGTTTGAAGAGCGACTCACAGCGATTGACCTTAAAAAGTCAGTGAAGGATTCGAAAACGCGCCTTCAAGAGTTCATGCAATCGCGTCGCAAGCCATTGCCGGATTATCAATTAGACAAAGTCGTTGGTGAAGCGCATGATCAAACATTCTACATCTCTTGTCAGGTTCAATTACTGGATAAAAGCTATAAGGGTGTCGGATCAAGTCGTCGTCAAGCAGAACAAGAAGCCGCTCGTGCTGCATTAATTGCACTAGGGCAGGAGTAATCATGGAAGCTAATACACGCTGTGGCTATGTTGCTATTGTTGGTCGACCCAATGTAGGCAAGAGCACCTTGCTTAATCATATCCTTGGTCAAAAGCTCAGTATCACCTCAAAAAAACCACAAACGACGCGTCATCAGATTCTTGGTATAAAGACCGAAGAGGACCTTCAGGTTATTTACGTCGATACACCCGGGTTGCATAACGACGCAACGGGTAAAGCCCTAAACCGATACATGAACAAAGCGGCCTCTGAGGCACTGCGTCATGTCGATCTTGTGGTTTTTATTGTCGATCGTACCGCTTGGACCGAAGAGGACGAGATCGTTTTGACTAAGCTTGAAACGCTTCGTTGTCCAGTAATACTAGCGGTTAATAAAGTGGATCTTCTGAAAGATAAAGAGTCACTTTTACCTTGGATCGACACGCTCAATAGTAAACGGCATTTTGATCAGATCGTGCCGATCTCTGCTCATAAAGGTCATAATGTTGACCAGTTAGAGCGTGCAGTTGAGTCCTACATGCCTGAAGGTATGCACTTCTATCCTGAAGATCAAATTACCGATCGTAGTTCCCGTTTTGTCTCGGCAGAGCTTGTACGTGAAAAACTGATGCGTAATCTGGGCGATGAAGTTCCTTACGGTACCACCGTTGAAATCGAAGAGTTTACTCAAGATGAGCGTGGGCTGTTAACGATCAGCGCCCTTATTCTCGTCGAGCGTGAGGGTCAAAAACGCATCGTCATTGGTGATAAGGGTGAGCGCATCAAAGTGATCGGTCGAGACGCTCGTCTCGATATGGAACGTATGTTTGAGGCGAAAGTTATGCTAAACCTTTGGGTTAAAGTGAAACGAGGTTGGGCTGATAACGAACGTGCGCTGGCAAGCCTTGGTTATCATCACGATTAAATGAACAGTCGCACTGAACAGGTTGCCGCGTTTGTTCTCCATACGCGTCCCTATCGCGAAACCAGTGCGCTTGTCGATCTATTTACACTCGAATATGGCAAAGTCTCGGTCGTAGCACGCGGTGTTCGCAGGCCTGGCTCAACGTTACGCCATACACTGCAACCGTTTAGTGTATTGGCCGTCCGTTTTGCTGGTCAGTCTGAACTTAAAACGCTTCATCAGGCTGAATTAGCCGAGCTGCTGCCTTCATTGAGTGGCAACGCGTTGATGTGCGGGCTTTACGCTAATGAGTTACTTGAGCGCTTGCTACAACCTTTAGAAGCAACCCCTCAGCTTTTTTTAAATTACAAAGTACTACTGAATGATCTTCTTCAATTTCACGATCATGAGGTTAGCCTTCGGCTATTTGAACAGGCTCTATTGCGGGAATTAGGTAGCTGGAGGGATCTGTCTCGATGCCAACAACCGTACTATCGTTATGATCCGGTTCATGGTATCAGGGCAGTTGCTGAGGTATCTTCAGCACATTTCACTGGAGATCAGCTTCGCTCTATTGAGATGGGTGAGTATACTGATCCCACCATCAAAAAAGCAGCAAAATATTTAATGAGAGAGCTCTTAAAGGAGCAGTTAGGTGACAAACCACTGCGATCAAGAGAGTTGTTTCAATCTAGATCTAAAGGCAGAAAAGGAGAGAGTGAGTGATCCAGCCAAATCGAATCTTATTAGGTGTGAACATCGATCACATTGCGACTCTTCGTCAAGCGCGTGGTACTCAATACCCTGATCCTGTATACGCAGCTTCTATCGCTGAGCATGCTGGCGCTGATGGCATTACAGTGCACCTTCGTGAAGATCGTCGCCATATACAAGATCGTGACATTCGTCTCTTAGCGCAAACCTTGCAAACACGCATGAACTTCGAAATGGCTGTGACTGATGAAATGGTCAGCTTCGCTGAAGAGATCAAACCCGCTCACGCCTGTTTAGTCCCAGAAAAGCGTGAAGAATTAACGACAGAAGGTGGGCTGGATGTCGTGGGCCATGAGATTCATATTCAATCGGCTTGTCAGCGTCTTGCAAGGGCCGGTGTTGAGGTATCCCTATTTATTGATCCTGATCAGGCACACATTGATGCAGCTAAACGAGTGGGGGCACCTGTCATTGAACTGCACACTGGCGCGTATGCTGAAGCTGAGGGCCAGGTTCAGTTAGATGAACTTGAACGACTTAAAGAGGCTGCAGCCTATGCCAACTCCATTGGCCTCGTCGTTAACGCTGGCCATGGTTTGCACTATCACAACGTAGAACCGATTGCTGAAATTCCAGAGTTTAATGAGCTCAATATTGGACATGCAATTATTGCACGCTCACTGTTTGTTGGGTTGGATCAAGCCGTCCGAGAAATGCGCGATTTAATGCTGAATGCCAGAGCGATGGCCAATTAAATGATTGTTGGAACAGGTGTTGATATTCTCGAAATTTCCAGAGTGGAACGCGCACTCGAACGTACCCCTGGTTTTGCACAAAGAGTATTGACCCCTTCGGAGTTAGAGGTCTTTAATCAATCCAGTCAACCTGCTCGTTTTCTAGCGAAACGCTTTGCGGCGAAAGAAGCGGCCGTTAAAGCTTTGGGAACAGGCATAGCACAAGGTGTTAGTTGGCAGCATCTAGAGATAGTGAAAAACAGTGCAGGCCGCCCCAGTTTATTGGTGACTGATAAAGCCTTGGAGCACGCTGAATTACTTGGCATCACCCAGTGGTTTATCAGCTACAGTGATGAGCAGCAATTCGTCGTTGCTCAAGTCATTGCTCAGGCCTAATCGACCATATCGATAGCAGAATAAGCCTGATATAATCGAATAATAAAATCAATTCTTATAACGGATTAGAGATGAACCCAACTCAATACCCGACGATTGCTGAACTGGTGGGCAATACACCATTGGTAAGATTACAACGCATCGAAGCGCCTAATAACAACACGATTCTGTGTAAATTAGAGGGTAATAATCCCGCTGGATCTGTTAAAGATCGCCCAGCCTTAAGTATGATTACACTCGCTGAAGAGCGTGGTGAAATAGCCCCAGGCGACGTTTTAATCGAGGCGACCTCTGGCAATACGGGTATTGCTTTGGCTATGGCATCAGCAATTAAAGGGTATACGCTTAAATTGATCATGCCCAATAACATGAGTGAAGAGCGTAAATCAGCGATGAGTGCTTATGGCGCAGAACTGATTGAAGTCACTAGAGAAGAGGGTATGGAAGGTGCTCGTGACTTAGCAGAAGCAATGCAAGCTCGAGGCGAGGGTAAGGTTCTAAATCAGTTTGGTAATTTAGATAATCCTGAAGCCCACTATCGCACAACAGGGCCTGAAATTTGGCGACAGACCTCAGGCAGCGTCACACACTTTGTCAGCTCTATGGGAACCACAGGGACCATCATGGGTACCTCTCGTTACCTTAAAGAGCAGAACCCAAATGTCCAGATTGTGGGTCTGCAACCTTCGGACGGCTCACAAATTCCGGGTATCCGCCGTTGGCCAAAAGAGTATCTTCCGAGCATATTTGAAGAGAGTCGTGTCGATCGTGTATTAGATGTGGATCAGGCTGATGCTGAGATCATGATGCGCCGTTTAGCAACCGAAGAGGGTATTTTTTGCGGTGTTTCATCAGGTGGTTCTGTTGCTGGCGCTCTAAGATTGGCTCAAGAGGTTGAAAATGCGGTAATTGTCGCCATTATTTGTGATAGAGGCGATCGTTATCTTTCGACAGGTGTCTTCTCTAAGTCATCATAGGTTAAGTTCTGTCGTTTTATTATTGACGCAGTTTTAGTGAGTTTGAGCTAGGGTATCAGCTCGCTACTCGCAATACAGGAGTAGCCTACATTGGTTAAGGTTCGTGATGATCAACCGGTTCGTGAAGATGGAACGATTGATCTGGATCGCTGGTTAGAGATTCTATCTAATCGTTATACATTCGAAGATGAAGCACGTTTTCGTCAGGCCTGCGAATTAGTTGAATCCTCTCTTAATGAAGAGAATTCGACACATGATGTCTGGAGTCTTGGTCAAAACGCCTATCTTACTGGTCTGGAAATGGTCCAGATCCTTGTCGATTTGCAACAGACAGAAGATGCTCTAGTGGCCGGTATTCTCTACCGTGCTGTGAGGGAAGAGCGTCTCTCTATAGATCGAGTTAAAGCTAAGTTCGGTGCTGAAATTGCTCGTCTTCTTCGTGGTGTTTTACAGATGGCGGCGATTGGAAGTCGCAAAAACCCTCGTGACGAAGACGGTGTATTAGGCTCCGGAGGCAGTCAGGTCGACAACGTTCGTAAGATGCTGGTCGCCATGGTGGACGATGTCCGCGTTGCTCTGATCAAACTGGCTGAACGCACCTGTGCGATTCGTGCTGTGAAAGATGCGGATCGACGTAAACGTTACATCGTTGCACGCGAGGTCTTTGATATTTATGCTCCTTTAGCGCACCGATTAGGTATTGGACATATCAAGTGGGAGTTGGAAGACCTCTCGTTCCGCTACCTTAAACCTAATGATTACAAACACATCGCGAAACTGCTTGCTGAAAAACGTTTAGCTAGACAGCAATACATTAACGACGTCATTAAGCTGCTTGAAGAGAAGCTTGATGAGGTTGGCATCAAGGGAGAGGTCTCTGGTCGGGCTAAACACATCTACAGTATCTGGCGAAAGATGCAGCGAAAGAATATCGAATTCAACCAGGTCTATGATGTTAGAGCCCTGCGTATTTTAGTGCCCGAAATTCGCGACTGTTACACGGTATTGGGCATTGTTCATGGCTCTTGGCGCAACATTCCGCATGAGTTTGATGACTACATTGCGTCACCGAAACCCAACGGTTATCGTTCACTGCATACGGCCGTATTTGGTCCTGAATCACAAGCGGTTGAAATTCAGATTCGTACGTTTGATATGCACGAAGAGGCGGAGCTTGGTGTTTGTGCCCATCATCTATACAAAGGGACGGACACAGCAAGTCGTGCAGATGGCTATGAAGAGAAAATCTCATGGTTACGTCAGGTACTCGAGTGGCATGAAGAGTTAGGCGATACGGAGTCTTTAGGTGATATTCTTCATTCAGATGTGACTCAAGATCGTGTCTATGTATTTACGCCAGAGGGGCATGTCATTGATCTTCCTGCTGGGGCGACACCTGTTGATTTTGCCTACCGGGTTCATACGGAGATTGGTCACCGTTGTCGAGGTGCACGTGTCTCTGGTCGTATCGTTCCCCTGAACCGTGCACTGCAGACAGGGGATCAAGTTGAGATCATGACCGGCCCAGAAGAGCGTCCAAGTCGTGACTGGCTTAATACCAACTTAGGTTATGTAAAAACCTCAAAGGGGCGTGCCAAGATTGCTCACTGGTTCAAGACCCAGGCTCGTGATCAAAACGTGGATGCGGGTAAAGAGATGATCCAGAGAGAGTTTAAGCGTCTCGCATTGGACGCCACTGAAGTTGATTTAACGGATATCGCACATCGTCTGAAATTCCTATCCAATGATAATATGTTTGCTGCTTTAGGGGCTGGGGATTTAAGAATCTCGCAAGTGATTTCTGCCGCTCAAGCTCGTGAAGAGCAAGCTGAGCGCGAGTCACAATTGGATCTGGACGTTCCGGCTTCTTCTCCAAAGCAGAGTCGATCGAATGACTCTGGTGTCCATGTGGTTGGGGTAGGCAGCTTGATGACTCAATTTGCTAGTTGCTGTAAACCCATTCATGGTGATGCCATTGCTGGCTTCGTGACTCAGGGCCGTGGTGTCTCTATCCACCGTGAAGATTGTAAAGAGCTGCAGCACCTTCGCGAAGTAGAGCCCAGCAGAATTGTGCAAGTGGCTTGGGAAGAGGAGGCTGAGGCGACCTACCCTGTCGATATTGTCATTGAAGCCTTTGATCGCTCAGGACTGTTACGAGATGTGATGACCATCTTAGCCAATGAACGCATCAACATATTGTCGGCTAACACGCTGACAGATAAAAGCAGTAACGAAGCGAATCTGGCACTGACATTAGAAATTGGTCGACTCGATAAGCTTGGCAAGGTGATGGATAAAATCAATCAAATTCCTAACGTGAGTGATGTTCGTCGCGAGCGTTCAGGGGTGCACTAATGAGTGATCGATACACAGTCGATGACCTCATTTACCTGATGGAACGTCTGCGTGATCCCGAAACAGGTTGCCCATGGGATTTGGAGCAGACATTTGCGTCCATCGTGCCTCATACCCTTGAAGAGGCATACGAGGTAGCCGATACCATCGAACGAGCGGATTGGCCACATTTAAAAGATGAGTTGGGCGATCTGCTACTTCAGGTCATCTTTTATTCACAACTGGGTAAAGAACAGTCCCTTTTTGACCTGCATGCTGTCGTTGATCAACTTTGCGGTAAACTGCTTCGTCGTCACCCTCACGTATTTCCAACCGGACAGTTACGCGATATTGCAGAGTCGGTCGGGATTGATCAGCAAGCAGTGAACGCACAGTGGGAACGCATCAAAGAACAAGAGCGCGAAAGCAAAGATCGCTCGCGCGTATTAGATGAAGTTCCATCGACGCTTCCGGCTATGAGCCGTGCCGTTAAGCTAACTAAACGTGCCTCTAAGGTGGGTTTTGATTGGGATGATGCAACGGGTGTGCTGGACAAGATTGAAGAGGAGATCCAAGAGCTCCGCGAAGCAATGCAGCAAGGTGATTTAGATTCGGTTCGCGAAGAGCTAGGCGACCTGTTATTTGTAAATGCTAATCTGGCGAGGAAACTGTCAGTCGACCCAGAGCAAGCCGTTCGTAATACCAACCTTAAATTCGAGCGTCGCTTTAACCATGTCGAGGATCGAGTGTTAGCCAGTGGTAAGGATTGGAGTGAGTTTTCACTAGAAGAGCTAGATGCCTGGTGGGATGAAGCCAAGCAGATCGAGAAATCTAAAAAATAGGTTTGATAGAGTCTTTAGCACTATTCGCTGAAAGCCTAATAGTGATTAAGTTCTCAAGCTCTATGCAGACATGCTAATATGCGACGCCTGCTCGGGAAAACGACACCCTTGAGCGTTTTTAGAAAAGCCAGCGAAATGGCGAAAGGTGACACCGCACGGCTATGGTCGAATTGTGTAATAGCCCCACCTCATTTAATGTCAGCGGTAAGAATTTTAATGCTGCGCCTAGGCGCAGCGTATTTTTTTAAGGAGAAAATTAATGCGAATGATACTTCTCGGTGCACCAGGTGCCGGCAAGGGTACTCAGGCACAGTACATTACTGAGAAATACGGTATCCCACAGATCTCTACTGGGGACATGCTTCGAGCAGCCGTAAAAGCAGGTACTCCTTTAGGTATTGAAGCCAAGAAGGTTATGGACGCAGGTGGTCTTGTATCAGACGATATCATCATCGGTCTGGTTAAAGAACGTATTGAAGAATCAGATTGTGCAAATGGTTTCCTATTTGATGGCTTCCCACGCACAATTCCTCAAGCCGATGCTTTAAAAGAAGCGGGCGTAGCTTTAGACGCTGTGGTTGAGATTGATGTGGCTGATGAGGAGATCATCAAGCGTATGTCGGGTCGTCGAGTACATCCTGGTTCAGGTCGTACCTACCATGTTGTATTCAACCCACCTAAAACAGAGGGTAAAGACGACGTGACGGGTGAAGACCTTGTTCAGCGCGAAGATGACCAAGAAGAGACTGTTCGTGCTCGATTAAATGTCTACCACGATCAGACAAAACCACTGATCGGTTACTACCGTGGCTGGGCAGATGAAGAGGCCGCAACCGCACCAAAATACATCTACGTAGAGGGTGTGGGTAGCGTTGACCAGATCCGTGATCGAGTATTTGAAGGTCTGGCTTAATCATCAAGCTAAACGAAAAAACCGCACTCTGAAGT
>Ga0102948_1000362_pt1 | contig 17838 bp, 28 predicted proteins | sample SalPonA_A_H2O_MG_FD_78211 | JGI IMG/M metagenome (GOLD analysis project Ga0102948, IMG submission 78211) | Water microbial communities from South San Francisco under conditions of wetland restoration - Salt Pond MetaG R2A_A_H2O_MG | ecosystem: Environmental > Aquatic > Non-marine Saline and... | reverse complement strand
GGTGTTGGAAACTTTATCTTCTTGAGTGCTGCTTTAAGCGCCTTAAGACCTTCTTTTTGAGTTGGGTAATCCTTGGTTGGCCCACAATCAATATCTAACCAAAGACTTCTAACTAGGTAAACATTGTCCTGTGTACGTTGTTTCTTTTTGCCGTTGACGTAGTACTCGGCCTGTTTGAATGACGCCATTGCATAGTAAGACGTTTTTCTTTTGTTACTAAGGTTTAAACATGCGCGAGCTAAATCGTAGACATCGTTACATGGTTTGTGCTTGTAGTACTTTACCTCTCTGCCGTCTTCTTTTCTGATAAACGTTGCGGGTGTTGCCGCAAAGTATACCCCCTCGGTTGGCGTAATCCGCCCCAAGAAATCCTTTGTTTCCATAAAGTACCTGCAAGGTTGTTGTCGTTTTATTTTCGTAACAAAGTTATAACATTGCCACAAACGATACTATTATTCTATACCGGCTTTTAACATCATTGCCGATCTGCTGCCGCAAACGCCTCAGCGTTTTCCATCATTGCCATGTATCTTGTTGTAACAGATACAGTTTTTACTGACGCTTCATCAGTAGGTAAATTTTTAGATACGGGTAATTCTTCTGCCTCTACTGCTGCCTCTACAGCGTTGACTAAAAGAATGGCTTTGTCAGCCAACAGTGAGTGCGGCTGTGATTTACCACGTAACCAATTAGACGCCGTAACGCGTGAAACGTTTAGAATTCTCGCTAAGTGGCGCGGCTTTAAACCGGCGTCCACTAAAAGTTTATTGTTAAACATATTGCCCTCCAAAGAGTAGCGGGGGCTTTCACCCCCGACTGTAGTTATTAGTCGTCAAACTCAGCAAGCAACGCATCTAAGTCGTCGTCTTCTTCGTCGGCTTCTTCAACCACTGGTTCTGGTGCAGGCTTTGGTGCTGCCTTCTTCGCTTTTGGTGCAGGCTTTGGCGCTTCTTCAACCTCATCTTCATCTTCATCTTCAACCTCAACCGCAGCAGCTTTTGGAGCAGGAACAGCAGACGCCGATGGCTCTAAACCAATGATCTGCATAACCAACTCATCGTTCTTGAACTCTTGTACTTCTTTATAAGTTTCTTCTGGTAAGAAGCCAACAGCTTTGAACAACAACTTGGGCGATGCCTCAGAAGGGTCAAAGCGAACGCGAGTAACAACTGCATCGAATGCTACTGAACGGTTAGCCAAAGTCTTGCCATACTCTTGCAGTGAACGTAGTGACGCAGGTGGTACACGAAGCAACATAGGCTCGTTGATCTGCCCCGCAGGAGAGATTGCCAATCTACGCACGTCTGAACACGCCTTACCGCGACCTTGCTTACCAGAACCCCAAGCGTTACGTGGGCACGCTGCACAGGTTTTGCACTGTGGGCTTTCTGCGTCAGCCGCAGGTTTTTTACCATCGTCAGAGTAACACGTTGGCTTTAAGTTTGCGCCTTCTTCGAAGTCAGCAGCGTAGTAAGTTTTGCTTAAGTTAGGGTTAGCGTTAACGATAACGACTTCCAAACTAGACGCTGGCTCATCATCGTCATCTGGCTTAGTAATGATACGGCGCTCACCGTCTTGTACCAAAGTAAATGTTTTACCTTTAATAGATAAAACGCTAAATCCACCAGACACACCTTGAGTAAGAGCGTTGTTAACAGACGCTGCTTTTGCTCCACGTAAGTGTGCGGGAAGTTTTTCATCAAATGGGATTACATTGCTCATAAATTGTTCTCCTAAGAACGTCTGATATTAACAGTCATGGAACGGGTTACGTCTACGCCGGGGGGTAGCTCTTCATGTTCTGCCATGTATTCATCCACAGCAGTTTTGTTTACGCGGCTTTCCAAGAAAGACCATGCGCCTTCACGGGTTACGAATTCTAAGAACTCGTCTCTATTGGCTACCTTAGCGGAAGTACGGGTACTGACGTAGGCCGTGCCAAAAGCAGTTTTTGCTGACTCTTGTCCAGTTTCACTGAACTCAGATAAAAGCATCTGCTCTATCTTGGTCATAGCATTGGTAATAGGTTTAAGCTCGGCTTTATGCTCGGCTTCTTTTTCTTGCTTTGCCTCTCGAAGTTTTAAATACTTCTGAATAAGTTCATCAATTTTCATGATTCGCCTCTGTATTTACTGTAATTGTTGTTACGTCTAACGTTAATGACTTTACACCTCCCCTCTAATAATATCAAGTAAAATTCCTTGCGTATCGTTCTTTTCTTTCAGCCTTGCATAGATGCGTTTCTCAGCGGCTGTACCCTCCAAGTTAACAATTAACTGGCTGTGTTTCTGACCGGGTCGAGTGATACGTGCATTGGCTTGCTCATAGGTTTCTGCCGATGTGATGGGGGCAAACCACACAATTGTACTGGCCTCGGTAAGCGTCAGGCCGTGTGACATGGCAGCAGGTTGCGCCACGATAACGTCTAACTGATTGTGTTTCTGGAAGTCACTGAACGTCTGGTCACGCTGACCTTTCGGTATGCCGCCGTAGATAACGCCAACGCGCTTACCTTCTTTGCGTAGGTACTCCGCAATCATCTCTATCGTGGCCGTGAACGGTGCAAACACTAGACTCTTACTGTTGGAAGCCTCGATAATGGATGATAGTTCCTTAAGCCGATCTATGGGTTCAACGAGAACTACCTCGCCATCCATGCTGTACGCTGTACCACAAGCGATCTGCACTAACTTCATCAACTTAACCGCTTCGTTAACGGCTTGGATCTGTTCGCCTTCGTACTCAGCTGTCAGGTTACGCAGCATGTCGTTGTACATAGCACGCTGTTCTTTGGTTAGTGGCACTTCCAGTGTTTGGTACATAAGCGGTGGCAGGTCAACACAGTCGCTACGATGGAATCGTATACTTGGCTGCATCACGCGCTCCACTGTATCTAGTGCGTTCTCTCTGGCAATCCAACGGTGTGGGCCAGCCTGAAACATAACCTCCTGACGGAAGTGACTGTAGTAAGGCGGCACGCTGTTGGGCACTACCAGACGACACTGCGCCCAAGCGTCAGTAGGTTCGTTAGGAATCGGTGTACCTGTCAGTCCCCATAGACGTTTCTTGTTGGCCGTGACTTTCTTCATAGTCTTCCAACGTGCAGTTCCTGCGTTACGAGCACACTGACTTATCTCGTCAATGACCACCGAGTCGATGTCTTCACGTTTTACTAAGTCATCTTCAATAACTTTAACGCCATCATGGTTAATGATGTACACATCTACATCTTGCTTAAGTAGGTCAGTGCGTTTCTTCCGTGTGCCGTGCAGTACCGCATACGTTAGGTGTGGGAAATGCATGAATATCTCGTCTGCCCATACACGCTCCAACGTAGATAGAGGTGAAACAACCAGTAGTTTGGCAGCCTTACCGATGCTTTTTAAGTAGTCGTATGCCCACAATGTAGCCATCGTCTTGCCTGTACCCAAATCGTTTAAGCAGAAGCAACGATTGTTCATGGTAAGGAACGCGGCGGTCTCTAACTGCGCCTCAAACGGTTTGTACCTACCAGACCATTCATAGTAGTACTTGATGGGTGATGGTACTTTTACGCCGATATTACACAGCACGCGTGCTGTATCTAGGTCGTGCGGTACTGCTGTTACTTGCTTGCCGTTGTAGTCGAACGTTTTGGCTTTTGGTAACACCGCCTTAACTTTGTTCGGGTTACGTAAGTTAAGCAGCACCGCCTTTTTGTTCTTGTATATCTTCATGTGCGCCTCTGATTAGTCCTAACAGTGGTTCTAATTGGGAAACGTTATCTACCACGATGGCGTAGCCACCGGATTTATTTATCCACTGTATTTCTCGTTTTTGGTTTGGGGTGGTATTGCCCCGCTTACCGGGGGCTTTTGTTTCAATACCGATAAAGCGACCTGCTAAACACACAATAAAGTCTGGCGCTCCTACTCTTCCCATGCCGTTAGATACTGGCATGTAGTAATAGGCGTTGTGTTTAACAAGCCATGCTTTGACGTCCTTTTTAACTTTCCCTTCGGGGGTAAGTGCCATTACTTACTTCGTCCGTTAAATTCACAATCAAGTACAGGACACCATGCTCTACATAGGCCACTGGGTTTTGCTTCCCATTTCTCTTTGGTGAACGCTAATTGATATCGTTGTACACGTGGTAAGAACTCTCCCCAGATTTCATTGAGGTCTGAACGGAAGAATGTCTTACTACTGATCTTGTTGCCGTAGGCCAACCATACATAGCCTGTGGTAACTTTCTCTAACTGTGGGTAGTGGTGGAACATAAGGGCAGCGAACAGGCGCATCTGGTCATGGTCTGTCTTCGGCTTGCCAGTTTTCCAATCTAGTGCCAGTGCTTTATCTCCATCCAAGATGCAAAAGTCTACGATGCCTCTGCACCAGCTCTCGCTACCGAACCAATCAGTAGGTGAAAGTTCTTCACTTAAACAAAGCTGCTGTTCTGCCAGAGGTTTTCCCGGGCGTTTCAACAACTTAGCAATCAACGGCTCCCATTTCTGCATGGTTTTCGGAAGAGGTAACCCATCTCGTACACGCAGCTCTAACGCCTTATGCACTTCGTTACCCCACCTCATCTGCTCTGACTCCGTCTCGACAATGTCTTTGGCTACCCTTGTGCGGTAGTGCTTACGAGGACACGTCTCATACGATGACAGCGAGCTATAACTCCATGCAGCGGGTTTACTCATAACTTAAGCTCCATGGTTTCTGTACCGCCACAGGCAGGGCACGCCGTGTTTTTATTTAAATCGGTATGACCATCGATAGTACAGTGGTGTGACCAAGTCTTTCTGAATATGCGGTCGAAGTTATCATCGAACTTTTGTTTATCAACGTACCGTGGGGTATCGCCTTTACCATATGTAGTACGTCTCATGGCTTGTTTTCCTTGTGGTCTTCTAAATGTTGTCATTGTAGTGTCCTCGTGTTCATTACGTGTTTGTCGACGTATGGCATAACTGCCTCTACTACCTCGCTGTCAAAGTTCTCGGGGTTAGATACGCAGTCGTAAATGTACACACTGATTAGCGCCACAAACTCTAGTAGGGGAATGTCGTCTATACATTCGCCATCCTCTATGGCCGACTCTCTGAATCCTTTGAAGAACTCCAGCAGCGCACTAACAGGCATGTCCTCAACGTAAGCAACCACACCGCCGTGTAGCTGCTCTTGGGTGTATTGGTTCATTTCGCCTCTCCGTAGTTCTGTGCAATATCGCCTTCGCTCCATGTGGGCAGGTCAGGCCACCACTCAGGTGGTGTTCTCATTATATTTTGTATCGTGTCGAGCATGTCTTGCGCATGTTCATCTTTAACGATGTATATCAACTCATCGTGTACCATATGAGCGATAGGATATAACTTACCTAGGTCAGTAGCCGCCACGGCCAGTGCCATATCAGCAATGATGTTACGTGCTAAGTGCTGAACGATGTTCTCCGTGACCTTACCCGCATAGATGCGCGCTTGGTTACGGCCTTCGCCATAAACCCACTCGACTTTTCCAGAGTCTTTATCAATCAATTGGCGTAGTTTCGGATAGCGAATCACACCACGTGGAGTATGTATCCCTTCCGGTGAAGTACGGCACAACCCGCAGGGGTCGATTTCTACATCTTCACCCGCGTTTATGAAGTCTAATGCTGCATGGCAAGTACGCCATCCACGCGCTACATCACTATGTGTGCGGCGGTAGGTGTCAACAATAGCCTTTGACTCTTTTTCAGTTAGTGTAACACCGCCCATTAGTTTTGCAACTGTTTGGAACGTAACGTGTCCCGCCCCAAATCCCAGCCCTAAGTGAGCAACTTTACCTACCTGTCTCTGGTCTTTTGTGACCTCATGCTGCTCGCAGTTGTACAACTCACTGGCAAAGTGTCGGTATAAATCTGCCTTGGCAGGGTCAGCCTTGAACATCTCACAAGCGTAGGGAACTTTCCACAGGAACATGTTCACTCGTAACTCAATACCAGATAAGTCAGCGACCACGACCTTGTATCCCTTCGGGGCAACTAACGACTTACGTAGTACGTCACTGATCTTTGGCTTACCGCCTACCCTTGGCAGGTTCTGGTGGTTAAGTTTCATCGTGCCAGACCAACGCCCTGTGGTATCTGCGCCGTAGTATCTCAGTGCAATAGGCATCTTATTGTCGGACAGGTTAGCCACGTTAATGAATCTCTCCATCCGTGACTCAAGAATACTAGACTGCGTGTCGAGTCTGGCTTCAACGGCTGCTACAACCAGTGGGTCTTTGTGGTCACGCATCTCCAGAAACGCTTCGTCGTTCTTGGCAAGGGCAGGTATCTTCTTACCTGTCGTAGGTGATGTCTTATAAGGAACGTCTGCGCCTATACTTTCAAGTACCTTTTTGAATTTAGCGGCGCTCTTAAGTTGTGACTGAACAACTTCCAGTACCTCTTCGTCAGGGGCAGTAGGGTCAACGAGTACCAGTTTGTCTGCTAAGTCACGCAGTACTTTCTGCTTGCGTCTACGCTCTGCCTTCAGGCCACGGCTAAGTAGGTCTGTATTGGCGATAAACTGTGGTTCGACTAGCATACGAATCGTCATGTCGATGATTTTCATCTCACGCGGTGTCGTCTGCTTAACTAAAATCTTAAACAACTCACTACAGATGCGTGTGTCAGCATCGTTGTACAGTCGCATGGCAGCTTTCTCAGATTCCGTAAAGTCAGCCAGCATCTTACCTTTGGTGTTGACCTCTTCCAGATCAAGTTTGGACTCCAGTCCGTAGTGCTGTGCCAGTTTCTTAAGCGATCCACCTACACTCTTGGCGTTAATAGGTCGGGCCATTGCTTGTGTACACGCCCACATCTTAGGCTTTATGCCGAACCGCCATGCCAGTATCAGTGCGTCAAACTCGCTGTTGTTATGAGCAATCGCCATAGCGTTACTCCAGTCGATGGTATCAAAGACGGCCTTGATGTCGTCATATCCGAAGTAGGTGGTGGCTGTATCTTTAAAACCTATCTGAATAGAGCAAGACTGAATCTCGGTATCAGGGTGTGTAACGTATTCGATAGCAGAGGTCTTAGTAATGGAGTGTGTAACAGACCAGTAGGTCTCAAAGTCGTAAATTATCGGTGTCAGTGCCATGTTCGCCTCTCTCTAATTCTAATAAAAACATTATGCAACACGCAGCATGTGCCAGATGTGACACCCCCGACTCTGCGTCATACAGTTCTCCACGTTTACTTGCCCACAAGTGTCTCTGTGCCGCAGCGAAATATCGTGCAGCAGGGTCTTCTACTTTGCGCCAATTCTCTGGAGCATACTTCTGTGCGCCGAACGTCAAAACTTGTGCAATATCGTCCAGTGCCAAGGGGGGAAGTAAGTCATATCGGGTCTTACCGTTATCGTCTTTGCGTCCAATAGTGTCCATTGTGTTCCTATAGCGTCTTATATTGTTGAATTTTTAATCAGTGAGTGTTTAAATCGTTACAGAAAGTGTCTATTGCCTCTGACATTTTCTTGATGTCCTTTGTTTTCAACCCCACCTCGCGTGGGGTTTTTTATAATGTCTCCAAGTATCGTTCTAAGGCACTGTACCCACCGATGTACATACCGTCATGGAATATCTGCGGAACAGTCTTCCACTCAGGGTCACGCCACTTGGGGTTAGCACCTACGTCTAGGTAGATAAACTTCTTGTCTAGAGTGTGAAGCAATAGCTTAGCTGCGTCACAATATCTGCACTCATCCTTGCCGTATATGTAAAAGTGACTAATCATTCTCCCTCCAGTACACCACCGCATTCTTCGCAGCGGTAGTCATTGGCACTCTCCCCTACGATTAGGTTCATGTACCAACTGCACTCAGTACAGTAAACGACAAAGATGTCTTCATAATTCATACCCATGCTCTCCGTAATAAATCAGAACCTGAAACGGTATCAGTAAATGGACGTTTCTTACGTTGTCTTCTAATGATTTCTTTTACTGCGCAGCCACAGCCCTTCTGCTTAGGTAGACTAGCTGCACGGCAGTCGAACGTTTCACCACAGTGTTTGCATAAACACTTCCAGTGCCATGTGCGTTCTTTATCATCTCTAAAGGAAACTTCTAAAACTTTAAGATGTTCGGTCTCATAGCCAGTGCGGTCTTTGCGCTGGCTTCCAATAGTTGCTGGCATAATACTTCTCCATTAGGACGGCGTTAGTCGTCCCTGTCTTCCATCCAGTCATTAAGTATGCTGAACCACACAATACCAGCGATAAAAGAAAGTATCACCAATGAGGTGGCAGCGGCAATTAAGAAGCCCATTAGTTTAGAACAGGTTTATTTTGGTTGAATTCAATATCACTTAAATAAGTTGTTATGCTATCAAGTATTCCATCTGCATCTTCATAACCTGACTCTACTAACGCTTCAACGAGTAATCGTACATTATTATGTTGCAGAGCAATTTCTTTACTCATCCATGTTACTTCGTCACGCAAGTGGCGAATATAGTTGTCTTGGTTTGCATATACATTAACAGTTGCTGCATCGCTTACATATACACCTAACCATTCTCCTATATCATCATCTCTGTACGCCATAAATTTATCCTTTATTATCGAAGTATTGGTCGCCTGCCCAAAAGCCAAAGCCATATCTCTCCGCTAATCTAACGTATCGGCGTAGGGTAGTGCTACTAACTTCGAAAATAATTCCTAAGTTATCCCACGCTACGCCTTTGGTACGTAGTTCCATGACTTCAGCCATTTGTTCAATAGAAATTAATGGTCTCAAAATACTGGGTTATACACGATAGAGCCTATCGAGTCTCCTTTATGTACGATCTCATACATTTCACCCTCTTTACTTGCGCCACGTGCTTTCATCTCTTGCAGTATAACAAGCATAGAACGTCCTAGTGTGCTCACATATACAACATTGTGTGCGTTATCTACTGTAAGCCAGTTACGATCTACGTCAAGGCTTACGCCCAATTCTTCAAACCCGCGAACGAGCTTGCTTTCTAAGCGTGTTAATCGACCAATCAGGTTATCACCACGCTGATTGTTGTTAAATTTCGACATCAGTCACTACTCCAAATGGGGCGGTGCGAGTGCTACCGCCAGTGTTAGCCCAGATAACAGGGCAAGAAGGTTCAGGGCACTCATCTATGTCGCCCTCCATGTCAGTGAAATACACTATTCCCACGGGAATAACGTCCATCTCGCTAACGTAATCAAATACAGGCTTGAACCGCGTACCGCCGCCACCTTTGAGTTCGAGTACAATCTCTTCATCTTGGTGGAAAACAGCTTCGCCTGCAATGCTAGTGTCGCAATACACGACATGTATAAATTCTGGACGTAAGTCATCCACGATCTGCTGTATCTCGGCAGCGATCTGATTAAGCTCGCCTTGCGTCATAGAGGCAGACGTATCAATACCGACGACAATACCGCCAAGCGAGTCAGAGTACAGTGCTGGCAGGTAGATACCAGAGCCGACAAACCTACGTGAAAACCTGCGATACGTATAGTCATCCGCTGAGGCAGACGTCATCATGGCACGCAACTCGGTGCGCCAGTCAACATTAGGCTTGCCTGTAGACTGAATGATCTTGTCAATTAAGGCAGAGCCACTACCTGCTTGCTTGGCCATCTGCGCGGCAGCCATGATAGTTGCCTCAAGGTCAGCACGTGTCGCTTCATCAGGCGCATCAATAAGATCACCTTGGCCATCAAAGCCACCTGCTGATTGTTGGTCACCCTCGCCATCACCCTCGCCATCACCGCCACCTTGGCCTTGTTGGTCGTCATCTTGTTGCTCTTGCAGCTTGCGGTATACATACTCGCTGTCCATATCCTCAGTTACCCATGACAGGAATATCGCGCCTTCGGGCAGCTTATAGTTACGACTTTTAATATAAGCATTAATAATCGCGTCATTGGCGTAGTTCCATAAGCGTGGGCAGCGTGACCCGCGCCGCCACATATGCTGTAGGATAATATGCAAGGCTTCGTGCAAGGTAAGGCCAAACGTTTCCTCGGCACTCAAGTCCTCAATAAAGTCAGGGTTATACATGATGCGCTTGCCATCAGTCGCTGCTGTAGGTATATCCTCAGTGACCTCGCGCTTAATGCGCGTCATCACCGCAGCGATAAAAGGTTCGCGTATCGCCAACTTACTAAATGTAAGACTAATCTTTTCTTCTATTGCAGTAGCCATAACGGCCTCCTAGTAATCAAGTGAATAAACTGCTTCTATAAATAATTTAGCATCGTCCTTGTTGTCGAAGGTACGAGACTCATGCCCTTTATAACTTACCCGCCAAAGGCCAGCGTTATTTTTAATTAGGTCGCCTAATATTATCAGGCGGCCTACATCATCGGCGGGTATAGCTGAGTGGTATTTGTCTAACGAACGAACACCGAACGAATACCATACACCCTCCTTAATGGGCATATAGGTAATACTCATGTTACACCTTACTAAAGGCAGCTGAGTTTTTAGCAGCCCACTGAGCGAACGCAGCAGCGTGAGTAATCGTCGTGTCACGTTTGTACGCTAACTTCATCACCAACGTCTGGATGTCGCCTTGTAGATGCTCGATAAACTTCCACGCATTATCTAAGTTAGACTTATCGACACGCATGGCTAGACCCATAGCAACGCAGTACAACACATTAAGCTCAGTCGGCATGGGTACATCCTTACCTGCGAGTATGTCGTCAATACGTGGCATGGTCTCCCAGATACGCAAGTGCGCCTCGAAGTTACCTGCCGCCTCGTCACCTATATCACCGCGTATCATCTCGATACGATCTTGGTCAGGTACGTCTAGCTCTAGCACGTCAGATACAGCGAACCAACTACGTGGGTTAGGGAATGCCTTGATGTCATTGCCACCTTCAAACTTGTGCAGCATATCAGGGCGATCACGTAAGAACGCTAAGATCGACGGGTGGATATCTTGCGTCACAGCATAGTTCGTAAAGTCATCAAGCGTAGAATCAATCTCGATATCACACATACGATTCTGCAATGGCGCAGCGATGTTAAACGTCACACCACGGTCAGACTTGCGGTTACCTGCAGCAATCACCATCCACGTGCTTGGTATGCCAAAGTCTTCTGGCGTCAGTGTTAGCTGGTAAGCAGCAGCCTGTACTGAAGGCGGTGCACTGGTAATCTCATCAAGGAACAAGATACCGCTGCCATCTTTGGGCAGGAAGTCAGGCAATGCCCACATGGTACGTCCGTCTTTGGTAACGTGTGGCACGCCACGCAGGTCAGTCGGCTCACACTGCGCAAGGCGCAGGTCGATCACACCTTGCCAGTCGTCGGTGTGTTCGGCTCACAATTTACCGGCTTGGTGAACTCCCTCAGACTTGCCAATGCCCGACTTGCCACGCAAAAACAGTGTGCGCTTGCGGGTTGCTTCGTTGAGGTAACGTTTAACGATAATAGGGGTTACATGTTGAATACGCATAATATTGCTCCAGTAATACAGTTATATAAGTTAACAAGTTAATCGGTTTAGCTATTCCCGTGGGAATAGCCTATTTCTTTTTGTTCTCTAGCTTCTCAGCTAAGTCTAACTCCATACGCGCTACTTCCGCAACAGGAAAAGGCTTAAACACAAGCTGTCCATCTGCACTAACGTCAGTCACGAACTGGAAATGCTCTTCACTCCAATTCTTAAATATCGGACGTGAGTCGCTAAGTAGTGCCATAATCTCTGGCACTTTATCCGCAGGTACAAGTAAGTTATCACATCTCATTACTGCATACATTACTTCATTATTTTTAGCCATGATCTAGTCCTCAAGTAAGCCATTAATTGCAGCAAGCAAAGCATCAGTCTGCTGCTTAGTTTCTTTACGTGCGTTCTGACTCTCACGTAATACCACTGGGTTGGTCAGTGATTCCATTGTCTTATCAGCAATCTCAATCGTTTCAGCTGGCAAACAGTCAGCCAAGTCTTTGAGTAAGTTAATCTCATCCACCACGTTATGCACGATGGTGTCTTTGAAGATGGGTGCGCGTACCTCTTCATTGCCAGTGCGCTTGTTAATGACAACACGATCACCTTCTGCCATGCGCTCGTTAAGTCTAGCGACTGCATCACGTAGGCGTTCAAGGGGTTGCGCTAGCATGTCGTCATACTTCGACTTGACGCTATCTTCTACCTGTTGGCGCAGAATGTCTAACTCATCCTCCTGCATCTTAACGCGGAAGTCGTTGGTATCCGTCACAGGCGAATAGTTGACCTCGAATCTAAACCGCTTGCGTAGCGTATGCACGTCTGGATATTCGTCAGGGTCAAACATATCACCTTGCGCTTGTTGCGCTTCACGCAGTACCTGTACCCAGTTCTGCATAAAGGCTGTCACTGCTTGGTCGAACTGTAGCTCGATCTGCGCCATGCCATCAGCGAACGTCATAAAGCGTGCCGAAGGTAGTAAGTAAGAGTTGCGTCCCCACTGGTAGCAGTTGCGATTAATCCATGCGCGAGCCGAGGACTCTACAGCAATGATCGGTTTAATCAATCGTGCAGGGTACAAGTCTTTCTGATACTTACCTGCATTTTTTGCATTGGTCGCAGACTCAGCTGCTTGGGTAGCGCGTTTATCTTTCTTAGTCATCTGAGGTTTGCCTACAGACATACTTACGATTAACGCATGATCTTTAATACTCATAGTTATGCTCCTTATTCCCACGGGAATAGTGTTAATTAGTGTAACAAGTTATCAAGTTAAAAAATGGCGGCTGATTAGACCGCCGAGTACTACTTACTTTTGAGGTAGTAAACAGTCGAGAGCTGAGAACGTATCTCCCCACTGAAAGACCATTATACCACAACCATTTGTTATGTCAAATGAGAGGTAAGCTTCTCGGCTTTCAGATCTATTAGTTCGTCCACTGTCCATATAATGTCGTCTGTTATGTCCTCCATCCTGTTGGCATGTAACTCATTGCCCGTTTGTTGAAACTCAAATTCCTCGTCGCGCAGTGCAATGCACAGGCGCACCAGTTCTTTCTCTAGCTGCCTAACTTTTAGGCTATATACATTACTCACTCATCTACCTCCTCACTCTTGCAACATGTCATTTCGCACTAACTCACGCGAGACACCAAACGCATAGTACGCTGTCCCTCGCAATGACCCGCTATGATCTTTGTATGAATCCATGGTTATCTCTAAGTCATCTATATCCTCGCCTATCCGTATAAAGCGATAAGCAAAGGGCACAGGCTCATACTTACCTTCGTACTGGTCTGTCAGTTCTCGCCAGTCTTGCAGCATCTGTATCAGATACTCGTAACCTCGTACCTCATCACTGCTATCCACCCACAACGTATTCACTGTCTCTAGTGTCAGCATGGTGACATCACCTAGCGTCTGCTTTTTCCACTGCGATATACAATCCGCGGCTAGCACATCGTCATTCAGCATATAGGCTGCTTTTATCTTGGGCAAATCCTCGGTATATACCGACACGGCAATGCCCACATTACTACTGTATGCCATGTTGTTTCTCCTTATAAGTTATGTGCTATGCGCTTAGGCGCAATGGCAATAGTTGTTGCTGGTAGTTACCCCTTTTCAGGTACTCACTCACACATACCGAGCACAGGTCACGTAGCTCATACTCGCCATCTCTCTCGTTATCGTGCCCCTTCTCGAACATCGTACTCTCGAAACCCCCCACGCCATCCTCTATTCCCATGGGAATACCGTCGTTATCTAGCATCTCGACGTGCAGGTAGACAAAACACCACTGATTGTCCTCCCAGTCGGTCACATACTCAAAATACCTACGTATCGAGGCGTATATCTCTTCGCGTGGCGTGTCTTCGCTATGCCATCCCTTGTGTATCATTTCATCAGCCAGATGCGGCAGTATGACAAACGCTGAGTCTTCCTCACCTCGGGCAATCACTATGGATTTGGGCACAGGCTCAAACAACCCTGCCGACATCAGCATATGATCTTCCTCATCAATCACACTTTCTTCTAGCAGCGTGTCGATCAGCTCATGGTCACCCACCTCTGGCCTGTCGTAATAACTGCCTGCACTGCGCGACATATAGTTAATGATGGTGACCATCTCGTCATCTATATCCTGTATCACCATGTCATAGTCTGGCTTAATGGTCACATTAAACATAAAGTCGTGCCCCGTGGTCGGGCACTTGTAGGTATATTCTTCTGTACAATCTGTATATAGCTGCATGTCACACCTCGTCCTCACTTGCATTGTCTATTGTGTACACGACGTCATCGTATGGCTCAGCCACATCTATAATGTCATTCGTTAGCCGTATCCTAGTCACGACTTTATATGCTCGATCTTCGCTCGTCTTACCATACTTTTTCTCAGGCCACACTTGCACTATGTGGTCTGTATTTATTAGCCGTTTATAGCCATAAGCTGTCAGTTCAATAAACATACTCTTCTCCTATACTTCCAATACAGTTCTGCGCTCGATATTTAAGACGTCATAAATGTGGTCTTCCAACTCTTGCACCATGATTTCATCCGGCCCACCCACTTCCATATCCTCCTCTATGTCGTTCCACTCTTCACCTATGCGCACTTTGCGCCATGCATAGTTCAAATTCATTTCACTAGGCAAGTGCATAAGTTTCTCTATGGCCTGCACGTCTGGATAATCGTCGTACCATTTCACCCAGTCGTGCTCGTAGATAAACAGCACAGCGTGTTTGCCATGTATGACGGTTCGCCATTCGCTGTAGATTTTCTCTTTCTGTACCAAGTCATCCATCTGATACGCTGCCCACAGTGTTTGGCTATGTATCCGCTCTACTGCTACAACTATTGTCACATCTGATCTATAACCCATGACATTTCTCCTTTAGATTAATCTTGTGGACACACTGGCGCAAAAAAGTAATAGTCCGCACCGAAGTCATACCAAATGTCTATGCCGTTCACTGTGGTGATATACCGCTTGTAAGTGATATTTTGCTCAGTCAACTCGCTCTCACTTAGTGAAGCCCCACACATGGCAAGGGCTATCGCGTGATCTTCTGTGGCGTCATGGCCTTGCAATATTAAGTCGTAAGTTTTCATAGTCTTCTCCTTATCTTTCCAATGCAAAGAACGCTTGCACTGAGGGTTTCACTTTAAGCCCATCAGCAGGTGTTGGCTCACCATCACAAAAGGCAAAGACATTCTCCACAAAGCCCATCATCGACGTGAGTTCTCGATAAGCAGGTTGCTCTCGCAAGGTGGGTAAATAAGTAGAAGGCGCATTATGCGTCACCATGTGATGAATCTCCTGTAACCGTGCCTTTACCTGCTCTATACGCTGAATATTCGTTATTCCCCGGGAATAGCGTGAAGCACAAGTCTCCAGTATGCGCCTGCACTCGATAAGCGTGTTACGTACTTCATGCCATGCTTCGCCATCACTGAACCTAGAACGTAGGACGCTGAAATGGGCGTAATTAAAGTCATAGGCATCAAGTTTGGTGAGTCGTGTGTAGTAACTCAATGCCTTATATAGCAGTGACATATGCCTGTTAGTTGTATTTGAATACCTGTAGGCATTAATCCATAGCTCGAAATTGTCATTAACTTGGTCGTACATCACACGCGCCATGCATGTTGCATAGGAATAAAAGAACGCTATCGGTCTAAATATATCGTTCGGGGTTTGCGCTAGTATGTGCCTGTCTTGTTCTGGCAAAGGCGTGATGGTGGGTGGTTCGAATATCGTATAGCTAATGTTTGAGTACTGGCTTTTATAACTTAGCTGTGAAGGTTTTAGGCTAGCAGTGTTTTGGTCTTGGCTTTGGTTTACTACTTTGTCGATAGCTTCTGCAAAACGACAGGTAATTGATTCATTGGTTATGGCCATGATGTTTTCTCCTTATTCCCGCGGGAATAGCAAAAAGTAATTAAGTAAAAAGTGAACACAAAGTGAACAAAGTAAATAAGTAAACGAGCAGGCGAAAGGCAGACTTTCCCCATTTCAAAAGCTATTATACCACAGCTATTCCTTATGTCAAACGTAGGGCTTGTAGATTTTTAGATAGACTAATTTACTAAAGGTTCTTAGGTTTTAGATGTCAGTGGTGTGTTGGTTAAAAAGTGACTGAAAATCATGTGACAGGATGTTAGTGGTGTGTTGGGAGGCCAATTAGTCTATCTAAAAATCTACAACTCTTAGAAAACTTGTAATGGAAATTTAGATTTTAAAATCGGGTATACGTTTTGTAAGGCGGGGAAATAATAGGCCAATCTAAAAATCTAAAGAGAAAATTCGGGAAAAATGGCTGTAAGTTATTGATATTTAAGGATTAGATGGATTGCTAGAAAAATAGGGGTTTGTAAGTTATTGATTTATAACGATTAGATGGATTTATAGATGGATTGGGTTTTGTAAGTGCTTGATTTTCCTCATTTTAGCAGAATAGTTGGATTTTTAAAGCAGAGTGAAGATTGGTGGAGCTGGCAAAACCATGTTGGAAGAAAATGCAATTTTGGAAATGGCTCTCTTATTTTCTAATCTAAAATACTAATTATATAAATATATATATATAGGGTTTTTTGCTGTTTTCCTATGCCACCCAAACCCTTGATTTTATTGACATTTTTTTCTTACAAAACGGCGGACTAAACCGTAGATTTGTAGTCGTCTTGTTCGTGCTACAACTACTAAACGCATTTTCGGCTGTAAGTCATTGAAATATAAAACAAATCTATAATCTACAAAATTACTATTCAATATACTAAATATAAAAGTTGAAGGGTTTTCGGCCAAAAACCCTTTTGGTCATTTTTTGATCAATTTTACCAACCAAACAAATACCATATTAAGCAGTCGATAGGATTTCTCAAACCCAATCTAAAAATCTAAGACCACACTATTCCCATGGGAATAAGCCAAGCCCACCCCCAAAACCGTGCCGACGTGATAGTAGTAAATGCAATGAGAATGCCTGTGAGACCGTCTAGGCGACATAGCCCACAAACCTAGGTGATAGTAGTTAAGTGAAATTTAAAAAAATTCGGCGCCTTTCGGCGCCGTTTTGTTTATGCTGCTTTTTTCGCCTTGGCTTGGCGAGTCGGACGTTTTTTGCTGATCGTTAATCCGTGAGCATTGAGCAATTGTTTCATCTTTTCGATGAACTGTTCATCTTCTGCTTGCAAGCGCAATTCGATGGCAGACAAGATTGGATTGTGCAATTGTTCCGGAGTCATTGACAGCGGTTGCGTTTTTACATTGTCGCCACTGGTCACGGTTGGCGCTTTTGCTGTTGCTGATCCAGCTGGTTTTGGAGCACGCTTGCGACCGAGACCTAGGTCTTCGCGCAATTGTTTTGCTGCCTCTTCTAATTCGCGCTTGGTACCAGTATCGACGATGGTTGCGGCAGTAGATTGTACTTCCACTTTTTCGCCTTTATCGTTTTTCGATTCGATGGATACTGCAAAGTCTGGTTTTACCAGTAGCAGTAAAGAATTTTTAAAAGCGCGATCAACGGTTTTATTGCCGTCAATGACTTCTTTGTATAATGCATGGATAACATTGTATCTCTCGGTTGCGTTCAACTTAGCAATCTTGGGATCGCTTGCCGTTTCTTCAATGGCAAGTTTTGCCGCATGGCGTCCAAGTGATGAAATGAATTTGCTTGTATTAGCGTCCAAGTTTACCGCTGCTTGTAAGGCTTGTTTAGCAGTATTGTAATCGTTCAAGTCAATTGAAATATTCATAATCTTTAATCCTCAAAAGTAAAAGTTAGACTTAGGTAATCACTCCTAAGTGTCATTTAATATACTAAATCTAAGACTGAAAGTCAAACAAATTCGCCACTATTCCCGCGGGAATAAGCCCCAAACCCAACACCACGTGAT
>Ga0102948_1000359_pt1 | contig 17876 bp, 10 predicted proteins | sample SalPonA_A_H2O_MG_FD_78211 | JGI IMG/M metagenome (GOLD analysis project Ga0102948, IMG submission 78211) | Water microbial communities from South San Francisco under conditions of wetland restoration - Salt Pond MetaG R2A_A_H2O_MG | ecosystem: Environmental > Aquatic > Non-marine Saline and... | reverse complement strand
GGATGCAGCTCATATGTCTCTTGTTATAGCTAACTGGAATCACTCTTTCGGTGCAGTACACGATAGCTTTAGTACACATGCAGAGTATGTTGATATGCTCTCTCAATTAACAAGACAATCATTTATTGATATCTATAACAAAGAGAATTACTTTGAAGAGATTAAGAACAATGTATTGTCAGACACAACTAACTATGAAGGTACTCCTGAACAGGGCAATCTAGATATTGCCGATGTAAGGGGTTCTGAGTATTTCTTTTGTTAGGAGATAATAATGGAAGATAAATTAAAAGTAATGACAGATCTTACTGGCAGAATGTCTACAGAAGATCTTGATGACAGCCAATCAAACAATCCTATGGCAGATGAACCACATAAACCTAAGAGACCTTTCAAAGCAGAAAGTAAAAACTGGATGGCACAAACAGGTTATGCTGAAGTAGATGACATGGAAGTTGTACGTGCTTTAGGGCTTGACCCTTCTGTTGCCTATAGTAATGCTATTAATAGAGTAGCTATTGTTGCAGCTGAGAAACAAGCATATGATGGTTATTTAGCTTCTGGTTATAACACTAATCAGGCTAAAAAGTTATCTCAAGCAGATACAAGAGAAGCTATTAATATTATTAAAGAAGCTGAAAAAGCTACAGGAAAAAGTTTGTTCTAAATAAAAAAGCCCCCAAGAGAGTAATCTCAAGGGGGCAAACTTTATTATTATTATTATTAACCAGAGTTCTGGCTATTTATTATACCGAAACCAGCTTCATATTGTTTAGCCATATAAGCCATGTTATCTTTCATCTTATCGATTCTTGCTCTCATGTGTTTTGAAGTACCTTTATAAATAAAGTTATCATTACCAAAACCATATAGCTCAAAAGCCAAATCGATTAACTCATCAAATGCTTTAGGAGAAACAGTTTTGTTTTCCCTTTCATTTTTGATTTGTTCAGATGACATATTCTTACGCATTGCAGCATACTTCGGATGATCATTATCTAAAGGTATCCAACCTAACTTAGCTGCTTCATCTAATACTTTTTGTATTACTGCTTTTCTTTTATTTGAAAAGTTATCAACAGCATTATCAGGATCTTCAGACTGAGTATCTGGTTTATTATACTTCCACATGTAATCAAACAAATGCATTAAAGCTCTATGCTTACCTTGACCTGAATCACCTATAAAGATAGGACGACCATTAGCTTCTTTCACTTGTTTCTTTAAGCGCTTTCTAGTTTGAGCTGCTTTATCGTAAATCTTTTCTAACAAAGGTTTTTCTTTAAGCAAACTAGGAATTGCTATCATGTTGTATGAAACCCAATGCTGTAGATAACTAACACCATTAACTTTATTAGCATCATGTATAGGTATGTTTGGCATTGCCACTTCACGATACTTATTTTGAGCTAACAATGCCATCTTCTCTAATGCAGCATCAGTAACATGTGTTTGAATAGCAGCAATACCGTCACCATGTCTATGGCCTGGAGTCTTAGACACATCCTTAACTGACTTACCACCTTCAGTATACACAAAGCGTTCTTGTGCATCAGCAATAGTTTTATTACGCCCTAATACTGGTACGAATTTACCCTCTTTATTTCTTCTTAAGAGAGGTTCATGCTTACCAATGAAAGGAGCTAACTTACTATCTACTGTGCTTGATGAAGCTACACCAAGTTCATTAACCATTGATTTGATTATTGCACCAGTATAGCTCTCAAATGAAGGATCAAAGTCACCATCTAAAGATATCAATGCACCTAAGTACTTAGCATCTTTAGCAATAGATATAGACCCAAGAATACTATTGAAGTTAGCACCTTGAACTTTCAGTACATCATCAATAAAATCTTCTTCTGATTTATATCCACCTTTCTTCATAGCTCTTTGATAATCATCACCAAAAGTTATTAGAAGATCTTTAACAGAACGTCTATTAACTGAAGGATGTAGACCATAGAAACCAGATACAACAAGATCTCGTGTCATTGTTTTAATGTTATTCTTTTTATCAATGATATTCAAGAAGAAATCTTTCATTGCTTCTGATCGATCAGTATCTGAGAATTGCTTAGGTATAATATGCTTATAGTTATCTGCTAACTTAATGTAGAAGCTATCAGGGTTTTTTGTATCACCAGTAAAAGAACGTTTAGTAGTATCCATCCATTCTTTTAAATCAGTACTTGTCATGTCAAATGCAATACCAAGTATTTTAGCTGATTGTAAATCCCCTCCCATTACTGCTTGTATAGCAATGTTTGAGTTGTTAGCATCCATCTCCATGATGCCTTGAAGCTCTATTCGCTCTCTAGAACCTGATGCTAATGCTTTATTATACTTATCAATATCAAGTATATTAGTTACATGATAACCAACTTCTCCTCGTTCTAATACTTTAGCTTGCCAAGATTTCTCAGGGAAAGTATCTAATGGTGGAAGACCTCCTGGAGTAACCCATTGTTTTACTTCATTTGCATACTTACCTAATTCACTACGAATAGTAGGTTCGTGATCTGCATAATACTTAAGGATCTCATCTGGAGTCATTCGCTTGATATTAGGTATCTCTGAAACTTCTCCATTGAAATAAGTATGAGCAGGTGCAGTAGGAGATAATTTAAGATATGTGATTGCCCACATAATTTTAGTGTTCATCTCTTGTAGAGTTGAATCACCTAACTTAAATAGTTCTTCTAGAGCAGCTTCACCATTCTTAGAACGAATAGGACTGTAGTACAATATCTTATTTAACTTATCAGCTAAATCTTTATTGTCAGTCATCTTTGCAGGATCAACTGTTAGGTAAGCTTTCTCTGCAAAACCATCTGCCATACGAATAGTAGCTTTCTGAGAAGACTGCCCATCACGAGAAGCTTCTTGGATACGATGGTTAACAGCTGAAATAAGCCATTCAGCAAATTTCATTACTTGTTTTCCACTCATATCCTTATGATTAAGCCTTTTATTAAGCAGACCTAATTCATTAGATATCATTTGTAATGCTATCTTCTTAGACGCTTCTGCTTCATCTAAAGCTGCTTGCTCTGCTTTTCTAGTCGCTTCTTCTTCAGTATCCCCTTGCTGTAAAAACTTAAATAAGTTTCTTTCAAAGGCATTACGTCTAGTCCCTTCTATATCTTCATCTGTTAACTTAAAATACTCTTTACCTAAAGTAGTATCTTGTTGTTTAAACATATTAACAAGTAATGTTTGCATGTTAGGGTTAACAACACGAGCTACACTACCTAATAGACTCAATACAGCTTCATCGACAGTGATAGTCTCTTGACTTCCTTTCTTTAAAACTGTTTGCTTTCCAGGCTTCCATTTAGTAGCATCAATACGTCCCATAGAAGTGGTAGGTACTGTACTCATTAGCTGAACAAATTCAGATGTAGGATCTAAAGCATAAGACATATCATAGCCTGTCTCAGCAATATGTTTATCACCTTTATCTGAAGGAATGATATCTACATAATACTTTTTAGTTTTAGATCTAGGGTCTAAGAAAGAATAAACACCAGCTTCTCCACGATCTATCATCTGCTTTAAGAAGAATTCCCCTAAGATAGCATCACGACCATAAGTGTCTTCTTCTTCTGGTACAATTGTTTTAGATAAAATCTTTTTAGCTTCTCTAGTAATTGCTACTGCTTGGTTGAAGATAGGTTCATATTGATTAATCGCTAATTCACCTGATTCAACTTTACCTAAGATATCTTCATTAGTAGTATCTTTAACTAAAGTACCTTTAGGTTTATTTTCAGCGTTCTTTAAAGCTCTTTCTCTTTCTAAGAAAGACATACCTTCAGTATTAACTTCTGTTGCACCAGAAGACTCTAAGTCTTGGTTAAACAAACCTTGTTTATGTGTACCAAAAACTGTTTTATAACCTGACAGAGTCATTGCTAAAGAGACATTCTGTAGATCATTAAAGTAATTACCTGACTCTTTTAAGTTAGGAAAAGTTTCTTCAAACAAATCACCAACTTGTCTAGTATTACCTAGCTCATCAGTTAATATAGGAGTATTAAATAGAGGTACACCATTAACTTCTTGACCTAATCTTTGAACATTGTTCATAGCAACAGAAGTAATACTATTAATATCCCTATTATCAATAGGCTTTTTATAGTTATCATATCTGTCTTTATAAGATTGATCTTCAAAGAAATCAATATTGTTTCTTAGAGGCTGAATAGGTTGAGCTAAAGCAGACGGTTGACCTGAAGCTTCTCTTACCTCTTTTCTTTGATTAGCTAAAGATAAAATGTTAGATGCAAACTCATCAGTTGCTCTACCTGTTTCATCCATCATTGCCCCACTAGGAGCAGTCTCTTGAAGAGAAGAAGGCTCAATTCCTTTGAGCGCTTCTTGTTGTTGCCTAATATCTTCAGGAGTAATTGGTCTAGCGCCAATTTCAGGATCAAAAGTTTTACGGTTAAGCAATTGTTGTTCTGCTTTTAAACCTCTAATCTCTTCAGGTCTAAGAGATTTCTCCATAGACTCATCTAAAGTAATAGGTGTCATCATATCTGGAACAGCAACTGCTTCTTCTGCTTTTCTTTGTAATAGCTTACTTGCTGGCTCTAAAGAAGTAGGAGTTGCAGCTTTTTGTATTTGAGCTTTTTCTCTTTGAGCTCTTGCCGCAGCTTGTTCTTCTTCAAAAGAAAGAGCATCAGAAGGAGCTGGCTTAGCTCCTAACATTATGCCGCCAAAATTTCTAGCCATATTAATTTCCTTCTGTTAAATATCTAAATAGTGTTCTTGGCGCTGCTTCTTCTTTTGTTAATTCACCAAACGGTAATGCTCTTTGTGCAGCTGCTGCATACTCACCTTCACCAACGTCTTTAGCTACTCTGCTTAAGTGACTTACTGTCGGTGCATTTAGTATATAATCAAATATACCTTCTGCTTTAAACCCATAAGGATTACCTACTATGTTATCAAAAGCATCTTGATACATGCCGCCTAATCCTGAGTATTGAAATGCTCTTTGTATAGCACCAGTATCTTCATCTAGTTTAGGATTCAATTCACCTCTGGTTAATAGATCTTTTAGATACTGAGATACATATGCTATTAAGATTGCTGTAGTCATAACTTTAAATGTATTAAATGCCATTGGTGCTGCTGCATCTTTAAGATATGTCTGATAGTATCTAGGTAACTGGTTAGCATGAAATGATGAAATGAAAGACATATATTGAGTTAAGAATGGTAAACCAAATCTCTGATCTTCAAAGATAGAAGCTCTGCCACCTGGTTTTATTCTAACCATAGTCTCATCTATAAACTTAGGTAAAGCTATAGACATCATTTCAAAATAACTTAGTTGTAAGGCTTCAGGTATCTCATCTAGTTTCTTGATATTACCACCAAGCCTATATAAAGCCTGAAGATCAGGTACATTTATACCGTAATAAGTTAGTCGCTCAAACAATTTAGCTTGACCTACAGTCATGTTGTCTATATCTACATCTACAAGTTGTTCCATCATTTGATGTATAACATCTTGACCTAATATCATTTGAGATATACGTCCAGCATCAGTCATCTGTTCTAGACCAGTAATTCTATAGAACTTAGATTGTAAGTCTCTTAAAACTTTATTGTCTAAGTTAGCACCTTGCTGATTTACAATATCTAAAGATTGATAACCTAACCCACGATAGAAATCATATATATTATCTGATTCACTTCTTTTTCTTCTTGCTTCAGCTATTTTAGGTAAACTATTTTTAAAAGCAATAGTAAATCCTTTTGCTAAAGAACCTAAATTCTTTGTTAAAGATTGATTACGCCCTATAAAAGCTAATACTAATTCAGCTGGTTGAGAGAACAAAACTAAATCCATAAGACCAAAAGAAGTAGCGGTACGAGTGATATCTTGGACATTACTTAATGTTTTATTTTTTAATCTTCCAAAAGCTCTACCGTGTTTAGCTATCTGATCTCTAAGATCGGCAGCAAATCTATCTGCCTCTTCTTGTTTCATATAGCCTTCTTTCACTGCTCTATTAAGCATATTAGCGTATATAGAATTATTCTTACCCCTATACTGGGTACGAACAGCATACTTAGTATCTCTTAATATCTTCTCTCTTATCGAGTCAACAATATTATTAGGAAAGTATTCTGCAAACTCAGGGTTAGTTGATAACTTCATTCTTTCAAAATCAGTAGTAGCAATACCAGCATCACCATCAAAGAATTCTAACACTAACTTCTCAGCTTCTTTTATACCTAAACGATCACCTATATTTTTACCTTTATAATGAATAGGTAACTTAAGGTCAGCTAGTTTAGAAAGAAAGTCTTGATAGTTATCAGATATCTTTTGACTATCAGGTAATAGCTTTTCGAACAGTATACCAATATTAGCTTTAAATTGTTGACCAACAGATTCCATACCAGCTCTATTAAAGTCATAAGATAAGGTCATTCGAATATCACGAGAATCTTTTAAAACTTTTTCAAGTATAATTCTTTCTTTACTACCTTCTTCGTATACACTTAAGTCATAGAACTTTGATTTAGCATCTAAGATTAAATCATTTAATTCTTTTTTAGATATACCAAAAGCTTTTTCAGGTGAGTTTAACCAATCAGCATAAGTAAAACGACTTAATCTTCTTTGCTCTTGGTTGTATAAACTGTCACCACTTAAAATATTAAAGGCACCTTCTACAGTAGAGATATAAGCAGTATAAGGATTAATACGTCCATTTTTATCGTAGATATAACCTCTTACAGTATTCTTAATTGCTGAAGACAAAGGTATTAACTTACCTTCAAAGAAGTTTTGTACACCTCTAGCAAAGTAACCACCTTTAGATTTATCTGCCATATCATCTAAAGATACTACAGCGTCAGATCTAAAGTCTTCAGATATCTTTTCAACATCTTTAAAGCCCCATGCTTTGTTAGCTGCAAGGCTAATCTTAGCGTGCTTTGGTGCTTGAGAAAGATCTTCATTGACATCTTCTCTTAAAGATTCAATTCTATTTCTTTCTAGTAAACTATTATTGATATTATAAACACCACCAACAGCTAAACCAGCAGCACCTGCATCAGCTAAACGCCAACCTAACCTTTGCCACTCTTCAGCTGTTTCAGGAGCACCATTAATAGCTAATGCTTGAATGCTTTCCTGAGTAATCTCGGTAAGACCCTCTGAACCTGCTTTATTAAACATACGCTTAGCTAAACCAATAGCAGCTTGTCGTTTAGTAATTAAGTCAGCAGTCTTGATACCTAACTCAGTAGCAGTATCTTTAATACTTGACTTAACTTGTTCAGTTAAAATCTTTTTAGCTTCGGCTTCTGAAATCTCTTCGCCAAAATCATCTTTAAATTTTTGTTGAACTACTTTTGAAGCTCTTTCAATACCTTCTTTAGTCATGAAGTCATCAGGCTTAATAATACCTTTAGCACCTAATCTATCTATAGCAGTAATCAAACCACCAATAGCCCAAGCACTTTGACTTGGTTCCCCTGCAACCTCCATCTGTTCTGCTGCAACGTTACCAGTTGTTTTAAGATATATGTAACCAGCACCTGCCGCAGATAAACCCCATCCTATAGGGTTACTACCTAGAAGAACAGGAGCAGCAGCACTACCCGCCATGATTGCGTAATCTGGACCTTGAGTTACTAAAGCTCCTTCAAGCCATTTAAAGAAAGTAGGAACATCTTCTATTTGCTCAATAGATATGATAGCTCTACTATCAATATCTTCAGACATATCTTGTTGGATCTTTTTAAGATTCCCATATGCTGTATCTTGATCCCCTAAAAGTGCTCTAATACCTTCTAGTGAACTAAGGTTTTGATACATCCATAGTTCCATAGAGTCAACTGCTTGATCTCCAAAACCATAAGACTCTCTTGTTTCAGGAGAGAATAAACTCTTCGGTAATCTTAGTTCTTCATAAGGTTGAAGAGCACCTAAAGATGGTGTAGAGCCATGATAGAAATCTAACTCTAGTTTACGCCACTCAGGTAGCTGCTCTCTTCCTTTAATAAAGCTTTCTAAGTTAGCAAAAGTAGTAGCCTCTTGCATGTCTGGATTAGATAGATCATAACGAGAGGGCTTCATCAAGTTTTGTTTAACAAGATCAAGCCCTAAATCAAAACCAGAAGGTGATTCAATATTAGCTAATTGCCTACCGTAAAAGTCTTTCTCAGTAGGAACAGCTTTATTGTAACCACCTTTATTGATTTTATCTGCTACTAAATCTCTTTGCTCTTCAGCAAACACACCAAAGTTAATACCAGATAGAGGATCTACAGAGGGGAACTCAGCAGCGTCTACATTTTTAAAACGATACTTCTCACTTTGATCCATTGATTTATTGGATACAAAAGAGTTTGAGGGTATCGTAGTATCTGCATCATACAGACGTTCAGTATCACCGTTAAGTGTCACTTCAGGCAAAGGATTAGCACCTATAGAAGGTGCTTTAAATCCTTTTTCGTTATCGATCATAGATACCTCTATCTTAATTAATTACGGCTAGTTAACCATTTATTTAAGAATGTCATTTCTCTAGATAAACCTTCAATCTTAGTACCTTTAGATTTAATATCAGAAATAAATTTCTCTATTTCATCAATCATCTTTGGAGTGTACTCTGAAGGATCATATACATTAGGGTTTTGAGTAATAAATGCTTCTACATCATCTACTTCATATAGATCAAGAATACCTTTAGCTACTTGTCCACTAGTAATATTCTTATTAGTAACTTGCAACTTAGCAGTTTCTTTCTCTAATGGAACAAGTACCTTAGCATTTAAAGCTACTAAGTCTGTAGGCTTCTTCATATCTTTATCTTGGAACAAACCATAATTCTTCTCATTAAGATCTGCATCTACCATTCTAAAGAAAGCTTCATTAGCTTTAATAGGTTTCTTTGTTGTATCATAATAGTTAATAGCTTGATCTACTAAAGCATTTAATCTACTTCCACCATAACTATTTTGTAAATACAAATAGCCACGACCTTTACCGCCATATACTTTATCAAGATAAGTAGCATAATCATTAATCATAGAATCAATATTGACTTTGTTTTCTTTAAAAACAGGTCTATTGTTCTTATCAGTATCATAAGATTCTAGTTCTTTTCCAAAAGAACTTCTTAATCCACTTGATAATGATGCTTTCAAATCTTGGAATCCACCAACATCCGGAGTATACTTTTCAAAAACTACGGGGTCTAATTGATACTTCTTACCATCTTTAATAGTGACTAGTCTACCATCGTTATCTTGGTAAGCCTCATAGAACTCCATAGAACCACCTGGACCTAAGCGATAGTAAGTATCAAACTTTCTATTATCTTCTTTCCGAGTGAATCCGCCTTCAGGCATAGGAATACCAGAGGTTTCTAAACCATATTGATTAGCAATAATACCTATGGCTTGAGGTAAAGCCATATCAGTATGCTCTTTCATCAAGTCTAATGAGTCAGCAAGAATACGGTCTTTGATGTCTGCTTGAAGTTGTTCTTGGGATAACCCAAACTCATTAACATCTAAATTATATTTTTGTAAATCTAACTTAATTCGACTATCAGCTATCAATGCATCTAATTCATTCTTAGCATTTGCTCTAGCATTTTGATTCAGCTGAGATAAACGCTCTCTGAAATCTTTACGATCTTCAAGATAACTATCTCGTTTCATCTGTAAAGTATTCTCAAGGCGTTTAGCTTTAGCTGCCATCTCAGCTTCATCTCTAGCTTGTAATGTGCTAATGTACTGCTTACCTGCCCAGTTTAAAGTTCCTGTATGACTATTACCTAATGCCCTTCCACCTAAGTAAAGAATAGCCATCTTAGTTAATAGTTTACCGTCAATTACACCTGACTCTTTTACTAAATCTACTGCATCACCAAAGAGTTGAGAAGGATCTTTAGAAATTTCATTGAAATAGTTCTTAACTTTTTCCCAAGCACTTGGATCTTCTTTTACTTTCTTTGAACCTTCTCTTAAAGCTTGTTGATAAGTAGCTTTATCTTCAGGACTAGCGAAAGGAATAAAGCTTTCTTCCTTAGCTTTTAATTCACCGTCTTCACTAATATTCTTTAACAGCTCATCAATATAAGGTGCTTCAATAGTAGGTAATACTAGAGGTTTATCTGCTTCTTCTTTTGTTTGAGGAATAACAGACTCTCTTTCTTCAGTAACTTTTGGAGCAGTCTCTTTAGGTGCAGTAATAAAGTCACTACCTGCTGGTTGCTTCTGGAAGTTAGGGATACTTCTTTCTGGTTCTAAAGGTGGAACAGTATTACTATCTTCTGGTATAGCAGATGTAGTTAAACCTGTATCACTTAATAAACCTCTCATAGAACCTAAATTTTCTAAAGCATTAGGAGGAACTAATTTATTATATTTAGCTTGTTCTTCAGCTAAACGAGCATCAATTTCTTCTGTAGATAAACCTTCTTTAACAAAAGTTTCTTTTATCTTATTAAGTTCATCTATTGAAGAAAGATTCTGATTAAGCTGAACATTAGTTTTTTGAGTAGCTAATGCAGGGTCAAATTGATATCCATTCTTAATTTGATTAATCTTTTCTTTTAAAGACAAACCTAATCTACTATTCTCTTCTCCTGCCAAAGTAAGATCTTTTAGCTGTCTTTCATAGGAAAATAAATTATTATCTTTTTCTTTTTCAGCTAAAGTTCTTTGATCAGGAATAGATTCAGGTACACCTAAATAATCTTCTAACCAATTAGATGGAGGAAGATTAATGGGAGCATCATAAGGAATTATTGAAGGAGGAACAACTTGTTGTTGCATTAATTGTTCTTCAGGGGACAACCCAATTAATTCTAATAATTTCTTTTCTTGATTTCTTTTAGCAACTGATTCAGGTGACCATTTAGAGTTACTAATAGAAGGAACATAACCACCTGGAGCTCTATAAATAACATCATTGAACTTACCAGCATAGTCTTTAGTTTCTTTAGGCATCTGAGTAATCTCTCCTGCTTTATATTTACGCATGTTACCGATACCCCAATTATATGCCTGCAAGATCTCTTCTGGTGTCCAATCTGGATGAGCTTCTTGTAAGCCTCTTAAGTATTGCATAGAAGCCCTACGAGATGCTTCAGGGTCAAAAGGATCAAAGCCACCTTCAACACCAAAGCCAGGATCTTTAGCTGCATGAGGCATCCACTGATACATACCCTGAGCACCTGCTGGAGATACTGCATTAGGGTTATTAGTAGATTCTACGAATGCCATTTGATCTAATAGCTTATCATTAATCCAGTTATAAGGAGTCTTAGGAGTTTCTTTCTGAGGAGCTTTGCTCTCTCCTAAACCATACATCTGAAGTGCTTCAGGTGGTAAGTCTAAAGGACGAGAGTAATAATCTCTATCAATAATCTCTGGAGGTAACTCTGGTTCTGGTACTCTATTATCTTGAGGTTCAGGTACAGAGTCAGAAGAGAAGATAGTATCTATAAGAGATTCAAGTAAACTTTTCTTGATAGCTCCACCTGCTGATTTGTATTGAGTAGGAACAGAACCACCTTGAGCAGCCTGCATTGCTCTGCCTTCATTATTAAGTGCTTCTAATAGTGGACCATACTTACGAGTTGATTCTGCATTCATTACAAATTCACCTGGAGTAAGCATTGCAGGTACAGTATCAGTACCCATAGGAATTCCTGGATGTCCTTGAGAGTTCTCCGCTTTAGGAGAACCATCAAATTCAAAAGACATGGTATTACCATATCTATCTTTTTGAGTAAATTTCTTAATATTCATTGATTCTCCTTAGCCTCCCCAAGACCATCCACCAAAGCCACCACTATCCTCATCATCGTCATCTGAGTCATCTGTTGTGCTTACTTGTGAGTACATGTTATTGTCGTTGTTAGCATTAACTGCTTCAAAGCTATAATTACCATCAGAGTCTCTGTTACCTGTAGATACAGTAACACCAGTTCCTTGAGTATAAGTAGTAGTACCACCTGTCTCAGGGTTTGTGTTAGTTACAACTCTGTTACCATATTCATCTTGAGATACAACAGTTTCTGGAGTTGGCGCTGGTGGATCTAATATTAAACCGCCCATATCTATTTCTGGTTCTGCTAATTCAGGAACAATATCTTCTACTTCATAACCATAAGCCCTAAGAACTTCAGGATCATTAGTGAATTTTTCCTTTAATGAACCTACAAAATCATACTTGGGTTCAACATATTCTAACCGATACTCCCCTGTATGCATATTGTTTTCATCAAATACAGGGACTTGTTTAAGTGTTCCTTCACCTTCAAACTTATCTGCTAATTGATCAGGAGTGTAAGCTGTCTTTTCACCTGTTACTAAAGAACCACTTCCAGTTTTAGGAATGTAAAAGGTTTTTCCATCAGAATCAGTAAATTCTCTATATCCAGGAATAGCTTCTTCAACACTACCTGTAACAATATCACCTTGGCGTTTATTTAAATAATCAAAGAATCCAATACTTTTAGTAGCTTCATTCTGCTCATTCCAAATATAGTTATTCAGTTTGTCTTGCGAATATAAACCTAATGTAGCTCCAGGCAAAAGAAATTTAAGTAAATTATCATTATATCCCCCTTTATCATTAGGGGTTCCTCTCAAAAATCTAGCAGTATCATATAGAGCTTCCCTACCACTTATACCAGTTCCATTTGAATCACTGTAAATTGAATTCGAATCAGAATAAATATCTTGAGGGTTAGAGATAACTTCAGGTTGAGGTACCGTATCTACTGTAGGAGGCACTGTGCTTGGCACATCAGGGGTATTACCGAATGGTCCATCATCATTAGGATAAGGGTCATTAGGGTCTATACCTGTTTCTTCTTCTTCAGGTTGTACTTCATTCTCTATTGTCAGTTCGCTACTAGTGGCAGGGGTAGGAAACATATCCCGCCCCTGATTAGATACCAACATACCATTTTCATCGATAGAGTAGTTATCTTGTCCACTAGGAGCTTCTGCATTATCAGGGCTACCTGCAACATTAGTCGTATTATTAACGATATAGTTATTACCTTGTTGGTCTTGCTGTGGACCAAGAGGTGCAGCCCCTACGTTAGACCCTGCAGCAGAGTTTAAATAACGCTTACCGTATCTAGGGTAATATACATAGTTGTGTTGGTATGCAGGCATATCTACTCCTTATAAGAGCCTTGAGTATCAAACTTTAAGTTCAATGTATCGCTCTTATCTGCTCCAGTTGTTTTATACATGGCACCTGCAAGAGGGCCGACTAAGCCCCCTTTACTAAAGAAGCCAAATACTTTTCCTAACAAAGCAGCATCAATAATAGAAGGAGTACCACCTGAGAACATAGTCCCAAGTTTACTCATCATGCCTTCTGTACCTGCTTCTTTAGCAGTCTCAGTAAGCATACTTCCTGCTACATCTTTTGAAGGATTAATTGCATTAGTTAAAGCATCCCATCCAGACTTAGCTTGATCTTTGACATATTGAGTTGCATTATCTACTAAAGGGTCAGCATACTTATCATAAGCTTTATCTGCAACTTTACCTGCAGCCATAGCAGTTAGCTGATCCCCCATAGAAGGTGCTGCAGACATCTGAGGCATATTAGGTCTTTGTAATTGAACGCCCTGTCTTGAGAGAGGAGCTTCAGCCATACGTTTTTTATTTGGGTCTCTAACGTACATATTAACCTCTTACTTGTTTAGCGTCTGCAATAGTAAATGATTTAAACTCTTTATTAGAAAACAAACCGATTACATAAGCAGGTGACATAACAATATCTGCAATGATAGATTTAAGAGTTACACCTTTCTTAGCTACATGTGCATCATAGAAAGCTTCAGCAAAAGAAGCTGTTGAATCATTAACTAAGTACTTAGCAACTAGTTTACCCCAAACATCATATCCACGATGCCATGTCTTAGATTTAGCCATATGCCATTTACGCAATTTAGCAATCTTAAGAGGTGACCAATGACCTAGATGGTACATCTTAGAACATACCCAAGTTAAACTATCATCATCAGTTTTAGTTTGAGTCTGAGTACCTAAGAGATTACCTATGTTCTGAGTACCTTGACTAATTAAATTCGTAGGCATATCAGATTCTCTCTGACGTTGTTCTTGGTAAACAGAACCTACATCTTGTAAAGATTGAGCACCACCTTCTGCAACTGCTTGACGATCTTTTTGGAATTGATATCCCATATCAGCCAAAGCAGCTTGAGTAGCCCTATCTTGTCTAGCAGAGTTTAATACTCCGCCTTGAGTAGCACCTGCAAGTTGTTGTCCCTGAAGGTTAGCTAAAGCTCTTTGAGTTGCAGCTTCAGTATCATAAATACCTGTACCTTCTAAAGCATTACGAGCTAAACCTGATTGAGCATCTAAGCCTTCAATCTGTTGTCTAGCAAGAGGTGCTACTAATTCTGAGATATCACCAACAAAGTTACCATTCTCATCAATGTATTTACTTAAAAAGTTTTGGTTAATACCTAAAATATTTGTTAAATAATTAATAAACTCTGGTGATATTGAAGTTGTTTGAGTAGCCATTATGACTCCTTTAAATTATTCTTATTGACCGCTACCTGTAATATCAGGATTTACAAATTGTTCTGGATCATAAATTGGACCACGGTTTTCATCTCTACGATTAGCAGCTTCCATATATGCTGAGAAAACATATTTCTCAATCTCAGGAATAGTAACGTGCTCACCTGTAGGTGCTAAAGTTACAGGGTCTATAATAGGGATTAAAACATCTGTTTGATAAAGAAGCTCTAAAACATTCTTTCCAAATGTTTCTACTGATCCATCTACATTCATCGCAGTTTCTTCAAAGAAAGTAATCTTCTTTTCACCAGATGAAGGATTATCTATTGCAACACGATTACAGCGAGTCCATTTAGAGCCTGTAATTGTTTGCTCATTATAATTTGGCATGATTATTTCCTTTAATACCAACCATCAGGAAGACTAATAGTAGGTGGATTTGTATGGTTACTAGCACTTGTTGTATAAGTCATTGTTAAGTCAGCAATATAAGCAGTTGTAGTAGTACTATATACTACTCTAGAACCACTAGTAGAGCCTGCTGGTATCGTTATATCTAAAAGAGTACCACTACTTAGTGAGTGTGTAAAAGAACCACTATATACTGCTGATATAGATGCAGCTTTAGAACGAGTTACTGTTATAGTAATAGATATCGGTTGACCTGCTCCACTAGTACTAGTCTTGCTATAAGTGAGATAAGATGTAATAGGAGGCTCTACGTAAGACTTCCCATAAAAATTAGATAAGGCAATTGACCCTGTAGGTCTATCAGCTAAATCTCTAAAGTCAGCGCTATTTAAACTACCAGTAGCATTAGAGCTTCTTCCAAGTTCTACATTTATATCACTAACGTCTATACGTCCTGATGTCTGCAAAGTCATTTCTTAAGTTCCTTTATTTCTTCCTTAAGACTATCTACTTCTACTTTTAACTCTTTTACAGATTCAATTAATAGGGCAGTTAACTTATCATACGCAACAGCTAATGTCCCATCATCTCTAGTATGAACAACTTCAGGTAATACTTCTTGTACTTCTTGAGCAATAACTCCAACATCATGTTTTGTTGGACGAGACTTTTGATGTCCTTCCTTCCAATCAAAGTGTACACCATTAATCTTAGTTACTTTATCTAAAGCACTTTCGATAGGTCTTATATTTTCTTTTAGATTTCTATCTGACGAAGAGTAAGCAATCACATCTCCGTTAGTGGCAAATATATCACCACTATTAGTGTAGATATCTCCATACTGAGAAAATATATTACCATGTGCTCTAATCATACCAGTGTTAGGATCTGAACCTTCTCCGTATGTGTAAACCCCATACCAAGAACTTGTACTTGCTCCTCTTACACAAAGCTCTGTACTTGTTTTTAAAGTAGAATATGTACTACCCGTAGAGACAGTAAAGAAAGCAGCTCCACCTGAATCGTAGTTACCATTTCTACGACCACACATTAGCCCCCAAGCGCCTGCTGTAGAAGCGTAATTTTCTACTAATATTCCACCACTACCCGCAATACTAGATTGAAATGCAGCAGTACCTGGAATGTAATTACCTAGGGAGTCTTTGATAAGGTCGTTTGAACCTATCTTAAATGTTTGACCTGTGCCAACATTGTTTGTATTACTATTAATTGTATTAACATTTAGTGTACCTGTAGTGATACAATCACCATCAATAGTAGTAACACCATTAGCTAAGTTAGATTCTAAATTATCAATAGCTCCATTAACAGTACTGTTTAAAGAAGTAAAAGTAACTAACCCAGTAAAACCAAATCCCTGTAATGCAGTAGTACCTTTGATAATAGTTTGAGCGCCACCTAAAGAAGACTCTGTAACAGAGTAACGTACATACCAGTAGTTATTTGTAGAACCAGCAGTCATAGCAGGAGCAGTGTGCTTCCAGTTGCTATTACTTATATATTCAAACTCATTAGTTACAAAGTTATAATTAGAGATTGAAAAACTTACAGATGGAGCACTAGAGCTAGGTTGTTGATAATACAAGTAACCTGATGCAGTACGAGGTCCATCATTACCTACTCCGCCTTTCTCAAAAAACTTTGAAGGAGTAGACCAATCTACTTCAACAGACCATAAAAAGTTACCTGATGTATCATTACCTTGATATCTATATAGTCTATCACTTATCCAAGTAATTTCGCCCTCTACAGTGTAAGGATCATCTGACCAACCTGTAGGGGGTGTTTCTGTAGTATGATATAGAGAACCATCTGTAGGAGTAGGCGGTTGAGTTGTTGAAGTTATATAAACAAAAGACTGATAAAGGCTTTCACCGTCAAAATAATCTATACCTTTTTGTGGTACAAATTTAGCCCATACATATTCAGTAGCTTCAGTAGGTGGTGTTGAAGAAATACCTTCATAAAAACCTATATAAGCTCTTGGGATATCATCAAACTCAGGTAATCCAGTGTTAGGATTAATACCATCTTCAAAGTTAGAATATCTTAGATGAGTATAAAATCTAGGCCCAGATGTAGCAACAGGGTTTGTCCACCCTCCACTTTCATTAAACCAAACATCATTATTGATTTTGCGTAAGGTAATAAAAGTTCGCCACATGTATTCCCCGTCAACAGTATCAATAGGAACACTTGACCAGCCATTAACGCTAACAGGAAAACCATCTGGCGTCCATCCTTCATTAAATGCAGGGACATCTGGAGTTGTTTCAGAAGACTGCCATAAAGATAATTCTTTATAAGAGTTAGAATCAGCTGGAGACATTAATAGAGGAGGACTCCAAGCGTCTGCTTCTAAAACTGACTGTCCATCTACTGATGATACAGACTGGAAACTCATATATAGAGTTTCACCTTCAGCTAATTGAGGGGGAGCAAGTACCCAATCACCAAACGCTTCTTGTGGATCAAACGCTATATTAATTATATCAATAGATATATCTTGTGTAGGTAAAGCAGGAACAGGATCATCATAGTTAACTACATAGAAAATCCATACAGTAGCCTGATAAGAAGGTACTGGACCACCTATGACACTAGCTGAACTTCCACCTGTAAAATTAGCTACTGCCATTGTACCTGAGTTAATAGCATCTGTTATTTGAGATGCCCAAGCATCTACTGAAGGGTTGTTTGTAATAGGAGGTCTGTTTACTGTGCTCATCGACTACCAGCCTCTTTAATTTCTATTTGAATACCAGAGATAGACCAATCACTAGCAGCACCGCCATCATCAATTCTTAATTGAAGGAAGCGTCCTGTGTTTCTTAGATCTACTTTATAATCTGCATCAGCTGAACCTACTTTAAACT
>Ga0102948_1000357_pt1 | contig 17879 bp, 17 predicted proteins | sample SalPonA_A_H2O_MG_FD_78211 | JGI IMG/M metagenome (GOLD analysis project Ga0102948, IMG submission 78211) | Water microbial communities from South San Francisco under conditions of wetland restoration - Salt Pond MetaG R2A_A_H2O_MG | ecosystem: Environmental > Aquatic > Non-marine Saline and... | reverse complement strand
TGGTTGCAACTCAGACTCCCCGCAATGAGAGCAGTTAGAAGGCTCTTTGTTAGGTCGTTTCTAAGTATATTATTTGATGCATTCGCTCAGACGTTGAGCAAGCCCCTCGGGGTCGTCCCAAGGTAGCATATGACCGGCGCCGGCAATGATCTCGAGGCGTATAGGCTGCTCGGACTCCTCTTTTAGCCGCTGGGCATACTCAATGGAGAGGACCTCATCACAATCGCCTTGCAGTATAAAGAGGTCGAAGGGGTAATGCTGGTTTAGGATACCGCTTTTATGTGAGAAGAGATTCGCCAGAGTGGCCAGTGGATAGTCAAATACGATTCGCCGATCCTCATTGATCCAGCGTCCAGCCGGATGGGTTCCCAGCAGTGTTTCGAAGTCGATAAAACTGCGCAGTGGCACGCAGACGCTGGGGAACCAAACTGCACTGATAGTGGTCCAGGACCACCCCAGTGCATGCACTAGGTCTGGCGGGAACTCACTCAGCAGGAGCGTACCGCAGATCACCGATCTAATTCTGGGGTCTCGCTCACCTAGTGCGAGTGCGCTGACGGCGCCAATAGAATATCCGTATACACTCCACCGACCAGTAAAGCGTTGTTCTAGCTGATCAATTAAGCGGGATAACTGCTGACAGAAGGGGATGACCTCAAACCGGCCGCGCTGTCCAGCAGAATACCCGTGCCCCGGCGGATCTATTGCGATGACGTTGAATCCGCAGTTGTGCAGTGCGGTTAAAAACTCGGCGTAGAGCTCAACATAGGTGCCTATGCCGGGCAGAAAGATTAGTGTGGGTGCAGCCTTATCCAGAGGATAGATCTCCAGATGCAGGTTCTCTTCAAAGAGCCAGCACTCTCTAAACTCAAGGTTGCCGACAATGCCAAGGCCCTGACGTAGTTTAAGTTGCTGCTCGTCGAAACTGGGTGGAACTTGAAGTAGGCTTTGTGTCAAAAATTTACCGTTGGCACTGAGTGCAAAAGACTGTTGAACGCTGCCCTAAACGCACCTCTTTGAGCAGTTTTGCACAGTGTTTGCAGGGTTCGCCCCCCCGTCCATATACTGAAAGCTCTTGGGCAAAATAACCGGGCTTACCATCTGAGGCGAGGAAATCGCGTAAGGTGGTGCCGCCACGTGTTATAGCATAACCCAAAACGGTCTTTATCTCGTCGACGAGTCGCGCAAGACGCGCTTTTGAGATCTTCCCTGCAGCCCGTCGCGGGTCAATACCGGCTTTAAACAAGGCTTCGTTAGCATAGATGTTGCCAACACCCACAACAACGTGAGAGTTCATGATTAGCAATTTAATGGCCTGTGAACGCCCTTTGCAGGCCTTAGCCAGATGGTCTGAGTCGAATGCTGAAGTAAGCGGCTCTGGACCCAGCGACGCGAGCAGTGTGTGAATCTCGCCCCGGGGTTGCCACAGCACCGCTCCAAAACGGCGCGGATCGGTTAAGCGCACCATCATACCGGTATCAAAGACGAGTTCTACATGGTCATGTTTAGCCGCAGGGGTGTTCTCTGGGAGTACCCTGAGGCTACCCGACATACCCAGGTGAATCAGCAACTCGCCATTATCAAAGCCAACTAGTACATACTTTCCACGCCGCGTGACACCTCGGACAGTCTGCCCCTTAATAAGCTCCGATAGATTGGGGGGTACTGGCCAGCGTAACTGGGGTTGTCGCACCCGTACCTCGCTAACCGAGCGCTGATTGATATGGGGCTCAATACCACGGCACGTGGTCTCTACCTCTGGTAGCTCAGGCATCGTCTTAGAGTACCCTAACCTTTGAGGCGATCTCAGCCGCGCGAGCGCGCAGTGCGTCCATGCTCTCCTCGCCAGTAAGGTCGTAGGCCAATGCGACACCCATACGGCGATAGGGACGGGTTGTCGGTTTGCCAAAGATCTTCAAATCCGATTGCGGGTAGGCGCAGGCCTCCTCAATACCGCTGTACTCAGGGGTACCCTCTTTTGATGCAAGGATAACGGCACTGACACCAGGGTACCGCTGTTCGATAGCGGGGATAGGCAGCCCAAGCAGAGCTCGCGCGTGCAGTTCAAACTCGTTGAAGTTCTGTGTGCCGGCTAGCGTAACCATCCCGGTATCGTGCGGGCGCGGACTTAGTTCGGAGAAGTAGACCCGATCTTTTGAGATAAAAAACTCTATACCCCAGATGCCAGCACCACCCAGCGCCTCAGTCACCTTTTTGGCCATCGCATTGCACTCTTCAAGCTGCGCTGGGTCTACGTAGCAAGGCTGCCAGCTCTCCTGATAGTCGCCGCGTTCCTGGCGATGACCGATTGGCGCACAAAAGAGGGTCTCACCGCTCTTCTGAGTGACCGTCAGTAGCGTGATCTCAAAGTCGAAGTCGATGAAACCTTCAACAATCATCTCTTTGATATCGCCGCGTGAACCCTCCAACGCGTAATCAAATGCGTGACGCATATCAGCGTCACTTTTCACCACGGACTGGCCTTTGCCTGAGCTAGACATCAGCGGCTTTACCACGCAGGGAATCCCCACTTTGGCGACTGCCGCCTCGTACTCTTCGTAGGTAGTTGCGTAGGCGTAAGGCGCGGTGTTTAGCCCCAGATCCTTGGCGGCAAGATCGCGGATCAGTTTGCGGTTCATGGTGTAGTTGGCGGCTTTTGCGCTGGGGGTAACCTGAATCCCCTGGGCTTCATAGTCATAGAAGCGGTCAGTACGGATGCTCTCAATTTCTGGCACAATGATATCGGGCTGATGCTTAGCCACAGCTGCATCTAGCGCCGCCCCATCGAGCATGGAGAAGACTTCAAAATCATCTGCGACTTGCATAGCTGGCGCGCCGACATAAGCATCGCAGGCGATCACGTTGTGCCCCAGACGCTGCAGTGCAATAACCACCTCTTTGCCGAGTTCGCCCGAGCCGAGCATCATTACTTTTTTCATCGAAGAGTACCAAGATTTTAAGAATGTATGGACGAACTTTAACGCGTTTTGAGGGCAGTTGGACCTTTACTGCTTTTGTAGCGCGAAAAGGGGGGGAGGGTGCATACCAATACGAAGACGCTGCTGTCGTGTGTGGAGTAAAACGGTTGTGTTCCGAATCAAAGACGCCGCTCCTGCGCATCCATGCGCTCGCGGCACTTGTGCCCGGAACGGGTATACATTACATCCTTGTAAATAAAAAAAGGGCCCACAATCCATTGTGAGCCCTGTGTGAGATAATCCTTGCTCCATGCAGCCTTATCCGCATCCTGCGTGACCCTGATTGCCGCGTGATATCTCTAAGTGTATCCATCCCTGATTGCTTACCAATCCTTCGTAAGCGATCCATGGTTAAATGATACTGAGCGTCGTAAATCGAAACTATTGGAATAGTTCCTAATTTTTATAACAAAAAGGAATATATTTTGGTTTCCACAATATGAAAGAGTTCGCATGCCACCAGTGGTTTAGCACGGTAGCTACTCCCGTTGTATACTGCGCGAACTAATTATACGTCCTAATTGAGGTGATCTGTGGCTTTTGACCCTAGCCAGCGCGCGTTTCCGTCAACTCGTATGCGCCGCATGCGAGCCAACGAGTTTTCTCGCACAATGATGCGTGAGCATCTGCTGACACCGGCAGACTTTATCTATCCGATGTTTGTTATTGAGGGCGAAAACTGCTCAGAGCCAGTACCCTCAATGCCGGGTGTTGAGCGACTCAGCATAGACCGTTTGGTAGATGCGGCTGTTGAAGCCTGGGAGCTGGGTATTCCTGCTGTTGCGCTCTTCCCTGTGACTCCAACGGAGGTAAAGTCGCTGGCGGCAGAAGAGGCCTGGAACCCAGAGGGTTTAGCGCAACGGGCAGTACAGGCTATAAAAGCCGCGTGTCCGCAAATTGGTGTCATCACCGATGTCGCACTGGATCCGTTCACTACCCATGGACAGGACGGCATCATCGATGAGGGTGGTTATGTCCTCAACACGGAGACCGTTGATGCGCTTGTGAAGCAGGCGCTATCGCATGCTCAGGCGGGTGCAGATATCGTCGCGCCAAGCGATATGATGGATGGACGCATTGGTGCAATACGAGAAGCGCTTGAGGCAAATGGCTTTATCAACACGCGAATACTGGCCTACTCAGCCAAGTATGCGAGTGCTTACTATGGCCCTTTTCGTGATGCCGTAGGATCAGCGGGGAATCTTGGAAAAGGGAACAAATACTCATACCAGATGGACCCTGCTAACTCGAACGAAGCGCTTCACGAGGTTGCACTGGATCTTGCAGAGGGTGCCGATATGGTGATGGTTAAACCGGGAATGCCATACCTAGACATCGTCCAGCGTGTTAAATCCGAACTTCAAGTACCGACCTTCGCTTACCAAGTAAGTGGTGAGTATGCCATGCACATGGCTGCTTTTGAGAAGGGCTGGTTGGACGAAGAGAGCGTTATGCTCGAGTCATTGCTGGCATTCAAACGTGCCGGAGCAGACGGCATTCTCACCTATTTTGCGGTGAAAGCTGCACGTCTACTCAATCGGGCTTAAATTAGGTCAGCAAAACCCCGGCGATAGTCGGGGTAGAGCAGCTGATAGCCAGTTGCTCGCATCCGCGCATTACTAAGACGTTTACTTCCGCCCCGCTGTATGGGTACTTCATTGCGGATCTCTACACCCATTTGCTGGGCTAGCCAACGCGTGATCTCGCTAATTGGGGTTGGTGCATCATCGCTGGCCAGATAGATCGCTTGCAGCGCCTCACCCGCAACGTCTTGATGTAACAAGTGTTCAATGAACCCCGCAGCATCGTCGCGATGTATTCGATTGCTGTAGTGCAGTGGCTCCAGCGGCGCCACCTCACCGGCGCGTATGCGATTTAACAGGTGCATTCGACCCGGGCCGTAGATGCCCGATAGGCGCACGCGGGTCACTCGTGGATGCAGGGCTGCGATTTGCTCCTCTCCCTCCAATAGGAGTTTACCAAAAGGGTTGTTTGGTTCCGTCGGACTGGTTTCATCTATCCACTCGTGCTGATGCTGGGCGTAGACACCAGTCGAGCTGGTGATCACTATCCGCTTAGGACTCGATGGCAGAGCGCGAAGAATTTTCTGCGGTCCATCAACGTAAATCCGCTGATAGGTTGCCGGATCACGGGATTTAGCTGCGGCTGTGTATATCAGATAGTCAACCGCCGGTAATTTTGGTGGCATATCTTCGTTTAATAGGTCATATTCTATCGGAATCAGGCCTTTCGATAGTTGGTCTATATTACGCCGTAAACCGTAGATATTCGCGCCACGGGTGAAAAGCCGTGCGCCTATCGCATTTCCAAGGTCTCCACATCCAGCAATAAGAACAGAGTACTGTGCCACCTGTTAGTCACTCCCAAAACAACACAGGTCACAGGGTAGCAGAGGATAGGTCATGACGCTTACAGAACTTCGCTACATCGTTACGCTTGCGCGTGAGCAACATTTTGGGCACGCGGCTGAGCGTTGCTTTGTGAGTCAGCCAACGCTGTCAATTGCTGTAAAGAAGCTGGAAGACGAGCTGGGAGTCGCGCTGTTTGAGCGCAGCAAAAACGCAGTACGAGCCACACCTGTTGGTGAGAAAGTGGTTAAGCAGGCGCAAAAAGTGCTCGAGCAGGCCGATGCAATTAAAGAGCTCTCAAAAGAGGGTAAAGATCAGCTAGCAAGCTCAATCCGCGTTGGCGCAATCTACACCATTGGCCCCTATCTGTTTCCAAAACTGGTTCCCGAAATGCAACGTCTGGCACCGCAGATGCCGCTCTACATTGAAGAGAACTTCACCGAAACTTTGCGTCATAAGCTACGCAAAGGCGAGCTGGATGCCATCATTATTGCGCTGCCTTTCCATGAGCCTGATGTGCTGACTCGACCCTTGTATGATGAAACCTTTAGTCTGATTACGCCTAAGAACCATCCCCTTGTGAAACAGGGGGAGGTGGAGACTTCTCAGCTAAATGAACTGAACATGTTGTTACTGGGTGAAGGGCACTGTTTCCGTGATCAGGTACTGGAAGCTTGCCCGTCGCTCAACCAGTCCTTCCATGACCAGCACCGAGTGACTGAAGGCAGCTCCCTTGAGACCATCCGTATGATGGTGGCTTCGGGTCTTGGTACCTCTGTGCTGCCGAGGTCTGCTATTGAAGGGCATCCGGCAATGGGCATGGTAGAGGTTTTACCCTTTAAAGCGCCAGAACCTCAGCGTACAGTTGCCCTAGGGTGGCGTGCCAGTTTCCCCCGTCCGCAAGCGATAGACGTACTGGTGAACGCTATAATCAAGTGCCATGGATCCAGCTGATAAGATTTTTAGATGTCCCCAACACCCATCGCGGAACGTCCTGTAACTGATCTTAAAGGGGTCGGTACGGCGTTGGCGTTGAAACTGCAGAAGTTAGGTATTACGCAACTGCAGGATCTCTTTTTCCATCTTCCTTCTAGGTATCAGGATCGTACTCGCCTCTCGGCGATGGGCGGCCTTTTGCCATCTATCGAGGCGGTGGTAGAGGGCGAAGTGCAGATCCGCGACATTCAGATGGGGCGCCGTCGAGCGCTCCTGTGTCGCCTGCATGACGGCACTGGCTCGCTGACACTCAGGTTTTTCCACTTTAATGCGGCGCAAAAAAATCAGCTGAGCAAAGGTACCAAGGTGCGCTGTTTTGGCGAGGTGCGTCCCGGTCCTGCTGGTTTAGAGATGGTGCACCCCGAGTATCGTGTACTCAGACCCGGTAAAGAGGAGGCGTTAGAGAAAGCGTTGACGCCCATCTACCCGCTCACTGAGGGCATTACGCAGCAACGTTTGCGGGGTCTGATACTGCAAGCATTAGAACTCTTGGGCAGCGAGCCTCTGGAGGAGCTGGTGCCCGACACGGAGCTGAGGCGACGCAAGTATCCTGCGCTGACCGACGCTATTCATTACCTGCATCAACCGCCAGTCGATGCGGATCAGCAGGCTTTGCTAAGCGGTACTCACCCTGCACAGCGTCGTCTCGCTTTTGAGGAGTTGCTGGCGCACAACCTCACGTTGCGACAGGCACGTCACAAAATTCAACGCTATGGTGCCCCAGTACTGAAAGCCACGGGCCGTTTGAGTCGCCCTTTTTTAGATCAGTTGCCGTTTAAGCTTACGGGAGCTCAGCTTCGTGTGGCGCGTGAGGTGGCACGTGATATGAATAGCGAGCAACCGATGCTCCGGTTGGTTCAGGGGGATGTAGGCTCGGGCAAAACCATGATCGCGGTGCTGGCGGCACTGCAGGCGGTTGAGAATGGTCGTCAGGCAGCCGTTATGGCTCCCACAGAGATTCTGGCCGAACAGCACTACATCAATTTTCGGAGCTGGCTTGAACCTTTGGGAATAGAGGTGAGCTGGTTGGCAGGGAAGGTTAAAGGCAAAGCGCGCTCGAGCGTATTGGAGCAGATCGCCAAGGGTGAGGGGCAGGTCATCGTCGGTACACATGCGCTTTTCCAAGGCGAGGTGGTGTTCGCTGATCTGGCAATGGTCGTGATAGACGAGCAGCACCGCTTCGGCGTGGATCAGCGTTTGAGTCTGCGGGAGAAGGGGCGCAGGGACGGTACGTTGCCGCACCAGCTCATAATGACGGCAACGCCGATTCCTCGGACGCTGGCGATGAGTGCCTATGCCGACCTCGACTGTTCGATCATCGATGAGCTTCCGCCAGGACGCACACCGGTGAAAACCCTGGCAATTGATGACTCACGACGGGCTCAGGTGATTGAGCGGGTGCGACAAGGCTGCCAGCTCGGTAAGCAGGCATATTGGGTCTGTACACTAATTGAAGAGTCAGAGGCGCTGCAATGTCAGGCCGCTGAGACGACAGCTGCAGAGTTATCTGAAGTCCTGCCCGAATTGCGTATTGGATTGGTACATGGTCGCTTGAAGCCAACAGAGAAGGCGGAGATCATGGCACGCTTTAAAGCGCATGAGCTTGATCTGCTTGTGGCCACTACCGTAATCGAGGTGGGTGTTGATGTTCCCAATTCGAGTTTGATGATCATTGAGAACCCGGAACGTCTTGGTCTATCTCAGTTACACCAGTTAAGAGGACGTGTGGGACGAGGTTCGCAAGAGTCTTTTTGCGTTCTGATGTATCATGCGCCTCTATCACGCCAGGGGCGTGAACGTATCGCCGTGATGCGCGAAACGACGGATGGATTTCGCATCGCTGAGCGCGACCTTGAGTTGCGCGGTCCGGGCGAGGTTCTGGGTACCCGCCAGACCGGTATGATGCAGTTTAGAATCGCCGATCTGCAGCGGGATGCTGATTTGATGGAAGCGGTACACCAGAGTGCCGCCCGTATCAGTTCTGAGTCATTACTGGCTGCCGCATTGGGGCGCCGCTGGATACACGACGCAGAACAATACGCACAGGTTTGAATATGCAACCAACGATACAACAACTCGCCATAGTGAAAGAGCAGATCGGCCGGGAACCGCGCGGTATAGCAGCAGTTGCAGCTACCAACCCAGAAGGAGTGCCGCTGGTGCTACAGATGCGCTCACTGGTGAACGATAAACCTTTTCCCACCCTCTACTGGCTCTGCAGTCGTGACTTAAGTCGCGAAATCAGCCGCATTGAGATGACCGGTTGGATCAAACGCTTTGAAGAGGAGTTGGCCAGCGATGCTGAGTTGCGCGAAGCATTTCATAAACAGCAGCAGGCATATGTTGATCGTCGCTGGGAGTTAATGGATCCTTCTGATCGGGCTCGACTAGGGCTGCTAGGCTATACCGATATGTTCAACAAAGTGGGCATCGGTGGGATTAGCAGTTGGGATAAGGTCCGTTGTCTACATATGCAGTACGCACATCATCTGGCGGACGAAAATCTGGTCGGGCAGCGCCTAGACGCCGAGTTTGGATTAAGCCAGCTGAAACCGCAGATTTAAACAAACCTTACTAGGCGTCGGGCGCATTCACGCTCGGTGCCTTGTCTGTCATGAGGTTTGGTAACGCTTGAGTCTCGAATAGAGCGTCTGGGGCTTCATTCCTAGTACTTTGGCTGCGCCAAACGGTCCGCTGACCCGCCCCTCACACTCCGCGACTCTACGCTCGATCAGTTCTCGCTCGAGCGCCTCGATCTCAGCCAGAGAATTAACAGCCAGTGGTTGGCTGTTCACCGGCGAAGTGCTCTTCTCGGGCCGCTGAGTCCCGACGGGTTCAGTGAATCTCAGCGGCCCCCCTTGAGCGAGTATAGAGCCCCGCTCAATCACGTTTTGAAGTTCTCGTGCGTTACCTGGCCAGCTGTAGTGCTGTAGCTGTCGCAGTGTATGGTCCTCAATTATTGGTTGTGGAATATTAAAGCGGCGGCAAGCATTCTCCATGAAATACGCTGCCAGTAGTGGAATATCCTCCAGGCGTTCCCGCAGGGGAGAGCAGTGAATAGGGAAGACATCCAACCGGAAAAACAGGTCCTCCCGAAAGCTCCCTTTCGCGACTTCAGTTCGAAGGTCGCGATTGGTCGCGGCAATAATGCGTACATTGGTTTCGCGAGGAACACCCTCGCCAACGCGCTCGAACTTACGCTCCTGGAGTGCTCGTAGTAACTTCCCTTGCAGCTCAATAGGTATTTCCCCGACCTCATCAAGGAAGAGGGTTCCGCCGTCTGCCAGCTCAAAGCGACCGACCCGATTTGATGTCGCACCCGAGAATGCCCCTTTGATGTGTCCAAAAAACTCACTTTCAAACAGCTCTTTGGGTATCGCTGCACAGTTGACTCGAATTAATGGCCCATGGCGCCTACTGCTTGCATCGTGGATGGCCTGCGCTACCAACTCCTTGCCGGTACCGCTCTCGCCTGTAACTAACACATTGGCATCCACGGGCGCGACAATCTCGATCTGTTCGAGTATGCGTTTAATGGAGACGGATTCGCCAATAATGCGCGTCAGGTTTCCAGCTTCTCGCACCTCATTACGCAAATATTCGTTCTCGAGCTCCAACCTCTGTTTGAGCATATCGACTTTGCGTAACGCTTGCTCCAGAGCCTGCTGGGTCTGCAGTCTCTCAGATATGTCACGGAAAACAATTACTGCCCCATCTACTCCTGCTGACGTGAGCATGGGGGTAACCTGATACTCAACAGGAACAGCACGACCCGTCTTGGTCCAGAACACCTCATTATCAATCTTGGCACTCTCACCGCTGATGAGGGTCTGTTGGATGGGGCAGTTTGCGACAGGATAAAGATCACCGTTTGCATAATGGTGGTGGATCAACTGGTGCATCTGTTTGCCAATCAGGTCCTCTTCACTCCAGCCCAAGGTTGAGGAGGCCGCGGGGTTCATAAAGGTCGTATTACCTGTGGCATCAACACCAAAGATTCCATCTCCAGCGGCTGTTAATACCAGCTCATTCAGGGACTCCGCTTGGTGGTAGAGTGATTCCAGTCGCTTCCACTCGAGCAGGGCGCTGCGAGCCGATAGATCTGCTGAGTTGAGGAATGCGATCCTATCGATAAGCGGTTGGGGCAGGATGACCATCAAACAGTCCTGCGAGTGCTCATCCAACTGAGTTCCCTGAATGAGACAGGTGGTTCGCTGGATGCCATCGCTACTCAAGCTCAGGTCCATTGTCTGCACAGCCCCCTCAGAGAAAATCGCTTCTGAGAAGGTGTGAAGCTCTGGCAGTTGTCCGACAAAACAGGCGCTCGGTTTTGTCGGCACTTGACTCTCATGCCAGAGCGCCTCGAATGCTGGGTTGAACTCTCTAAAGCGGTCTTCACCTGGCGAGAGGATAGCGGCTGGAATAGCCAGTCGGTCCAATCCCAAAGATCTCCGTTCCTGACAGTCCTGGTTATTTTTAATAAATAATTTACGAATATTCATAATTTATGAAATTTAATAACACTTTGATTGTTTGTCCAATATTTTTTATTTCTATGTAAAACAATGAGTTATTTTTGTTTATCGGGTTTTGGCATGAAGCTGGCAAAGACTGTTTAGAAAATTGACCATAGGAGATCTGTTTATGCCTGTTAAAAGTTTGGGAAACCCCTTCGACATTAACTCGGATCTGCGTCACGGCGCAGGGTGTCATTGCTCCACCTGCAAGTCAGAAGCCAAAGTGGGTGAATCGAACCTTTCGAGTGAGGATTTAGTCGGTCGGGCAGTTGAGAGTGCCATAGTAAGATCAACCTTTGCTCATAATGATCTATCCAGGCGCCAGTTCTTAGGTGCCGTCGGAGGCGGTACTTTGGCGGCTATTCTCGGGAGTATGTTGCCGATTGAACAGGTCAAGGCCGCTGTGCTGGAGAGCCTTGGAACTCCAGAAAAACGCGATCTTAATATTGGCTTCGTTCCCATTACCTGCGCAACTCCGATCATCATGGCGCAGCCGATGGGCTTCTATGAGCGCTACGGCCTAAACGCTAAAGTTATCAAGACAGCTGGCTGGGCCGTCGCCCGAGATAAATCTTTAAATGGTGAGTACGATGCATCACATATGCTCACGCCTATGCCCTTAGCAATGACTCTGGGTGCAGGCTCTGTAGCAGAACCGTACCTCATGCCGGCAGTTGAGAATATCAACGGTCAGGCGATCGTGCTGTCAAATGAGCATCTCGATAAGCGTGATCCGAAACAGTGGAAAGGTTTTACTTTCGGAGTGCCATTCGAATACTCAATGCACAACTTTCTCCTCCGCTATTACGTAGCCGAGCATGGTCTGGACCCAGATAAAGACATTCAAATTCGTGTCGTGCCGCCGCCAGAGATGGTTGCTAACCTGCGCGCCGGCAACCTGGATGGTTACCTCTCTCCCGATCCTTTCAACCAGCGTGCCGTATGGGAGAAGATTGGCTTCATCCACACACTAACCAAAGATATTTGGGAGGGACACCCCTGCTGTGCCTTTGCATGCTCAGCTAAGTTCGCGCAGGAGATGCCAAACACCTATGGCGCCCTGCTTCGCTCGATTATTGATGCTACCCAATATGCGTCTAATCCTGAAAATCGCAAGGAGATCGCTGAAGCGATCAGCCCAACCAATTACCTTAATCAGCCCGTGCCTGTGGTTGAACAAGTCCTGACAGGCCGTTACGCCGATGGTCTCGGTAACGTGATGAATGTGCCGGACCGGATCGACTTTGATCCGTTCCCCTGGCACTCAATGGGTGTCTGGATCCTGACCCAGATGAAACGCTGGGGTTATATCGAGAAGAATATTGACTACAGAGCCGTTGCCGAACAGGTGTATCTGGCATCTGATGCCGGCAAGATCATGGCTGATCTTGGCTATGAGGTGCCAACTAGTACGTATAAAAAACATACCATCATGGGTAAAACGTTCGATCCCGCCAAACCAGATGAATATCTAAACTCATTTGCGATCAAGAGGGGTTAGGGTATGTCTAGTTTGCAGGCGCGGCCAATCATTCTGTCCGTCTCGTTACTGATTCTGCTATTGGGGATTTGGGAGCTCTCCATCCCCGAGCAGAAACTGGCAACAGATCTGACGGAATATGAGTTGCTAATGGGGGGCGCTGAGCCAAAGGCGGGAGTTCCGCCACCGTCTGAGATTGTTTTAAAGGCGGTCGCTGAACTATCAGATCCGTTCTACGATGCCGGGCCGAACGATAAAGGGATTGGGATTCAGATCGGTTACTCACTCTATCGGGTGCTTACCGGATACGGTTTAGCTGCCCTGATTGCGATCCCTTTTGGTTTCTTAATTGGTATGTCGCCCCTGATGTACCGGGCGCTGGACCCTTACATTCAGATACTAAGGCCAATCTCGCCACTGGCTTGGATGCCACTCGCGCTATTCGTTATTCAGGATAGTGAAAAGAGTGCGATCTTCGTCATCTTCATCTGTTCGATATGGCCGATGTTGATCAACACCGCCTTTGGTGTCGCAGGCGTCCGAAAAGATTGGATCAATGTCGCGAAGACGCATGAACTGGGAATATGGAAGACCGCCTGGATGGTTATCCTGCCGGCGGCTGCCCCGACAATACTGACGGGTATGCGAATCTCTATTGGTATCGCTTGGTTGGTTATTGTCGCAGCAGAGATGCTCGTGGGAGGTACAGGGATTGGCTATTACGTCTGGAACGAATGGAACAATCTGGATTTAACCTCTGTCATCTTCTCAATCTTAATGATTGGTGTGGTCGGTATGCTGCTTGATGCCGCATTTGGTCTGCTGCAGAAACGCGTCACTTATCAGGAGTAAAACCATGTCTAAAGCCTTTCTAAGCGTCGAGGGGCTGACGCAGAAATACCCAAGCCCCGAATCCGGCGAACTTACGGTGTTCGAAAATCTTAACTTCAAAGTTGAGAAAGGAGAGTTTATCTCGATTATCGGCCACTCTGGTTGTGGTAAGTCGACCATTCTGAACGTGCTTGCTGGCCTCGATGAGGCGACCAGCGGCGCGGTCATAATGGAGGGTAAAGAGGTCTCGGGACCAAGCCTTGATCGAGGGGTCGTGTTTCAGAATTACTCACTTCTGCCCTGGCTGTCGGCGCTGAAAAACGTCACCTTTGCTGTGGCCTCACGTTACCCGCAATGGAGTCAGGAACAGGTACGCGAGCATGCGATGAAATACCTGGAGCTGGTGGGGCTTAGTGATGGCGTAGAGCAGCGCAAACCCTCACAGTTATCGGGAGGCATGCGTCAGCGAGTCTCTATCGCTCGCGCTTTTGCGACGCAGTCGAAGTTGCTGCTACTCGACGAACCATTTGGTGCGCTTGATGCTCTTACAAGGGGAACGATTCAGGATGAATTATTGAAGATCTGGGCGGGTACTCAACAGACCGTCTTCATGATAACCCATGACGTCGACGAAGCGATCTACCTGTCAGATCGAATTTTGCTAATGAGTAATGGGCCCTATGCCACAGTTGCCGAGAGTGTCGAGATCGAAATTCCAAGGCCACGTTCGCGTGCGACGATCGTGGACAACCCACTCTATTACGAAATCCGCAATCACCTTGTGCAGTTCCTGACCACTCGCTCGAAAGAGTTCAGTGGTCAACAGGTCAGTAGCGAAGAGAAGGTTTATCCGAATGTCGTTCGCCTATCTGAAAAAGCTGAAGTGAAAAAGCGTCTTAAAGCTTCTTAACCAGAGGATATTAATTATGAATACAATGACTCACCTGACACCCAGTATGACCAAAGAGGACGCCACGTCTCTGATACTCGCTGCAAAAAAACACTTCCAGTTCTCATGGGAGGATATTGCTGAAAAAATAGAGATGTCGCCGGTCTGGACCCATTCGGCCTGTTTTGGAATGAACTCGATGCCAAAAGAGAAGGCGCAGAAGCTTGTGGAGTTACTGCGTCTTCCTGAAGAGTGTGTTGAGGCGCTGGAAGAGAAGCCAACAAAAATATGGGAGCAAGCTGTACCAACAGACCCGGCGATCTATCGTTTGTATGAGATCGTCGGCGTCTACGGACCAACTATAAAGGATCTGGTGCAGGAAAAATTCGGTGACGGGATCATGTCAGCGATCGATTTCGAGATGTATATCGACAAGGTAGAGGATCCCAAGGGGGATCGCGTAAAACTCACGATGTCTGGTAAGTTCTTGGGCTATAAGAGCTGGTAAGGGCTTACTTATCGAGTGGCACTCAGGCCTTTCGCAACAGAAAAAAAGGGAAGCCATTACGCTTCCCTTTTTTCACGCGAGTCAGTACAAATTAGCCTGCAGCGATCAGGTTCTCGTACTTCTGCATCAGCATCGCTTCTGTCTCAACGTTATCTGGATCCTTCGGAATACAGTCTACTGGACAGACTTCAACACACTGTGGTGTATCATAATGGCCGACACACTCGGTACATTTCTTTGGATCAATCTCGTAGATCTCATCACCGGGAGAGATCGCTTCGTTGGGGCACTCTGGCTCACATACATCACAATTGATGCATTCATCAGTAATCATCAAAGCCATATCGACTTACCTCTATCCTCGGATCTGGATCCGTTAAACTTCTGAAAAATGTTGCTTTAGCGCAGCGTTGACAGCAGGGTGCACAAACTCTGCAACGTTTCCGCCTAAAGAAGCAATCTCACGTATCAGCGTAGACGAGATAAATGAGAGGTGCTCATCCGGTGTCAGGAAGAGGCTCTCAGCTTCAGGCGCCAACTTACGGTTCATATTAGCGAGCTGAAACTCATACTCAAAGTCTGATACTGCGCGCAGACCGCGTAAAATAATATTTGCATTGTGCTTACGCAGAAACTCGGCCAGCAGGCCAGAGAAACCAACAACCTCTACGTTAGGCAGGTGGGCCAGTGCCGTTTTAGTTAGCTCCACCCGCTGTTCAAGCGGTAGAAGCGGACGCTTTTTCGGACTCTCTGCAACGGCAACAATGACTCTATCGAACAGCTTAGATGCACGCTCTACCAGGTCGCTGTGACCATTAGTGATAGGATCAAAGGTGCCCGGGTATGCAACGGTGTTCATCTGGCTTCTCTCAGCTGTACCACATTGCCGCGCATCTTAACCAAGTTCCGTCAGCGCGACAAATATTAGGCCAATACGATAAAAAAATGAAGTTATATAAAATCCTATTTATATAACTTTATGGTATTTAATCAGTTGCGAATGTAGAGGCGGTAGCTCACCTGCCCAGCGTGCTTCTCGCGATGAAGTTGCCAGTTGGCGGGCAGTTCGGGTGTTCCGAGCTCACGCTCGGCCTCAATATATATGTAGGCCTCATCAGCAAGCAGGTTGTGGCTCTCTAGTAACTCTGCGATGGGCTGCAGCCAGCCCTTGCGGAAGGGAGGGTCAATAAATACTAGATCAAAACGTGCTGACATATCCTCGGGCTGTGACTCTAGCCAGGTCAACGCGTTGCTCTGCACCACTTCCGCATTCTGCGCGCGGAGGCTTTGTAGGTTGGCGCGTAGCGAGCGACAGGCCTGAGAGGATGCATCCACGAGGGTAGCACTTGCGGCCCCTCGCGACAGCGCCTCAAAGCTTAGTGCACCGCTACCGCTGAATAGATCCAGGCAGCGAGCAGCTGGCGTGACGGACTGCAGCCAGTTAAAAAGGGTCTCGCGCACCCGGTCTGGCGTAGGGCGAAGTCCCTCTACCGCTGGAAAACTGAGTTTGCGGCTACGCCATTGACCGCCAATGATGCGTAACATCGAATCACTACCGTTATCTTGAGCTTTGCTGGCGGGTCGGCGGGCATTTTTTCTGTTCATGACTCATCACTGACTGCGGTGAAAATACGTGCACGACGATCGGCAGGTTCCTGAAGTACTTCAAAGGCGAATTCAATTTCAGAGGGGTTATCGCGCAGTGATTCAAATGCAGAGCTCAGGCTCTGGGGTTCAAGGGTGAAGAGCAGAATCACCTCAGGCCAGGAGGCGGGGCGCGCATCAGTGGCCTGTCGCCAGCGCTGCTCAAGCTTGGAGATTGCCGTTTCAATTTGTGCTCTGTCGGGTTGCAGGCCAGTGACAAGGGTGGTCAGCGCCTCTTCATTCATATTGCCCTCAAGCAACAGCAGGCTCCCCTCGGGACTTAGTTGCTGTTGGAGACGCAAATTCGCTTGATTCGTGAGTTGGTCGCTGAGCAGTAGTCCGAGTGTCTGCTGAGCCAGGTAGCTATGCGCTGTCGTCGGTGCCTCCAGACGCCAGGACACCAGAGTCGAGGCATTTTGGCCGCGTACAGCTACTGTCGTCTTCCCTTGAAGGACTCTGTTTAACTGGGCTTTATTCGTAAGCGCCAAGGCATCAGGCGCTTCCATCCCCTCAAATAGCAGCTTAATGGGGCGATCGACCAGCTCCACATAGGTTCGGGCTGCCAGAGGCTCAGGGTCAGCGCTACTGAGCATTGAGTCTATGGCTCTCTGGCGGCCGTTCTGAGCTGCTAGATAGCTTTGTGCTGTTATCCGTTCGATGGGTTCTGCCCAGTCAATAGCCGGGGGTTGTTTCAGAAGATCCAGAAGACGCTGTAAAGCGGCAATATCGACCTGACCTTTTGATTCAATTTGCAGCTGTGTCGTCAGGCTGGAGAGCTGTGGGCGAACTATCCAGTGCTGCTCCTCAAGTAATTGTATGACTTCAGGGGTTGAGAGCCGCAGATCCAAGCCCTCTAGCAATAGCGCCTGACGGGCCTTATCGTTACTGGTCAGCCCAGAGCCCTGACTAAAATAGAGTGTGACAGCGTTGCGGTCACTCAGCATCCAGAGTTGGCTCGGTCCTAAGCGTTCCATCTGACCGCTATCGCTGGTGTTCAGACGGCTCAACAGTACAATAGCAATGGGTAATAACCACACCAGTGCCATCAAATACTTTCGATTGAATAGCGGCCGGTCGCCTCGATTTATTATGTTTGTAATCACGAAGTTGCCTCGTCCTTGAGCGGGTACTTATCACTGGTCTCTATGCTAAGATACTCCGCCATTAACACAAGATAATACACTGTTTTTATCCGGCTCAATGAGTTTGAGCCTCTGCTGGAAATTTTAGACCATGGAATCGCTATATATTTGGATGACTGAGCAGGGGTATGACCCCAGCATCGTGCCTTGGATTGTGGGTGGGATCGTCTTCCTGGTAATGCTGTTTATTTGGCAGCTGCTGAAATCTGATAAATCGGAGGCGGCCAAGGAGCTGCAAGCTAAAGCCGAGAAACAGATCGCTGCACAGGAGCGACGTGCAGCCGCCAAGCAGGAGGCTGTTGATGGCGCAGCTGAGCCGGAAGTTGAGACCGCATCGCCGGTCGAGGTAAACGCGGAGCCCGTCAGTGTTGCCAAAGCTGATTCAGACGTTGCGCAAGCGTTGCCGGAAGAGGAAGAAATTGCCAAGAGCGAAACTCTCTCGGATGCTGTTGAAGAGCCAGAGCCAGAGCCAGAGCCAGAGCCAGAGCCAGAGCCAGAGCCAGAGCCAGAGCCAAATGTTGAGAC
>Ga0102948_1000355_pt1 | contig 17918 bp, 12 predicted proteins | sample SalPonA_A_H2O_MG_FD_78211 | JGI IMG/M metagenome (GOLD analysis project Ga0102948, IMG submission 78211) | Water microbial communities from South San Francisco under conditions of wetland restoration - Salt Pond MetaG R2A_A_H2O_MG | ecosystem: Environmental > Aquatic > Non-marine Saline and... | reverse complement strand
TGATCATTGGACGCAAGACCCTGAAGTGGGTGGCGGCCGTATTATTGGTGAGGCGTGCCATTACATCGACTTAATGCGCTTTTTAGCTGGCTCTAAAATTTCCTCATTCAATGCGGTGAAAATGGGTGAAAATGACTATGTTGAAGTCACCGAAGATAAAGCCATTATCACTTTAACCTTCGACGATGGCTCTGTTGGGTCTATCCATTATTTTGCGAACGGCGGCAAGTCTTTCCCGAAAGAGCGTATTGAAGTATTTTGTGACGACGCGGTACTGCAACTTGATAATTTCCGTAAGTTAAGGGGCTTTGGCTGGAAAGGCTTTAGCAAAATGAATTTATGGTCTCAAGATAAAGGACAAGCAGCATGCTCTAAAGCCTTTATGGATGCGGTTAAGCAAGGCGGTCTAAGCCCAATCCCTCAAGATGAAATTTTTGAGGTGGCGCGTGTGTCAGTTGATATTGCTGAGCAGCTCCGCACTTAATAAACACCAAAGGATTGACTAAGGGGGCTTTGCCCCCTTTTGTGATTATGAAAAAGCTTTTATTACTCTTCCATACCTTAAAGTACTTACGTTGGCCGCAATTTTACTTTCGCATTTACCGCAAGTTAGTGAAACCCAAAGTCACTGAGCAGTTCTCTGGTGTGATACCAAAACGCAATGCAGGTTTTGTGCGTGCAAGTTTGTTTGATGAAAAAATCACACATAACATGGAGGCGACCTTTTTAAGCCATACTAAGCAGCTTGAATTACCACACGATTGGGATGATGAAGCTCACTGTAAGCTATGGGTGTATAACCTTCACTACTTTGAGGATTTGCTAGCCACTAACGCACAAACCAAGTATGCGTTTCACATTAATTTGCTGGATACTTGGCAAGCACAAAACCCTGTAGGGCAAGGTAATGCGTGGGAGCCATACCCGATTTCATTGCGTATCCCGAATGTATTAAAGGCTTGGCAAGCGGGTTTACCACTTGAACAGAGGCATTTTGAAAGCTTATATGCTCAGGCAAGTTTTCTATCTAATGATTTAGAGAAACACCTTTTAGGTAACCACTATTTTGTGAACCTTAAAGCGCTGTTGTTTGCTGGTGTGATTTTTAATAACGCGCGTTGGTTAAAACTTGCAGTTGATGGTTTGATGGCGGAAATTCCGGAGCAAACGTTGGCCGATGGCGCTAACTTTGAGCTTACGCCTATGTATCACTCGCTGATTTTGGTAGACATGCTCGACATGTATAACCTAAGCCAAGCCTATTCAAATCAAGTGCCTCAGCCACTAAATCAACTTATTGCAAATTACATTCCTTTAATGTTGAAATTTATGCAGTTGGTTTCTCATAACGATCAGGGAGTGAGTTTCTTTAATGATTCGGTTGATGGTATTGCCCCTACCCAGACGCGTATTAACGCTTATGCCGAATCACTCGGTTTTAAATTGCCAGCATTAGATGTACAGCAAGTACAAGTAATAGACTCACGTCCAAGCGGCTACATGATAGCAACCCATAGTGGCAATAAACTGATTTTTGATGCCGGTAATGTGGGGCCTGATTATATTCCGGGGCACGCCCATGCAGATACTTTGGCGTTTGAGTTCTCAATTGGTAGTGAACGAGTATTTGTTAATACAGGCACTTCTCAATATGGACTGGGCGAAAAACGCTTAAAACAGCGCAAAACCCTTTCACATAATACAGTGGAAGTGGACGGTTTAGACTCATCGCAAGTGTGGAGTGGCTTTAGGGTAGCAAAAAGAGCTCGTATTACCGAAGCCAGTGCCAATGTGGTCGATAACAGAGCTGTTTTAATTGCTAGTCATAATGGCTATCGTGAAATATATGGTGGGCCACTCCATAAGCGTAATGTGCAGTTGGGTAAATCAACGTTACATATTAGCGATGTTTTAGATGGCGCTTTTACGCAGGCGATTGCACGCTTTTACTTACATCCTGATTTAGCTGTAACGCTTACCAATGGTGAGCTACGGGTTGCGGGCAAATATTTTGAAATGACCGCTGACTTAAGTAAACATCAATCACTTTTATCACAAAGTGATTGGCATCCTGGATTTGGGTTGTCAGTAAAGAATCAATGCTTAGAAATTACCTTTACTCAGCGTGAAAGCCATATCAAATTTACATGGATTGCTAAGTAGTATGCATATTTTATTTTTAACGGATAATTTTCCGCCTGAAGGTAATGCCCCGGCAACGCGCACCTTTGAGCATACTCGTGAATGGATAAAAAAAGGCCATAAAGTCACTGTGATTACCTGTGCCCCTAACTTCCCTGAGGGAAAAGTGTTTGACGGGTATAAAAACAAATGGCTCACTAAGGAGCGCATTGAGGGTATTGATGTATGGCGAGTGAAAACCTACATCACTGCGAATGAAGGTTTTTTAAAGCGTACGCTCGACTTTGTGTCTTTTATGCTGAGTAGCTTTATGTTTGGTCTGTTTAGTAACAAAGTAGACGTCGTTGTTGGGACCTCACCTCAGTTTTTTACTGTGATTTCAGCATGGGCATTAGCAAAACTGAAACGCGTCCCCTTTGTGTTTGAGTTGCGTGACATTTGGCCTGCGTCTATCACGGCTGTTGGCGCGTTGAAAAAGAGTAAGATCATCAGCGTTCTTGAAAAAATTGAAATGTTTTTATACCGCCAAGCGGATTCCATTATCTCGGTGACCCATAGCTTCAAAAAGGAGTTAATCGAACGCGGTGTGGATGGCAATAAAATTGATGTAGTACTTAATGGTGTTGATTTATCTAAATACCAGCCAGCTGAGCAAAAAATCCCTGAATTTGCCAAGCAGTTTGGTTTAGAAGGTAAGTTTATTGCAGGTTATATAGGTACGCACGGTTTAGCGCACGCGCTTGATAAAATCGTGGATGCCGCGGGACTGTTGGAAGATGACGACGATATTCGCATTGTGTTTGCCGGTGGCGGTGCTGATAGGTCGCGTATTGAACAGTTGGTGAGAGAGCGTGGCTCTAAAAATATTGTGATGATCCCGCGCCAGCCTAAAGAGAAGATGCCCGAATTATGGAGTTTGTGTGACGTTTCTCTCGTAAGTTTGAAAAATACCCCACTCTTTAGAACAGTTATCCCATCTAAAATCTTTGAATCCATGGCTATGGGCATTCCAATGATCATTGCTGTACCGAATGGAGAGGCTACTAAGATTATCAGTGATACGAATTCAGGCTTGGTAGTACCGCCTGAAGATCCCGAATCACTGGCTAAAGCAATTCGTAGTTTAAAAGACAGTCGAACGTATCAGATTTTGAGTAAAAGTAGCCAAGAAGCTGCAAGCGATTACGATCGTAAACGGTTAGCAATTAATATGCTAGAGAACATTGAAGAAGTTGTGGAAAAATAACGAGCTATTTTATGTGTGGAATTGTTGGCGCTATCGCCGAGCGCAATGTTGTAGAAATTTTGTTAGAGGGTCTTCGTCGCCTAGAGTACCGGGGCTATGATTCAGCCGGTGTAGCACTGTTGAGTAATGACGGCAGTTTTCATCGTGTTCGTCGTACTGGTAAAGTTCAAGAATTGGCCAATGCCATTGATGAATCCAATAGTTTGGGCAGTGTGGGTATAGCACACACTCGTTGGGCGACTCATGGTGGCGTAACAGAAAACAATGCCCACCCGCACAATTCAAATGACCGTATTTCAGTGGTGCACAATGGCATCATTGAAAACTTCCAAGAACTGCGTAGCGAACTCAAAGAACAAGGTTATTCAATCGAGACCGATACCGACACAGAGACCATTGCCCACACTGTTCACAGCTTACTTTCAACCAGCGCTAGCTTGTTGCAAGCCGTACAAAAGTCAGTGAAGAAATTTCACGGGGCCTACGGTACGGTGGTCATGGACCGTGAAGATTCTAGCCGATTGATCGTCGCTCGTTCTGGCACCCCACTGGTTATTGGTTTGGGCATTGGTGAAAACTTCATTGCCTCCGATCAAATAGCATTATTGCCCGTTACCCGCCGTTTCATATACTTAGAAGAAGGCGATGTAGCAGAAATTACTCGTCGTGAAGTGCATATTTATGACGCGAATGGCAATGCAGTAACCCGTGAGGTCGTTGAATCCACCGTCAGTCACGAGGCCGGCGATAAAGGCGGCTACCGCCACTACATGTTGAAAGAAATCTACGAACAACCCACCGTGGTGCGCAATGCCTTGCAAGCTCGATTAGAAAGTACGGGCATCGTTGAAGGCATTTTTGGTAATGGTGCAAACGAGTTATTTTCACAGGTGAAACACGTGCAAATCATTGCCTGTGGTACCAGCTATCACGCGGGGATGACCGCCCGTTACTGGTTAGAGCAGTATGCCAATGTCAGCTGTAATGTAGAAATCGCCTCCGAGTTCCGCTATCGCAAATCCGTGGTACACCCCAACAGTCTGTTGGTCACTATCTCACAGTCGGGTGAAACCGCTGACACCTTGGCGGCTCTTCGTTTAGCAAAAGAGCTGGGTTATATGGCCAGTTTAACGGTGTGCAACGTTGAGAGTTCATCACTGGTACGCGAATCCGATATGGCGTTTATGACCCGTGCCGGCGCTGAAATTGGTGTTGCCTCCACCAAAGCCTTTACCACGCAATTAACCGCTTTTTTGATGTTGACTCTGGCACTGGGTGAACACAACGGTATGTCTGACGACGACCGTACCCTGATCATTACTGGCCTGCAGAGTTTGCCCAGTAAAATTGAAGAGTCATTGGAACTGGCGCACGACATCGAAGCCATGGCAGAAGAATTCAGCGACAAACACAATAGTTTGTTCTTAGGTCGTGGTGAGCAGTACCCCATCGCTATGGAGGGGGCACTGAAGCTGAAAGAAATTTCTTATATTCACGCTGAAGCCTACGCCTCGGGTGAGTTGAAACACGGCCCATTGGCGCTTATTGATGATGAGATGCCGGTGATTGTGGTGGCACCCAACAATGAATTGTTGGAAAAGCTGAAATCGAATGTTGAGGAAGTGCGCGCCCGTGGCGGTATTATGTATGTGTTTGCCGACCGCGATGCACATTTCCAAAGCGATGACACCATGCGTGTAGTGAATGTGCCGCATTGTAACGAAGCGATCGCACCCATCATATACACGCTGCCATTACAGCTATTGTCGTATTACGTTGCACTGATGAAAGGGACGGATGTTGACCATCCACGCAATCTCGCTAAGTCAGTAACGGTGGAATAATTATTGTGGTTAGTAAGTACAAACTACGGCTTTAATTGCATGAAATGCCACTCGTTCGCTTTAAAAATTAAATGATATCCTGGGGCAGTCTTTTTTGCCAATGTCGTTGTCCAAACCAAAAGCTCATCACTGCTGCAAACAACGCTTGAGTTTCTGGGTCCCAGATTTGAGGCAATGCAACCACAAAGTCCACACCTTGATGCATGACCAGCACAAAGAGCGCGCAGGCTTTTACTGTCGTGAATAGCAGAAAAAAAGCGTATGTAATGACAGGTCGAACTGATGCGCGTAATCCATCTACCCAGGTCACCCCAGAGGGCTGGGCATCATGTTTGAGCAAGCCCAAATACTGATCATTAGTAACTTTAACTTCCATCTCTGCTAATAGTTGTGTGTGCCCTAGCCGCAATTGTTCAAGGCGCCGATCCAAAATTTCAAGCTCATGGGTTTGGCCCTGTTTGTTTTGCCATATTTTTAGCAATTCAGGAAAAGCGCTGGAAAGAAATCCCAGCAAGCTTCCAATAAGTGTCAGCATATTATTGCCCTCCAAATAGTTTAAATTTCACAGCTATGCCCGCCAGTAGTGCGGCCAAGAATCCTGTGGTGAGTATCTTCACCAAGGTCTGCCATGCAGTTCGCCTAGCGTCTCGCCAAGCATCTAATAGATCACGCAGCTCACGGATATCTCTGGCAGCGTGTCCGTTCTCCAACCCTAGGTGAGCAAGGCATCTTTCAGCACCGCGTTCGGCGGCTCTTTCTAGTAGCTCATCAAACTCCTCCTGCGGTATATGAAGCACGTTTTTTTGGCTTTGTGTTCTGTCTTGGTCGTTCATAGCTGTTTCCAATTTTTCCTGTGTCTGCTTTGGCTATATTTCGATGATGCTCATTGGGAGTGACGGTGCGCTTCCATCAATAACATCGCCTTTCACAAATACAGTGTTGTTTAGCAAATTGCTGCTGGCGCCTCGCGCTGTGATTTCTTCACCACTTGGGAGTTGGATGGTCGCAATGCCGTTGCTGATCTTGGTGACGGTTCCTATTTGAAGCGGGTGTTCGATAGCGAGCGCATTAAATTCTTGGTAAAGATTACGCATGGCATTCGAGTCCTAAGGTTTGGTAAACATCGGGCAGGCCAATTTCGATATTTGTTGAACGGACTAGTCCGAGTTGTTGTGTGCCATCTGGTTCTTGGTACCGCACAAATAGTCCCGGCTGTATGATGCCCGTGGTACTTAATACCGGAAGTTTGATCTGTATCTCTCTTTGCTTGCCGGTGTCGGCTAGTATCGACATTCCTAGTTGTCGCGCGGCAATAACATCAGTGATCAAAGCATCGGTTAACATGGGGGCTGTTAAGTCACTGGCAGTGCCAGCCTTGGTAATTTGGCCCAAGATGCCTTGCTGTTGACCGCTGACAAACACGCGATTGTAGTTGGGCTTTTCTAGCCAACGAATTGACTCTCGTGAAACAACATTGGCGGGCAGCACGATATCTGATGTGATGGCCCCCCAATCCCAAGGGGCTATTGGGTAGCGAGGTTTGACCGCAAAACTTTTGTTGCTCGGATGGGGTACCAAATAAGCACCTGCCGCTTTTGTCAGTGCCGCCAATGCGCTGATGTAGGTCCCTTGGTGATTGAAGACACCTGCTGGCACATTCCAATCTTCGAGCCCGTATTCGATCGTCCATCCTAAGGACACACTGTTATCCGTGAGTACGTCACCCAATAGCTGCTGATGCGTCCTTGAACTGCTTTGGTTAAAGGTTTTTATCGGCGCATAGGGCTGATCAAGTTGCGCATGAATTCCCCGTCCTGATACACGAATTTGGGTGTTGCCAAATGTTCTCTCACGGCTGATTTGCTCGGCAAACACTCTAAATTCAGTACCGTTGACCCATACAGAAAGTTCTACCGGGCCGTCATTAGTTGGCTCGACTGCGGCTTGCGCTGAGCCTGGTAGGCTTGCCTCAAAGCCCCAAACCCAAGAGCCGGCGTCGAGACTGAGTGATGCAGACAGTGTGGGTATGATTTGTTGATCACTTACCCGAATTAAATTGACGTCATTCAGCACAACATACACTCGCTGTATGGAAATAATGATTGAGCCACCGCTGGGTGGTGGCAGTGATTGACTGTCGCAAGCAAACAGTAGGTTTGTTGCATGGCTTTGCAGGGCGGCAAATATCAAGTGCGTTGATGGCTCATAACACGCTGTTTCATCAGGTTCGATGTTAGAGAGCTGTATTCTGCTGATACCGGGTGGCGGTCGCCTCGCGCTTTCGAAGTATCCGCCCCAGCCATTGCTGTACCGTGTGGCTGCTTGAAAGTCACTGTTATGGCGGCGCGTTGTTGGTGCAGCAAGGTGCCAATCGGTTTGGCGCTGACCACCCATATTGCGGATGCCATCTTGCTGCTTAAATCGTGTTTCTCGCTCTTGAGTTGTGCCGTTTTGCTGAGCTGCAATGACATTCAGCCATTGGTTTGTAGCGTCTTGTTGGGCAAAATGTCGCCGCTGATGTAGCGGTGTTGCTCGTTGCTGATTTTGACCTTTGCCGTGATCAATAGTCGTAAGTGCTGGCGGCAATCTGTGATTGAGTGGGTTGGTGTGTGGCAGTGACTTTTGCCATGGGTTCCACCAGCCTTTGGGCGCCTTTTGAGTATCTTGCTGCTTAATACTCGTATTGTTTTCGAAGCCCTTGGTGACATTCCACTGATTGACCGTTTGGCTAGTAGTCGGTCTGGCCGTTAACGATTGGTAATGGGCACTGGCGCTGAGCGTGGTTATTGTTGGCAGTGTTGCGTTAAGCGCCAGTTGATACCGCGGTGCGACAACTAGCTTTGTCTCACCAAACCCTGCTGGTGCAATGCCATAGGGTGTGGCAGCAAACTCGGCCCAGTTCTCAATGTGGTGTTGCCCAAACTGGGTGTCGTTCCAGCCTTTTGGATCACCGTAGCTATGAAATAACCACGTTGTGGCTGCGCCAAATTGGTGACTATGCCAACCTTCGGCCAGTGCTCGGCTTTCCCACGCAAAATAAAACGGGGTGTTGAGGGCGCTGGGCTTGGGTTTATAGTCTTGGGTAAAGCTCAGGTTGAGGTTGGTACCATTGGTGTCGATATCAAAGACCAGTGCTCGACCAAACGTTGAATTCACATTGCCACTGGTGTGCAGCTGTTGTGCGCCATTACTTATTCGGCTGTAGCCAAATTGAGTAAAGTGGTTGTCACCTAAGGTCGCGGTAGCATTGCCGCCGAAGGTGAGAGCGACGTTTCGCCCATCGAGATGGTTATGAACTGTATCGAAGTTGAACTCGACGGCGGCTTGGTCCCCAAGTCGTGCCAGCCCGTAACTGTTATGGGGTGCTTTGCCCTTGGGCTTTAATTGCAGTGGTTGCTCAATATCGGCAATAGTGTCGATATTGAGGATTTCGCCAAGGGATACAGCCGCCACTACGAGTGTGCCGCCAAAGTAGAAGGCGGTATTGCCGTTGTTTAACGGCGTTTGGTCGATATGATTAAAATCGACACGACCACCATTATTGGCGCTGCTTAGATCATTGCTTTCCCATAGTCTTGGGATGGATAGAATTTGGTGCTCAGTGCCCTTGGCGTTGAGATGCTGCGCCGCATTCCGTGCTCGTGGAATGCCGAAGGTGGCTTGCTCGTCGAGCGAGGCCCCGCCAATTGCAGGCGCCCCACCAAAACTGAACACCGCATTTTGGCCTATTGGCGTGTCGGAGTCATACTCAAAGCTGAACCAAACGGCCGCGCCGTTTTGATCGGTGTAGTATACCGAATGACTTATTGATGATCGGCTATCGCTCCAACCTGCTGGCGCGATGGTTGCGGCGTCGTTTTGTGTGTTTGCCAGACCAAAGCGTGACTGGTCACCCAGCCCAACGCCGGCCACCGGCCTTGCTGTGGCCATTATTGATCCTCAGTGGGTTTAAGCGTTTCGGGCGGCGTAATGCGCTGCTATGCGTTCAGGCGGCAGGATGTAGTTATAGATCGCAAACTCAGCCATATCACCCTGCACACGTTCGGAGTAGCTTGGCCCCGTGCTTGAAACATTCACGCCTACACCTAACCAATCGACATCGATAGTATTGGGAATGGCCGAAGCTGGTAGTTCTGCAGTCTGTGCGCCATTGATAAACAGTTGGGTGGTTTTGAGCTCCCACGGATCGTATTGCACCACCAGATGGTAATCGGTGTTGGGATTTAGCGTGACGGGGAATGGCTGTGTGGTTGTGGTGCCCGATCGGTCATTAATGGATAACGACAGGGTTCCATCAATCATCGACAAGTAAATAAACGCGCTGCTGTTGTATTTTCGGGTTAAGAACAATCGTTGTGTACCCGCTGTGCTGCTAAACCGAACAAAAAACTCCACGGTAAAGGTGGCGGCAATGTCCACTCGTTCAAAGAACACCCCACCATCACTGGTGGTAATGCTTGGTGAACCTGAGACAAAAGGTGCGGCATTAAATACCGTACCCGCTCCATAGCTGCCGCGGTAATCGCGGTGGCCTAACAAAGTTTCTATCCTTTGAGGGGGCATCAAATTGTTGAGTCTGGCATAAAAGCTCGGGTTATCAGCTTCTACTTCGGCCATATAGCCTGATTGCTCCGGTACCACGGCGTGGGTATCCCAGTTGTTGTAAGAATCGTAAAACTGCTGCACATCGCTTGCTGTAAACGTCCTTCCGTAAATAGCTGCTAGCCCCACTGCACCGCCATACCCTGGAGGGAGGTTGTAGCGCTCGTCGCTGGAGGACTTATAGCCATAACCATTACCGCCGATGTAGAGCATATCCAATCGTCGAATCGCTGCTTCTTTGTAGTAGCCGCTGGAAACGCGTACTGAGTTGTCCCAGTCCTCAAAGTTTTTTCTGCCTTGAGTATGCCCCCATAACCGGCCAGCACCGGTGATATCAGCCTCACCCGCCAATGCGCCATTTACGTAAAGCTGTATGCTTGCGTTTTCGGTATAGGCGATCATAACGTGGTATGGCGTACCAGCGACTACGGGTGCAGTGACTCGCGGCGTGGCTCGGTTTCGGGCGCTGAGTGGAAAACGCACATTCATCTCAGTAATGTTCACTTCTAGCGTTGGGCCAGTAGCCCGCATGTGCTCGCCATAATAACCATCGTAGCCATACATAGTGGCATCGTCTGAATCGCGCCGCCCTGCCCAGACAAAAATCAACGCGCTTTCTGTAGCCTGTGGCGCTTGAAAAATGTACTCGAAGGTCAGGTTGGCGTAGTTATCCGGCATACTGGCGTTATTCACACCAGAGAAGGTGCCAAGGCCCGGAAACAGCGTTAAACCATTTCCTAGGTCAGTTTCAGTGCGGTTTGATTTAAGCAGGCGCATGGCACCGCCCAAAGCGGTCTCGTTGGCAAAGTCGTAACCGGCAAACACCGAGTGGTATTTGCTGTACAGGCGTTCACTACCGAGAACATTGCCCCGAAAAAAATCATAGGTGACGCTATCGAGAAAGTCGGCAAAGCACACCACACTGCCGAGGTTTTTATCGCGTATGCGCCGAGCCCAAAACGGTGACTGCGGGCCAAGATTGCCCTTGGTGTTGATGGGCTTGATGCGATCCCAAACAATGGCGTTTTTATACGGTGGGCCGGATGGGTCGACCGACATCACTAAATATTCATTGTTGCGGTTAAGGCCATTGAAGGCGTAGCCGCCATTTTCATCGGTGGTGGTATAGGCGATTTTGTAGAAGGTTTCTCGTTCAAACAACATCACAGGCCGGTTGGGCATGGCCACACCATCTTCTGAGACAATGCCGTAAATGCCACCGTCGCCACCCAACAGGTCACGGCTTGGAATCGGGTATAAATCGGAGGTTACAGCCGCCGCAAAGCGGTAGTCCGTATTGGCTTGCTGCAGTGGTCGATACTGTAAACACTGTGTCATCCATGTGCTGTTATCGTCGGAGGATTGCACCTGCCAGTCGAGCGAATTGGCCGGAAGGATGCTATTACCGTTGTAGTTGTCATCGGTCACGCGGGCCAATACATAATCAACTAATACCGCATTCCCTTCACCGAAGTCGAAATCAATAGCTCGCCATGATGTGGTGGTGCGATAGCTCGGCCAATTAAACGCACAGATGGTTTGCTCATCGCCATCGATGAGATTTTCCAGCGGGAAACCCGTGCTATTCACTAGACTATTGTTGAGTGCGGTACTGAGTATAGGGGCGTTCGGCGCTGCGGTGAGCTCGTTGCCGTTAACATCAAATAAACGCAAGTGCGCAATGCCGAGTTGGGCGTAGTTGTAGGTGTTGACGCTTCGAAAGACGATGCGCCAGTAGCGCGCAGGAGCGGCCATAAGCTTGCCTCTTACAAACGAAAGATTTTGTTGATGCCGTTATCCCATGTGACGATGATGTCGCCGCCATTGGGTGTAATGGGCAGGCCAGTGGCGGTGTCGATATAAGCGACCAATGGCGATGCAGCTTCATCAGGGGTGACGCCATCGGTGGCCAGGACTTCTTGGTAAATTAGAAGCGCCTCGATGGAGGGGCCGGTGACCGCTGCAAAGGTCACATCGTCGGCATCCGCGGCGCCGTTGAAGGACGTTTTATTTACCAATGTGGCTGAGGCGCTAATGCGTGATTCAACCGGAATGCTGTCAAAGTACTCGTGGGCGGCATTGAAGCTATACACTTCGGTGTCCACCATCACGACTTTGAGATCGGCGATTAACCAGTTGAGTTGCGCTTCCAGAAAGCGCTGACGACCTTTGTCGTAAAGGCTATTTGCCATAGTCATTGCTCTTTAATTGGGTGGGTTGTCAAAAAGGGGATTAACGTAAAATGGCTGCTGACAGGTAGGCGTAGCCGCCAGCAAACAGTTGGGTTTGGGCAAACTGGATATCGCCGCCTTCGCCCTCATGGCTGCAATCCAAATCGATTGCGACAGTGTCGTCGCCATTCACCAGCCGCGCCCAGGTCACGATGCCGGTGTTAATGATCAGCGCATTGGTTTCAGGCATGAGCACCAGTTGCAGGCCCTCGGCGGTAATTTCGACTTGACCACACGGTTGTGTGAGACGTACTTCACTGAGCATGGCGCTGGTCGGTGTGTCTTCGGGATTTTCTGGTCTTACACCACCATAAAGTCGCAGCCTTGCGGGATTTTGCCCTTGGTCTAAAAAGTTACGTGTAGAGTTCAATCGCGCTGCGATGAGCGCTTCAGATAGAGCCAGCGTCATAGTGATGCTGCCTCTGCTGTCGGCCGTAACTGATCGGCTATGACAGCACGGTAATGTTGTTGGTAGTCGTGGGCGATCACCGTAAAGGGCTGGTCGGTATCGAGGTGATCAAAACGGTAGTTGCCTGTTTCATCACTCCAGGTTTCAGCGACGAGGATATTGGTTTGAGCACTGTAGAGCTGGACTTTACGTTGTAGCGGTGTGTTGGATGTAGCCTTTTTGCTGACAGTGCCTTCAATCACACCCTTGCCGCCAAAATAGATATTTCGAGGCGTTGGCATCGTGTCTTTTGATCGATAGGCGTAACCGCCCGCATCAATCCATCGGGGTGAGTTGGGGCTGATGTCGCGCAGCATAGTTTGGTAGTGAGCATTTGGGGCTGAATTGACCAACACGGTCCGTTCATGAGGTGCCTGCTCAAACTCTTGTGAGGCCACCAGATCGGCCATGATCCAATCTTGCACTTCACTGATATTCACCTTGCCCCATTGGATATAAACCGTTGCGCCACGTGAAACGCTAGTGAGCGTGTGTGTGACCCAATCGCCGGAACGCGTATAGCTATAGGTATTGGCCTCGGGCAAATTATGTTCAGCAAGATACGGCACCACGGTGACGGTCAGTTGTGTTTCACCAGTGGTCGACCAACCATCTTGACTGCTGTTGGTACTCCACACGGTTTTCAGCTCATAGGTGGTGCCATCAAGGTCAAAACTACGGGTTACCAATCCCGATGCATGGGATCCATCGTAGCCGGTGTTGCAATGAAAGCGAAGATTGAGTGGATCAATGGGTTCGTGGCCTAGTTCGATTTCACAGGCCCAGATGCCCTTGATGGCCCAGCCTGAATAGATACCTAAGTCTACCGCGTCGGCACCGAGGGCTTTGCTCACATCGATCGAACCATCGGGCGTGGTGTAGGTATTACCACCCAAGCGCAGCCAGCCGTTGGCTGATGACACCTCAATGCCTTGGGTGCCGTCGAAGGTATCGCCGCCGCCATCACTCCATGGGTTACCGTCTTTGGAAACGGTGAAGTTATTGTTAAAGGCGATGGGGTTGCCAGTGCCAAGGCGTGGTAGTAACAACGTCGCCACTAGCGCCACGGTCCTGTCACATCAAACGCCACTTGGGCACCTTCACTTTCTGAACTGTATTGCGTGCGCACCAGGCAGAACTGTTTACCTTCTTGCCCTACCACGTTATCGATCAAGGTTTGATCGCTGTAAGGCCGGTTTTGATGCATCCAGTGCATGCCCGGCATCGTGCCACGCATGTGGCCATCTTCTTGGCGCACATAGGTGGGCATCAACCACAGGCTGTAATCAGCGCCGTTGGGAAAGGGTAAATTGCCGCGTCCACAGACAAGCTGGCCGTTGCTGGTATTGAGTGATGTCACACCCCAGCGGGTGTAGTTGCCCACCTGCGTATGGTTGCGCAGCATGGCCTTGCCGCTCCAGTTAAGGGTGTGGGTCAGCCCGTAGCCGTTGTACTGGCCAGGGTAGCTGGAATAATTGTTGTTGTAGCTCCAGTAGCGATCATCGGCACAAAGCACGGTGTGGTAGCGGTCGCCCGGCTTGAAGCTTTCGATATCGCCAAAGCAGTAAAAATTGCGGCCGTACCAGTTGTAGTTTTTTTGATTGGTGACGAACAAATAAAACAGGCGGTCATCGCCGATCAATATCCAGTTGCGATCACCGCTGCCACCATCCCCGTAGGTGTCATAGCCCGATTGCTGGGCGTGATACCACTTGTACCAGCCCCATTGATTGGCCTCCCACTGACGCCAGTTTTGAGTCGGTTTGCTCGCATCGAATGGGGCTTGGCTACCGACAATGGTGTCGATATCCGCAAGGCCTTCCACTATGCCGACATTAGCCCATTTAGCCCATGCAGGGTCATAGCCGTCGACCTTGGCATCGTTGTCGATAAGCAGCAGATTGCCCGGTGATTGTGCATTTTTGCTGCGATAAGCGCGTTTGTTCTGACCCATGAATGGAGCTTCCCACCCTAGCGGTGCGACTTTCGCACTGATGCTGCTGGCGGTACTGGTTTTGGTGGCTGGGCTTACCGGTTTTCCGCTGATGGCATAGGTGAAGGTTGTAGCGGTAATACTGAGCACCCTTGCTTCACCGTTGTATTCGGTTTGCTCGGCGCCTTCGATCAACACAATTTGGTCAACGGTAAAGGCGTGGCCGGTAGTCACTGTGGCGGTGGCGATGCCATCGAGGCTTGTCAGAGTATCGAGGGCTTTGAGATTAAAGCCATTGATCAAACAAGCATCGAGCATATTGGTTAAGTCACCCCAGCTGTTGGACACTTGTGGAGCACCCGCAAGGCCAGAGTGAAGGTATTTCACACTTAAATCAGTCATGGCATCTCGTCTCAGGGGGTATCCACGTCACCGCGCAGTAGCAGGGTAAAGGCATCGTCGGGAACCGTCTCGGGGCCTTGCTGTACGGTACGGGCAACCCATACCGGAAATTGTGCACCAATGGTGTTAAAGCGCAGCACATTGCCGGTTGACCAGCCATTACCCCAGCCCAGTGCCGGTAACACAAAGTACGCCACCCCGGTCGCGGGATTAATGGGTTCACAGTCGGTGCTGGTGTTGCCCGTTGCAATGACGCCTACGTTTTCTCCGATCACCTCAAATGCAGTGCTGTTGGTAAAGCGCACGATCCAGCGTTCTGTGAGTGCGCCGCGATTGGTGACGCGAATGGGATACTGGGTGTTATTAAAGGTGGCGGTAGCTGCATTGCCGTAAAGGTCATCAGACCAGTTACCGTTCCACGAGGCTTGGTCGAATACCAGATTGACGCGCGCAAACAAATCGCCGGCGATTAAGGCGCTCGCCACAAAACTGCCTGACTTAGGATCGCCCACGCTGGCTAATGGGTAGTCATGGGTCAGCGCCCGAGTAAAGCTGATTTCACCATTGATCTGCACATCGCGCACCACGGCCATATCTTCTACTCGATGCTCAATAGTGACGGGTTGTTGGTAAGTGCTAACGTCGGTGAACGTGACCTTGCCTGCTTCTAAGTCTGTGTCGTAACCGCTGTGAATCACTGCACCGTTAACATCAATGATGCGCACCCGCGATAAACGCACACGGGCGCAATCGATGGTTTGTCCGTTACTGACTGAGGCGGTGATTTTGCCAGTATGGCCCACCACCGCAAAACCACCGGGACGGAATATCGGCACGCGACCATCGCTAGGAAGCCTCACGGGGTCAATACCCAAAAGATCCGCATCGAGTGGCAAATAGCTGTAGGCCACGGCGCTGTAACGCAGTGTGGAAACAGCCACCGGTTCGGGTTTGAAAATCTCGCCGTTGTCATCGACATTACTGGCATCAAACCAAGGTTCTTGCTCATTGCCAGCGGCGCTTAGTACGCTACCAAAGGCGATACGAACAAGACCGGTTTCGTAATCGACGCTGCCGGTGATGCCATCGGCGTTGATAGTGCCATCAATCGTTGCCGTCACACTTTGAGTGCCACCGTCGGCTCTGGCATATTGAATCGACAGAGACCCCGGTCTGAGTGGCGCCGCACCGGTTCGAAATACAAATTCACTGCTGATCGACTCACCCAAGGTAATCACACAACTGTCGCGAGTGAGGTTATTTGCACCGCCTGCGGTCCAGGTGCTGATAGCCGCTTCACCGGTCAGGTAATTGATACTGCCACGGGTCAACCAGCCGTTGCTGGTGTATTCACGCAACGTGCCTTGACCGTTATCGCCCCAAGGTTGGCCGCCGCTGGGGGTTACGACCACAGATCCTGGAATCAGCTGAGCATTGACGCCGGGTACCAGTTTAACGTTGGGTTCGAAGCTCACGGTTTCGCTTTGATTGTTGTTCGCGCCCGGGCTGTTGTAGCGAAGTTTAACGTAGCCGCTTTCATCGTTGGGATACAACGAAGGGACATCGAGGTAGGTGATACCCTGGTAGTTGAGGCGGTAGTTCCAACCGCGCCCGCTGCTCCAGCCAAGACGTTGTGAGGTGTAGTCAGGTCGTGGAATCTGAATTTGCACATCGGGCTGGAAGGTGACCGTACCGGTGGCGTAATCGACGCTGCCAATTGGCTCACCATTGAGAACCACAGTGCCGTTGCCATCGTCGCGTGCAATTTGAGTGGGATCCACCCAGCCATTACTGAGATCGATACCCATCTCATTGAGCTGTGTGCGCGTGAATAGCCCTAATGCAGCGGTATCGGTGAACGTGTTCCACTCCACTTCGAGTGAGCCCGGCTCAATACTGCCGATGGTGGCGTATACGGGAACAGTACCGCTGCCATCACGAGAGGGGTGCGCGAAGTGATCTTCGTGCTTTGGGCCTGCCACGTAGTCGATAGTCAGCTCTGTACCGACATTGGGTAGCACGTTGGGTGCCAAAATCAATTGATTATCGGATACGCTGAGCCCACCAATGGCGGCCCCCGACACACTGCCGTCGGGGGCAACTTGTGCGGTTTGTGTACCGTTGTAGCTCCATGTGATGGTCATCGAGCCGGGTTGAACAGCTTCACCAGCCGGTGGATTGAGCATGATGGTTTGGCTCAGGGTTAAATTGGTTTTGGCTTGTGGCGTTTCCTGTGTGGTGACATTCCAGTTGAGAATAAGCGAACTGCCCACATCGGGCAGCGCACCCAGTGTCACTACAAAGGCACCGGTATCTTTGTTGTAGGTGCCGGCGCCGTAGCTGGCATCAAGGCCTTTGAGTGCGCCATTACCGGGATCAGACAACACATACCAACGTCCCTGTGCCATATAACTGATCGAGAAGGTGCTGGGCTGAGCAATCGGTAAAATCGTACCGACGTAAGATTGACTACGTGATTCAGGTGTCACGGCAATTTCGGCGCTTTGCGGTGCTCTGAGTATGTGGGCGGCTGGGCGATAGGTAATTTGCTTGCTGCCATTCATGGTGCCTGAGTTCAGCACTAGAATACCGTTGGCGTAATCGATCGTGCCGATAATGCCGCTGGTGGTTTTGAGAATACCGGCGTCATCAAAAATACTGATGCCGTTGATGTTCATCGTAAAGGTGCCGGGCAGGCATCCACCAGGCAGGCTGAAATTGAGACTGGTTGTCCAGTTGTGACTTGCGGTATAGCTGACAGTATCCGCTCCTGGCACAGGTAGCCCGGCCGCGGCATAAGGGGGTACAAAAGAAATCGGTGTTTCGGTTTGCGCACTGGGTATCAGTTGGGTATAGATCGATTCACCCTTAACAGTGAAATCCCCCAAGTTGGCAGCCTGCGTCAGGGGTACCACACCGACGTAAGTTCCGGCATCGGCCACCACCGTGTCGCGGGTTTTACAGCTATTGGTCGCACGGGTAAACAATCGTGATGGCGGTGATCCTGTGAAGTCATAACGCAGCGCGTCACTGATCTCGAGGGTGACGATGTTCGCTTGATAGTCCTGAT
>Ga0102948_1000354_pt1 | contig 17942 bp, 21 predicted proteins | sample SalPonA_A_H2O_MG_FD_78211 | JGI IMG/M metagenome (GOLD analysis project Ga0102948, IMG submission 78211) | Water microbial communities from South San Francisco under conditions of wetland restoration - Salt Pond MetaG R2A_A_H2O_MG | ecosystem: Environmental > Aquatic > Non-marine Saline and... | reverse complement strand
CAAAAAGCAGTGAGTCGTATCCTGCATGAAGATAGATACAAGCCACTAGCAGGCATACTTATGCTAGGTAACCGTAGTATCAGTGAGACTTGCCCGACAGCGGCAACCAACGGGCGTGACGAGTGGTATGGTCGTGCGTTTGTTGAGGGGTTATCAGATGCTGAACTACGCTTTGTTATTATTCACGAGGCGTACCACAAGATGTATCGCCACTTGATTACATGGCGTCACTTGTGGAAACAGAATGCACGTAAGGCGAACATGGCGATGGACTATGTAATCAACCTAAAGATTTCAGACGAGAACACAGACGAGTTCTGCAAGATGCCGCGCAAAGACGGCAAGGTAATAGGTCTGATTGACGAGAAGTATCGCAACATGGATACAGCACAGGTTTACAAGTTACTGCCTGATGACCCTGACCAAGACCCTAGCGACGGCGACGGCGACGGGCAAGGTGGGCAGAGCAGTGACAACTCCGGTGGCCAAGGACAAGGAAGTCCTCAAGGCTTCGACGAGCACGACTGGGATGGTGCTCAAGATATGGACGCTGAAGAACAGCGCCAACTGGAACAAGAGATAGACAATGCCATACGCCAAGGTGCGACCATGGCAGGCAAGATGGGCCTCGACAAAGACCGAGCGTTCGACGAGTTACTTGAGGTACAAGTAGACTGGCGTGAAGTGTTACGTGAGTTCATTACCAGTACATGTGCAGGTAAGGACTTCTCGACATGGCGTAGACCTAACCGTCGCTTCATGGGTGCAGGTGTGTACATGCCGTCTGCTATATCAGAGCGTGTTGACGAGTTAGTGATTGCTGTAGATACGTCCGGCTCGATAGGTCAACTTGAGCTTACGACTTTCTTAACAGAGGTTGTTGCTATCTGTGAACACGTTAAGCCAGAGAAGATTCGCCTGTTGTACTGGGGCACTAGTGTAGTAGGTGACGAGGCATACGAAGAAAAAGACTATGCGACACTGGCACAGTCTACCAAACCGCGTGGCGGTGGTGGTACAGACGTTGAATGTGTACCTGCATACATGAAAGACAAAGGCATCAAGCCGCAAGCGGCGATTGTGTTGACTGATGGTTACTTATACGGCGGGTGGGGGCAGTGGTCATGCCCTGTGCTATGGACAATCATGGACAATAGAGACGCTTTACCTACATGCGGCAAAGCAGTACACATAAAGAGTGACAACTTATAAAGGCAACGGCGTTATGGTTTTTCCATAACGCCTTACCAACCGGAGATTACAATGGCTAAATATTATTCACCATGCGATACGTTCGCAGATGTAGAGAAGTTATACAACGACACTAAGGTACTGAAGAAACGCGACAAGGAGCTGCACGACAAAGTGTTGTACCAAGACATCAGACCAACTAACTGTAGGGCGCGTTGGTATGAGAGGGTAATTAAGATAACCCGTAACAAGTACGTACTGCACGATGGCGAGCGTATGTGGGGGTACTACGTTATGGATATTAACGCAGATAACTTTACCCCCGCTGAGTTCAAACGACATGCAGAGGCCACTGCGCCGATTGTGTGGGAGCGCAATCGTGATGGGTCTGAAGTACTTACTGTGCGTAACCAAGCACAGTGGAGTAAGTACAACTCACTACCTACATCACGTGTTGATTTCTTATGTAGACATCTACCTAGGGGGTGGTATGTCCACTCTATCAACGGCAACCAGATACTGACGGCGGGAGATGACTATGCCTATTTACGGCGTTTGCAGAAAGTAGGTAGGTTCGTACTACCTCATAACACGTTCATGCCTAAGTACATGCGTATGTCTGTAGACTGGGAAGCTGATTACACCGATTTGTATTACTGCAACGCTACGGCTAGAGATCGTAGATGTTTGGAGTTTGTGCGTCGTGACGGTGAGTGGCAACAGCCTAAGAAAACCTACGGTGAACGCAAGTGGCGCGTGGACAAAGAGGCTAAAGCCAAGCATAAGAAAACATTCAAAAGTTTCGCTGATATTGCCATACCTATGATGTCGATGATGGACCTACCTAACATATATCGTGACGAGGACTTAAATAATATGAAGGCGGCGTTAAGAGGACGTGACATGCGCGTTTCGGTAGGGTTAGGTAAGTTCATAGCGCACTACAACCAGAACACGAACGTGGCAAGTACTCAAGAGCAGGAGTTCGCGTTGCGGGTGATGCAGGACAGCACGGATGAACATTTTATCGCCTTGCTTAAATGTATTAAGTACTTCGCGCACCAGACGTCGGGGTGGGGAGGTAAACAGGTAGATTACCGTGAACGTCTTAACAGGTGGATTAATAGTTTCTTTGGGTACATTAGGAAAGTGGAAGTAAAGCATGATTAATATAACAGCCGACATAGTAAATAAACACGGGGTATTCGACTACAACGACGAGGGATACCTAGAAGAATTACGGGAGTTCGCTAAGAGCGTTCACTCTAAAATTCCCGGCGCTTTCTTTGTACCTTATGAGGATAGCAAACACAGGTTGTACTTATGCCTGACAGGTTACCCTGTAACGCTAGGTGAGATTTACATAGATAGGTCTAACAAAAGTAATCAGTATCTGGAGCGCATATACTGCATTGCGTCTGACAAGACCTTGAACCAACGCGGTATACCTAACGTCAAGGAGAGCACAAATATAAACACCGCCGCACGTAACGCGGCTAAACACTTAACCATGCGCCCCTTGCATAGTGTGGCTGAGTTGTTTACTGGCAAGTTACGCAATCTACGGGATTCGCGTATGGGGCCTGTTAATAGGGAACTGAGTAGGGCACGGACTGCTGTGTTTGGGTACAGCGCACCGGATGCTTTAGTCGAAGAGCTTACTACGCTGTATGACGAGGGCTATACTTTTAAACACTCGTCTATCAAAGAAAAGCTCGATACTTTTATTGCTAGACGTCAGGACTACGACGCGGCACTGGCTGACCGCCCGTACGGCTTCGACTGTGTAATGGCGGTAGTTAACACGAAGAACATCGTTGAGAAGTTCTATGTGGTTAGTATCAAAGCAAGGGATGCTAACGAGCTTAACCCTAACTGGGAATCTGACTCAGAGCAACACGCACTGACTGTACGCCCTGATGCGTTACCACCACATATCGCCAATGCGATACCTATCCTTGAGATGGCAGAGGATGGAGAGTACGTAGAGGGTTTTGGGGCTAAGGCCATGCACGGTCTGTATTTTGTTGAGAAGCGCCATGGTTAACATAGCGACCCTCGCACGAGAGGTTAACACCGACTTATATGGGATTGACCCAAAGACGGAAGTCTTTATACGGGTGAGCGTATCCGACGACGGCGACGCAGCGTGCGTAGATAGGTTGTATGATATGTTAGAATCTGATATAAAGTTGAGAAAGTACTATAGTGATGTATCAGATTTACCTGCCGCTGTGCTATCGTTACTACACACAGTGCGGTTGGTCGATGTCGGTGTAGTAATTAAAGGCGTGGGCTGGCGACCCGCTGAGAATACTTATTGGTTGGTGGTTAAACGTGAAGATGTTACGTAAGAAAAGTTTGTGGATGCGCGGTCTATTGTATGCAGAGAGCGTCGGTGTGGAAGAAGCGGTTGAACAGCTATACCGTAACGAGTTCGATGATGATTGTTTAGACTTCGACTGTGGAGTTCGAGACTACATACAGTACGCCAAAGAAAAGTTGATAACAGTACAGGAGAGAAACAATGATGTACCAGAGTGTCCCTGACACAATAAACCAAATGAAGAAGCAGACGGGCGATAGCCTGAACGCTATGGCGTTACGTGCAAACGTGTCATACGCCACTGCACACGCATGGTCTAAAGGCACGGCCGCCCCGAACGTGGAGAAGTTCAACGCGTTTCTAAAAGCCAACAATTTTAATATAAGGATAATCAACCAAGTGTAACACGTTATGGAAATTCCATAACGAACCGGAGATAAACATGAACTACGGCGAAAAAATACTAGCAGAGATTAATGCTCTGCGAGAGCAAGTCAATAACCTGTATAGCATGGCGGCGGCAACTGAAACCGCAATCGAGAAGATAAAACAGCGTCTACCTGACCCCTTTGAAGTTCAGATGCACAAAGATGTCAAGATGCCTGAGCAAACCTCACCACCCGCTAGAAAGCGAGGACCGTACCGCAAGGTAACAAGTAAGGCAGTGCAGGAACGTATCGCCAACTATATGTCGGAGGATGACCTATCACCGATGACACGTAAAGCGTACGAAAACATACTGTACAAACTAATCGACGAGCCAAGACTCTTGGAGCGTTTATGCCAGTTGAAAAACGCAGGTACGTTATATGAGGACATAGTGGAGGTATTGTGTAATGAGTTTTCTTGTGCACCCGCATCTAAAAAGACATTGGGCAACTACTTACCTGTTGCGAACAGGTACGGACTCGTCAAGCGAGAAGGTGGTAAATACATCTTTGTGGGCGAGACTAAAGCGCAGTAGCGTGTTTGTTAGCGTTTTATATCTATCAGCGGCGTTGGCTTCAGCACTAATAACAACGCTGTTGGCTTTAGCAATTATACCGATAGTGGGGTTGATGCAATGAGCGAGAATCCAATATTTACTTTCACGCATGATGAAAAGATAGAAGAACTAGAGCAACAACTAGCAAAGGCTAATGAGCGTATTGAAATACTAGAGAAGGAGCGCGACCACTCACAAAGAATGTACAACTCATTACTTGGAGATTTATCGGTTGGATATGGCGCGTTAAGTATTCCAGAGTGTGAAAGTCATTTGCGTAAATTCGCCATAGAGCAGAAGATTGAAGCGTTAAACGAAGCGATTGATTATTACGAGGAGCTTAAAGCAAGTGGCGAGCCTACTGGCGCTGGTAATATATTGCATGTTTGCTCAGGTCGCTTAATTAGACAGCAAGTTAAACTACGCAAGGAGCAAGATAATGATTAGTAGAGGAAAGGTTTATAAAGAAAATATACATAACGCAATTGCGAAGGGTTTTTGTACATATCGTTCAATTTCGGTTGAAGCGGGTTGTTCACAAACCTACGTGCGCGAAGTTGTGGGCGATGATTTTGAGCTATTTTCACAAATGCTGAAAAACAAAAATAAGAAAAAACGCGCCGTTGCAATGGAGGTTATCAAGCAAGTGAAGCCTCTACGTGACAAGGGCTTGAAATGGTGCGAGGTCACGACACTGACAGGCATTTACCCCTCAACATACACTAGCGCCGTTGAGTTATTGGAGTTAGAGAATGACTAAGAAATTAAGAGAAGTAGACTTGTGTTGCGGTACAGTCGCAGACAATAAGAAGTTAATACAAGAGTGGGACCTTATGATTGACCTACTCATAGCGGTTCATGCTCAGTTGTTGGACAACGGCACGGTGCACAAAGATGACATCATCCACAACCGCATCCGTGTGTTTTTAGCGGAGCAAGGGGGTGGCAAATGAACTTTCGACATACACAGTTGAACGACCCGACCATGCAGGTAGCCGCGAAGGTAAACGACGAGGAGATTGTATTTAGTAACAAGTTAATGCAAGAGCTAGAGAAACGTGGGTTTTTCTCGCTCAGACTAGACCACGCGCCGGGTAAACCGTACTTCAAAGTCTACGCGACGTTCATCTGCGACAAGGCAGGTGTCATTGAAGTTAACGAGTTCTTTAGTTTGAACAGCTCAGAGAACAGTATCGGTAACAAGTTACTGCGGTATCGTGATTTTTATTTTAAGTGCAGAGAAAAGTGGGAGAACTTACATGGCGATGACTCCAGAAGCGAAAGTGAAGAAGAAAGTAGTCAAGGTGCTTAAAGACCTTGGCGCGTATTACTTCTACCCAGTGACGGGTGGTTACGGGGGCAGTGGAGTGCCGGATATAGTGGGGTGCTACTACGGCAGGTTTTTCGGTATCGAGTGTAAGGCAGGTAAGAACAAGCCGACCCCGCTACAGGAGAAAAACCTACAAGAGATAATCGAAGCAGGTGGTATAGCCGTTGTGATTAACGAGGACAAGATCGACAAAGTACGTGATTACTTGTTAGGTAAAAGTCCTAACCCGCAGCAATTAGAATTTGATTTCGGAGAATGATATGGCGATTCCAACAAGTAAAGGTAGCAAGAACCTAGAGACCATGCGGGACATGCTGAACGGCCCACATAAAGACCCGTACGGCTTAGAAACCCCCATGCAGTATCCGGGTCAAAAAGAGCCTACCCCGCGGGAAGAGGATTTAGCAATTGATGACCTGTTAAGCCAACATGATTTGGTGTTAGTGCTTAGAGAGTGTGACCCCAACGTAGCAGAACACATTCTGGTAGGGATGGCTAACTCCGATAACCTTCGCAAACGACTCTATGCTGTGTGCCACAGGCTAACCCCTGATAGCTGTATTGTTATGATGCAAGACGACCCCGCAAAGGTTGTACGGGACGCAGCATCCGCTAGAGTGCAAGGTATTAGTAACCGTTCGCACGCAGAACAGGAGCAACCTAATGGCGCTGACTAAACTCACATTGGACTTTGAAACTTATTACGACAAAGAGTACTCACTGTCTAAGTTAACCACCGAAGAATACATACGCGACGAGAGGTTTGAGGTTATAGGCGTCAGTGTCAAAGTAGACAACGGCGAAACCGTCTGGGCCAGCGGTACGCACGAAGAAATTGCTGACTTCTTATCCGAGTATGACTGGAAAAGTTCTATCCTAATCTGCCAGAACACCGCCTTTGATGGGGCGATACTTAACTGGCACTTTGGTATTAAGCCGAAGATATACGCCGATACAATGTGTATGAGCCGTGCATGGGACGGAGTACACAAGTCTGCATCACTCGCTAAACAATCAGAGCGACGACTGGGTAAAGCCAAAGGTACTGAAGTCATTCAAGCTATGGGGATGCGTCGGTTAACTTTCTCTGAGCCTGAGCTTTCAAGGTACGGTGACTACTGTATCAATGACGTAGAGCTGACCTATGAGTTGTTCATGCAGTACCTCAAAGAAGGCTTCCCTGTTAACGAGTTAAAGGTTATTGACCTAACGCTACGCATGTTCATAGAACCTACGCTACAGCTAGATTTAGCGCGACTCGAATCGCACTTGTACGATGTTAGTCGTAGAAAAGAAAGGCTTATCGAAGAAGCTGGTGTGACTAAAGAGGACCTAATGAGTGCTAACAAGTTCGCGGATTTGTTGCGCGGTGTAGGTATAGAGCCACCAACGAAGATAAGCCCCAAGACAGGAAAGCAATCCTATGCGTTCGCAAAAACAGACCAAGCGTTTAAAGACTTACTCGAACACCATGACGACAGAGTTCAAGCACTGGCAAGCGCAAGACTGGGTAACAAGTCAACGCTTGAGGAATCCAGAGCACAACGGTTCATCGGCATTGCCAAACGGGGCATCCTTCCTGTACCAATCAAGTATTATGGCGCTCACACAGGGCGGTGGTCTGGGCAGGACAAGATTAATCTACAAAACCTACCGAGCCGTGGACCCAATGGTAAGAAGCTGAAAAACACAATCAAAGCCCCTGAAGGACATGTGTGCATCGAAGCTGACTTGGCACAAATCGAAGCACGTATAGTGGCGTGGCTTGCCGGACAACGTGACTTAATAAAAGCCTTTGCGCGTGGTGAGGATGTTTATAAGCTCATGGCGTCGAAGATTTATGGTATCGCAGTAGAAGATGTTACAGCGGAACAACGGTTCATCGGGAAAATGACCATACTAGGCTGTGGTTACGGCATGGGTGCAGACCGATTCAAAGACCAGATAAAGGCTATGGGTAATGTCGAAATCCCACTCGACGAGTCGAGGATGATTGTTTCTACCTACCGTAACACTAACCACCGGATTAAGCAGTTATGGCGCGACGCAAACGAGATGCTTGAGTACATGGCAAGAGGTGAAGCGGTACTGTTCGGTAAGATTGGCGTACTCAGCGTCAACGCAGAGGCCAACGCGATTATTATGCCTAACGGCCTACCTATGTACTACAACGGGTTACATGTTACCGGGCAAGGTCAATATTGTGACGAGTACGGTGTTAAGACGCGCAACGGTATAGAGAAAATCTACGGCGGTAAAGTCATTGAGAACGTATGCCAAGCACTAGCAAAGCTAGTTATTGCCGACCAGATGCTGCTTATTAAGAAGCGTTACCCTGTAGCACTCACTGTGCACGACTCGATGGTTGCACTTGCACCTAAAGCCGAAGCTGACAACGCGGCTTACTATGTATTCAAATGCCTACGGTACGTGCCGGACTGGGCCGAGGGACTACCACTCGATTGTGATGTAGGCTACCACGAGTACTACGGTTCGTGTGGCGATAACACAGACGAGGTAACAGATTACTGCAAGGAGCGGTGGTCAGAAGAACGCATGGACATCATAGGTCAGAACGGTAACAAGTGGAGTGAAAAATATGACTGAACAAATCAAGATAAAAGCTATATACCCGACATCATACAGCAACATAAAAGCGTTCGAGCAGTGCCCTAAGCAGTTCTACCATGTGAAGCACTTAGTTGAGTACCCGTTCATCGAAACCGATGCTATACGTGAGGGTAATGCGTTTCATAAAGCAGCCGAGAACTACATACGTGATAACCAGTCACTGCCCCCTAAATTTGAGTATGCTAAACCTACGCTCGACTCGTTAAATGCCAAGCAAGGTACAAAGCATTGCGAAATAAAGCTAGGTATAACAGACACTTTGGAGCCTTGTACTTTTTTCTCGAAGAAAGTTTGGATACGTGGCATTATAGACTTATTGATTATTGATGCAGAGAACAAGATTGCATGGGTAATCGACTATAAGACAGGTAAGAACACCAAGTGGGCAGATACTGACCAACTTGAGTTAATGGCGCTACTGGTTTTTGCAAGCTACCCTGAAGTAGATGAAGTACGTTCGGGACTTATATTCGTTAAGGCTAACGAACTTATTCGTAAGAAGTACCAGAAGGTACAGCGTAGCGAGTTATGGTCTACTTGGATAAAGCGTCATAATAAAATGATGGAAGCGCACAAGCTAGACAAATGGCCTACGCGGGAGTCCGGACTATGTAGAGCACACTGCCCCGTGCAAGAGTGCATTCACAATGGAGCGAACAACTAATGGCAAAAGCAAAACGAGCTAAGCAACCATACAAAGGCAAAGGTACGCCTGAATTTGCACGTCGTATGGAGCTTCAAAAAGCCAGACGAGCAGTAGATAAGAAAGAAGGTGGCGCAGTAACTAAAGTTAAAAACGGCAAACGTGTTGCTAACACAGCGGCGAAAAGAAAAGGCAAAGACGTAAGCCACGTTAAAGCGTTAAGCAAAGGCGGTACTAATAAAGACGGTGTTAAGCTAGAGAGCCGTAGTACCAACCGAGCTAGAAACTACAAAAACAAAAAATAGTCGTTATGGGAATTCCATAACACTTCAACCGGATACAGTATGCAATTTATAAACGACAAAGCTGTCTTGTTGGAGGCTGACAACCCCCAACAGATAGTGAATCTAATACCAAAGAGCAAGTTGGTAGACGGAAGAGTGGCTGTCCATTGGGGTCTGGAAGAAACAATGGTGATGCGGAATTTAGGCTTTGACGTGCCTAGTCCCATCGAAAAACGCTACAAATGGCCTACCACATTCAGACCTTACGACCACCAGATAAAGACCGCTGCATTTCTCACTCTTAACAAGCGTGGTTATTTGTTATCAGAACAAGGCACGGGCAAAACCGCATCGGCTATATGGGCTTCAGACTACCTACTCAAACAAGGTAAGATAAACCGCGTGTTAGTCGTCTGCCCTCTGTCTATTATGGATTCGGCATGGAAAGACGACCTGTTCAAGTTCGCTATGCACCGTACAGTAGAAGTTTGCCACGGGCCAAAGCAGAAACGTCAGAAGGTACTGGCCCTCAACACCGACTACGTGATAATAAATTACGACGGTATTGAAGTAGTGCGCGAGGACATAGCTGCCGGAGGCTTCGACTGCATAATCATCGACGAGGCTAATCACTATAAGAACGCACAGACGGACCGATGGAAAACACTTAACGCGTTAATCAAGCCTGACACTTGGTTGTGGATGATGACGGGTACACCCGCCGCACAGAACCCTGTTGATGCGTACGGCCTAGCAAAGATGATGAACCCAAGCGGAGTGCCGAAGTACTTTGGTCGCTTCCGTGACATGGTGATGAATAAACTAACGCAGTTCAAATGGGTTCCTAAACCTGACGCTCGTGACATTATTCATAACGTACTGCAACCTGCTATTAGGTACACCAAAAACCAATGCCTAGACTTACCTGAAGTCGTTATAGCGAAACGCGATGTGGAGATGACGGCACAGCAGAAGAAGTACTATAAGCTACTCAAAGACAAGATGGTCATGTCAGCGGCAGGTGAGGCGGTTACCGCTCGTAATGCGGCTATCCAGTTAGCCAAACTCATGCAGATTAGCCTTGGCGCGGTGTACACCGACGAGGGAGAGATATTGCGATTCGATGTAAAGTCACGCTATAAAGAGTTACGTGATGTTATCGACGAAGCAAGTAAGAAAACACTTGTGTTCGTGCCCTACAAGAATTGCATCGACCTCGTAGTCGAGAAGCTACGCAAAGATAAAATATCATGCGAGGTAATTAGTGGTGACGTGTCAGCAGGCAAACGCAGTGAGGTATTCAGAAGATTCCAAACGTCGGATACGCCTGAAGTTTTAGTTATCCAACCTCAAGCCGCCGCACATGGCGTTACACTGACCGCCGCAGATACTATCGTCTGGTGGGGGCCAACTCCATCACTCGAAACTTACCTGCAAGCCAACGCTCGTATCCATAGGCCGGGACAGGATAGTAAATGTACGATTGTTCAGCTACGCGGTTCGTACGTAGAGAGACGTTATTACGCCATGTTGGACAAGAAAATAGACTTCCACACAAGTCTAGTTGACCTTTACCACGAAATACTTGACTAACGTAAGAATACCTATTATATTGTGAGTTCAACCAACAACCGGAGATTACAATGGCTGAAGAAAACCCTAACGGCGCTTTGCCGGAAAAGCTAACCCGCGTCTTTCTAAAGATTCGTGACAAGCGCAGTGAAATCAAAGCTGAGTTTGACAAGCAGGACAAAATCCTCAGAGAACAGCAAGATAAAGTCAAAGCTGCACTCCTAGATTTCTGCAAAGAAAATAACCTAGAAAGTGTTAAGACAACTGCGGGTACGTTCTTCCGTACTGTCAAGACACGTTACTGGACGAATGACTGGGAAGCGATGAATAACTTTATCAGGGACCATAACGTTCCTGAGTTTTATGAGAAGCGTCTTAACCAAACTGCGGTTAAAGAATTCATTGCTGAAGAGCTTGACGGTGAGGTGCCAGACTTTATCAATATGAATTCTGAGTATCAAGTCTCAGTGAGGAAAGCAAAATGAGCGGTCCCTTCGCAGGTATAGAAGCAATCTCTAACTACTTCGGCGTATCGCATTCCACGATACGCCAGTGGGTAAAGGATAAGAAAATCCCAGAAACAAGTTACATTAAAATCGGCTTAACGTACCGTTTTCATTTACCTGCCGTACAAGACGCGCTTGTTAACTACAAGAACCGCGAGGGCATGACGGATGAACAACGCGCTAAGATTGCCGATGACATTCTCAACAGCATAGACGGAGTGTTACCAAACGATGCACCAGAGAAAGTTTCGGAAGAAAAAGTCCAAGCTGCTGAAGCAGAGTTGGAGAGCAAGGTACGCGGTGTACCACATCTGAAAGACGACCCTGAGCTTGATAAAGAGCTAGAGGGTATTCTGGACGAACACGATGAACTACAAGACCTATAAGGTGGCAAAATGAACGACCTAATGAATATTAGCTCTGCGCTTGCAAACTCTGACTTATTCAAGAGCTTGCAGGAAACAACAGATAAACTAGCAGGTGGTGGCGGCGATTATAAACGCATCAGCTTGAAAGGTAGTAAGTTCCGCTTAGTTGTGGGCGGTGAACAAGTGGGTAAACCACGTACTGACTCGTTAAACATTGTTATCGTAGAAGCGGCTGAACTTTCTCGCACTTATTACGAGGGTGACTATGACCCTGATAACCCCACACCTCCTACGTGTTGGTCTGCGGATAGCAAAAAGCCTGACGATAGAGTACCTGCCGACCAAAGAAAGTCTGAGAACTGTAAAGACTGCCCTATGGCTATCAAAGGCAGTGGACAAGGCCAAAGTGCCGCATGTCGATTCTCACAGCGTTTGGCAGTAGCACTTGATACTGAACTAGACCAAGACGAGATTCCGGTCTATCAGCTTAGTCTACCCGCTAAGTCTGTGTTCGGTGCGGCTGAGAACGGCCACATGCCGATGCAAGCCTTCGGTAAAATGCTTAAAACTCACAAAGCCCCTGCTATCGCTGTGGTTACTGAAATGTATTTTGACGAAGATAGCGATACGCCTAAAGTGTTCTTTAAACCTAACCGCATGTTAGCTGAGGACGAGTTAAAGCGTGTTGTTGAACTACGTGACTCTGAGCAAGTTAAAGATGCACTAGTGATGACGGTATCCGAGGCTGATGGTGTTGCACCCGCCGTAGTTAACGAGCCAGAAGAAAAACCAAAGGCCAAAACTAAAGCGAAACCTAAGCCAGAACCGGAGCCAGAACCGGAAGAAGAAGAAGAAGTAATAGAAGAACCTACCAAGGTCAGTAAAAAAGCTGAAAAACCTGAAGTGGACATCGACGACGACTTAGCAGGACTAATCGAAGATTGGGACGAGTAGTCGTTATGGGAATCCCATAACGGGGTTCCCTTATTTTTCTTCAGGGGATGGCAATGAACCGTGAAAATTTTATAAGGGCGCTACTACCTACAAGGGGCCTATACGCATTATTTGCGAAACATAAAGACCAAGAGTTCCCAAAGCAGACGTTCTACCAAACAATAAGTGACTTGTTAGCAGCTACCGAGGACTACGACGATTACGATTTGTATTGTGGTATCGCCACATTCAAAGAGAAAGGTAACCGTACGCAGACTAACGTAGAAGAAATCAAGGCATTTTTCTTAGACCTCGACGCGAAAGACTTCGGCTCGAAAAAAGATGCGTTTATCGCATTGCAGAAATTTCTCAAAGACACGGGGTTACCCGCACCCGCACTGGTCGATTCAGGCCGTGGCATACATGTCTATTGGATTTTAGACAAAGCTATCGACGGGAACCAGTGGACTAAACTGGCAGATAAACTGAAAGAACTTTGTGCTCAACACGCATTTAAGGCAGACCCCGCGGTTACATCAGACGTTGCACGAGTCATGCGTATCCCCGGCACTTTTAACCACAAAGAGCAAGACCCGATACCTTGTAAAGTTAAGCGGTTCGACCCCAATCAAGAATTACTGTCCGTCGAGAAGTTTGCGGACCTAATAGGGCACACGTATATAGAAGAGCCCATACTTCAGATGCCAGCAGGATTCGAGCATTTAGAAGATAGTCTGACTGACAAGTTATCAGGTAACCTCGAGGCTTCATTCAAAACAATAATGAAGAAAACCCAAGAGGGTAAAGGCTGCAAACAACTCGCTAATGCCGTGGTAAACAATGCGTCTCTCGATGAACCCACGTGGCGTGGGGCGTTATCCATCGCTGTGCGATGTGTTGATAACAGTATTGCCATGCGTAAGGTGTCGGAGAAGCACCCCGACTATTCGGAATCGGCTACGCGTAAAAAAGCAGACGAAACGAAAGGTCCTTACACGTGCGAGATGTTCAACAACTTAAACCGTGGCGTGTGCGACAACTGCCCGAATAATGGCAAGATAAAGTCACCGATTGTGCTAGGGCATCAGCTAGCAGAACCCAAAAAAGACGAAGATGACGAGTACGTAGAAGTTACCAAGATAGTCCGTGACGGTATTGTGCGAGGGGAAGTCACTGCTAAAATACCTGCCCCACCGAAGGGTTACGCGTATGGTAAAGAAGGCGGCGTGTATCTTAAAAGCCAAGACGCTGACGGCAATCCTGATTTTAAACTGGTCTGCAAACATACTCTCTATATCGCGGACAGAACATACGATGATATAGAACACAGTGAAGCACTTGTAGCGCGTGTCCATTTACCCCATGACGGTGTACGGACTTTTTCGATAACAAACGCTCAGGTATCTTCTTCTGACAAGTTAAGAGAAGAACTAGCTAAGAAGGGTGTTTTAGCGAATAACCAGACCGAGCTTAGGAGATATATTATGGCGTGGGTAGACCACTACCAACAGACCACCGTTGCTAAGAAACCAGTACGGCAGTTTGGTTGGCAAGACAAAGACTGTACGCAGTTCGTATTAGGTGAGACTCTATATACCGAGAACGGCCCTATGCTATCGCTTCCGTCTGCTAGAACGACGCCCTACCTTTCATACTTTGAATCTAAGGGTAACTTGCAAGGGTGGGTAGATAACATGAAATTCTGGGACGACCCCAGATATGTACAACAACAGTTAGGTGTCGGCTTAGGTGTCGGTTCTATACTTATGCAACGTGACAACGTAAACGGCGCGATAATGCACCTTGGTGGTAAGTCCGGTGTTGGTAAAAGCGCAGTAGCTAAAGCCGCTCTTAGTTTGTGGGGTAACCCGAAAGAGTTGATGATGCACTTTGAGGACACGAAAGCGTCGTCTATGAACCGTGCCGAAGTGTGGAATAATATCCCGTTTGTGCTCGATGAAATAACTAACATATCGCCAACAGAAGCCTCTCAACTCATATACCAAATGACCAACGGTAAACAGCGTAACCGTATGAATAACGCAACCAACGAGGAACGTGTTAGGGGCGGCACTTGGTCTTTAATTGCTATTACCACGGGCAACATGAGTCTGGTCGATAAAGTTATGGGTAGAGGCGGTAAGTCTGCACCGGAAGCGGAAGCCCAACGTGTAATCGAGATGGAAGTTAAGAAGCAGTTTGAACAAAGCGACTTTGAACAGAGCAGGGCGGCAGGTAATTTTGAAGCTGAGTTATCGAGCCATTACGGTGTAGCGGGACCTGTTGTAGTCGAATGGATAATCAAAAACCCTATAGAAACGGACATGATTATTGCAAAGGTACGTGAAGCGGTAGAGAAACGCGCCAAACTAGTAATCGCTAACCGTTTTTGGACAGCAGGTGCAACGTACGCTATTGCAGGGCTAGTAATACTTAAAAAGCTAGGGCTTGTTAACTACGACCCTAAGAACGTACTAAGATACATAGTCCAAGACTTGTTACCGTATAATAAGCAACGTATCGCTGATATGAGAACGTCGGCAACTCAAACAATCAGTGAGTATCTGGCAGAAAACTTAGGTAGCTTCTTGCAGATACGCGACGATAGTGACGTTACTCAGACGGCTGATGGTAATATAATACCTCCTGACCAGAAGGTTAATATAAAACTGCTTGGCAGGTATGAGTCCGATAAAGGTAGGCTCTACATATTAATAAGTAAGTTTAGAGAATGGTGCGTGGATAGGCAGATTAGTTACTCTGCGCTTTGCGCCGACCTAAAACAAGAATTCCCAGAAACAGAGTCTAAGTCGTGTAGGTTAGGCACAGGTACTAAGTTAAAACTCGGCAGTAGTAAGGCGCTGATAATTCCTTGGAAGCAAGGGATAGACGGTGATGATAATTGATGTTGACGGGGTAAAGTTTGCCATCCGAGGGAGCGATATTGGGGCAGGGACGTCCTTTTTTATACCGTGCGTTGAGGCACAGAAAGTCGTCTCGCAAGTTAGAAAACACTTCAGACACCGGAAATGGAAACTAAAATACGTAGCCAGAGAAGAAAAGGGCTATTTTGGTGTACGCATTTGGCGAATCTTGTGATACATTTAACTCGATAGCTACCCCACTTCGCCGTGGTAGAGTTATCTCCGGTTGGCCCCGCTTCGGCGGGGCTTTTTATTACCTTTTAGGGAATAACACCGTATCTAGTACATCCTCATTTTGCTGATTCAAATACTCCTGCATTCTCTTACTAATGCTAACACCGTTGTACATTTTCTCCGTAGTGCGTAGATGACCTTTTAAAGAGCGTTCTACACGTTCAGGAGTTAAGGCGAACTTAGGGTTACGTTTATTAAACTCGTTAATCTCACGCCGAACCTGCAATGCCGTAGATATATCACCCGTACGTAGGGCAACATAGTATTTCTTAGTCAGTTTAGAAGCCTTGCTGTTTATAGCTTCGTCAATGTTTTTCACTCGACGATTCTGCTCTTGTTGGCGTAGGTACTCTTCCGGTGCGAAACCAATGACCTGCGCGGCTACTTCGCCTGATGACAAGTCACCATGTATTAGGTCGTAGCGCCGCGTTCTAATACCCCCTTGCTCAGCATACCGGAAAGGCTTCATCATGTTAGTGATTGCGGCAGGTACTAGTTGTTCGATACCACGCTGATACTCGCCGTTAGAGACATCTTCAGCACCGCGAATAAACCGTTTCCCTATACTTAGCGCAACACCACCAACAAGACCGCCGATGCGTTCTTCAGGGCTTGGGTTAGGGTTGAAGCGGTCCTCTTGCAAGAGTAAATCTGTCATACGCATACGGATACCTGCATCGACGTCCACACCTAAACCTTCTAATAACGCATTCACACCACCTCGGAACATACCTTGGTTCATGTAGCTCTGCACAACAGTATCGAAATCTTCTTCGTCATCGTCTGCAAGGGCGTTGTAAATAGCTGAAATCGCCCCGTACAATGGCATACCGTATACACCAGAGAAAAACAGCGCTGAACCGTGCAGTCCAATGATTTGTCGTAGCGCTTCCTTCTTCTGTTTCGGGTTACCTTTAAACATTTCATTGATAGCTTGCTTGCCTGTTTGGAACATCATGGTATACATTTGAATACCATAGTTCTTGTACATCAACGCGACACGCCCGATACCTTCTTGAGATAAACCTGACGCAGTTTCAAGCGTAGAGCCACCGTTAATACGTTGAGTGTATTCAATAGCGTACTCTGCGGCTTCTTTACGTGCCATGACATCGCTCATACCCTCGGCTTTTAGCTTATCTCTCTGCAAATTGTAGGTTGCAATCAAAGTAACTTGACGGTTATAACGTTCAGCTTGACTGAACATCCCCGCACTTAGTCCTGTTAACTTGTTAAACCAACCTGACTCTACTTTTTTCCCACCTTCTTCAAGACCTAACGCTTCGTTCAAGAATGAACTAGTAAGCTGACCTTGTTCCTTTGCAGCGAGTACCATCTGCTGAATACCGCGTAGCTGTTCGATACGTTTAGCAGGTAGGTCTAAATCATCACGCAGTTGTATGCTTATGTTACCCTCTCTATCGCGCCCAATCTCAAAGTACTTGTCGATACCATGAGCGAGTGAGGCTTTGGCGAACGCTTTACCTGTACGGCTCTCTTCCGTAGCCACACCACGTGCGCCTGTCACAATAGAACTAGCTTCGAGGATAGCCTTACGAGTTTGGTTGTATCCGTATTTGCCGCCCAACATAGGGAAGGCAACCATGGGAACCTGTGACAAGTTAACAATAGCCGATGCAACGTTAAAACCGATTGTATATACAAATGCACCTTGGTTAAGGTTTTTAACTACGTTCTCAAACCCTTTGTTCTTCGCGCCATTAAGTACGAAATCCACACGGTTATTTAACTCTTCCGCAAGTTGTACCTGATAGCTAGTTTTTTCAGGCATCTCTTCGTCAGATACCGTATTGTTAAGCTCGGTTTTAAGTTGACCTAGCTCACGAACAGACTCTAATCTTACAATCTGTGCACCAGTCTGGTAACCCTTACGGTTTAACGCGTAGTTCGCATCAGTAACAAAACCTATTGTGTTCTTACGGCGCTTGTACCCCTTCAATATAGAGGCTTCTGGTAACGTGTTTATGTACACATCAATTACATCGTCGATTGCT
>Ga0102948_1000353_pt1 | contig 17961 bp, 18 predicted proteins | sample SalPonA_A_H2O_MG_FD_78211 | JGI IMG/M metagenome (GOLD analysis project Ga0102948, IMG submission 78211) | Water microbial communities from South San Francisco under conditions of wetland restoration - Salt Pond MetaG R2A_A_H2O_MG | ecosystem: Environmental > Aquatic > Non-marine Saline and... | reverse complement strand
CGCCCCACGCTTCCTACGCCGGTGTGGTGGAATTGGTAGACACGACGGATTCAAAATCCGTTGCCCTTAAAAGCGTGCCGGTTCGAGTCCGGCCACCGGTACCAAAATCTCAAAGGCTCAAACTAAGTTTTTTGACTTCACAACAGAAACTTCGCTTAGTCCGAGTGCATGCATTTTCGTTTAACCTGACTCATCTCTGAGCTTCACGGATCAAGCTGTAACGGCTGCACGCAAGTCAGTCCGAAACCGCGTTGCGCATTTTAGTTTTTTCGGTCAAGGTGAAGCCGTGTTATCAGGTCTGCCACTGGTAGGGGTTTACAGAAGAGATAACCCTGATACTCCGACGCGCCCAGAGTTTTTAGTATGGTGAGTTGGGTATCACTCTCAATACCCTCTGCGACAATAGAGAGTTTCAATGCTCTGCCCATCAAGATGATTGAAGTCACTATTGCACGATCCTCATCATCCACATAGACATCTTGCACAAAGCTCCTATCGATTTTCAGCTCACAAATCGGCAACCTGCGAAGATACGAGAGTGAGGAGTAACCAGTACCGAAATCATCCAGCGAAAAGCTGACTCCCAGTTCTCTAATGAGATTCATGCGCTCAATACTGGTATCAAGATCGTCAGCCAGCATGGTTTCAGTAACCTCCAGGCGCAATGCTTCTGCCGGCAACCCCGTCGTCTGCAAGATATCGGACACCGTGCGCGGAAACTCAGGATCCGCCAGTTGTGCTTGGCTGATATTGACCGCCACCCGAGCGGACTGAAGACGCTCATATTTGCGCAAACCCACCATCTGCTGACAAGACTTAAACAACATGAGTTCGCCGAGTCGGCTGATCAGGCCTTTACGCTCTGCCAATTCAATAAACTTATCCGGCGGTACGATACCTCTGGTGGGGTGGCGCCAGCGTGCAAGTGCTTCAAATCCAGCTATCTTGCGGTCATTGTCCAACTTCGGTTGGAACCAGGCTTCAATTTGCTCTCCAGTACCCAAAGCCAGAAATAGGTCATGCGCCATATGCTCATCAAGCATCAGCTTGTTGCTCATCGCTTCATCAAACAACGCCGACTTGCCAACTCCGCTCCTCTTGGCTGCTTGGAGGGCAAGATCTGCATGACGCATCAGTTCACTCAAATCTGCGCTACCCTGTTTGAGTAAAACCCCACCAAGGCAACTGGTCACAGTGCGACCGTTAAGCGCATCACTTGGCTGTGCTAAGGCATTCGCTAACTCACTCATCACCAGTTCGACATGCGCCAGCGAATCAGATGCAGCCACACCCACGTCCGGCAAGTAGATCAAAAACTCATCGCCGCTCAGCCGAGCTATACTGCTATCCTGAGGAAAAAAGTCGCGCAAGCGGTTAGCAATATCGCATAACAACAAGTCGCCAACCCGGTGCCCCAAACTGTCGTTTATATATTTAAAGCCATCCAGATCGACCACGAGAATAGCACCCAGACTCGAATTTTCAGAATTTGCGTTAATAAAATCGATCAACTTGTGATTGACGTACTGACGGTTATGCAGACCTGTGACCGGGTCGTAAAAAGCGAGTTTTTCGATAATTTGGCTCTGCTCCTGAGCCTCAGTAACATCCTCGTGGGTACCCACAAATCGCACAGGTTTTCCCTGATCGTTGCGCTCCATTATCCGTCCACGATCATGAATGTAGATCCACCGACCGTCCTTGTGCTGCATTCGGTGGATATTGGTGTAGAAATCCGAACGCCCTTCAATATGGGCATTGATATCTTCAAGACAACGCGGCAGGTCGGCCGGGTGTACTCGAGAGGACCAGCTATCCACGTTCGGCGCAATCTCATCCAGAGAGTAACCGAGCATGCCTGCCCAGCGTGCGTCGACAACTAGGTCTCCTGTGTCGGGATTCCAATCCCATAGCCCAAGATTCGAACCTTTTAGAACCAGCGCAAGTCGCTCACGCTCCTCCTGTACATCACGCTGAGCCCTGTGCTGCTCTGTAAGGTCAACAGCAATTCCAAGATAAGCCTGCTGGTCACCTAAGGAGACTGACATTGCTCGCACGCTAACCGGAATTAGCTCACCGGTGATTCTCTGATGTACCGTCTCGAACTCGAAAACAGACTCAGACTCCATCTGCGTCCTGGCAATATGCCAGGAGGCCTCATCAAGTGTGGGGTTCCAATCCCAGACACGAGAGTTCAGAAACGCTTCCTGCGTGTAGCCCAGACTCTCCCACATCGCTTGATTAGCAAAGATAATTTTTCCGCTGGGGTCAGTTAGGATAATGCCATCCCCCGAGCGAGCGAGACCCGTTGTTTCAAGCGTTAGTTTGCCATCGAACAATGTGTCGTTACCTCGCCAAATTTGGTGAGGAGTTTCAAACCTCCCCTACACTAGGCTTAGTTACCAATCTTCTCCGCGTCAAACTTAAACTTCTGCTGCCCTCCCGAACTTAATTCTCATCAAGTCCTCTATGCGTCACTTAATGTGGATGTGGCGAGGCAATTACTGGGGCTTAGGCCCCAAACAGAGACCTGCCAATCAAATTACGCTCTGTTAATGGTATGAAGATAAATTCCATACTGGTCGAGAAGCGCTCCTGCACAACAGCGGTTATAACAAGGGCTCAGTGCAATTAATGATTCAATTAATTATTATTGATGCACTCTGTCGTCGCAAAAACACTAATATCAGACAAGTGTGCGTAACGCCCTTGTGCCCACTTTTGCGAACGAGCACAGACAAGATTTTCCCCAGGGAGATAATGGGTTAACCGACAAGCAAGATTGTCGACCGCGTAGAGCTGGTTATTGCGGATACTCGCTACAGTTTGGACTGTCTGCAGCGTGATTAGAGGAGCCTTTGTTAGTGGCTGATGCGCCTCACTGGTTGCCACCCCAAATCTCCCTCAAACACCGGAGCTCATTAAAATTTGGCAGTCAGTACTGCATGGGTTTACTAGCCGCACTTAAGGAGTTTGGACTATGGCTACAGCATCTGCTGTTCACATACTGGTTAAAACCGAGCAGGAGGCGCTTGATATTCTGGCGAAACTCAAAAAAGGAGCCGATTTTGCGAAGCTCGCTAAGCGCCACTCTATTTGTCCCTCAGGCAAACGCGGCGGTGATCTGGGTGAATTTCGACGTGGCGAAATGGTTAAGGCCTTCGACGATGTCGTGTTTAAGCGTCCTCTGTACAAAGTACATGGACCTGTAAAGACACGCTTTGGGTACCATCTCATAAAGACACTTTATCGAAACAATTAGCTCCTCAAGCGAGCAGTAACCAAAATTTTGAGATCACTCCAACGCAAGCGATGGCCAGGGGTAAGCCCATCAACGTGAGGTAGTACCCAACCTTAGGGTGGACGACATAACCCTGGAGTAACGCACCCGTTGCGATTAATAGCGCTCCGTAGACTGTTCGCTGCAACCCAAGATAACTTAGGTCACCCCAGAGCGTCAGGATGATAAATAGCGTCGCAGCGACGAGACTGATTTTAGCAACCGGCGTACCCGAAAGGGCCTTGGGACAGTCAGGCTCACCCCTTTGGCTCCATCGAAGACAGGCTAGAGTGGCGCCCGCTAACAGGCCTAAGAGGAGATGCAGTGTCAAAAAGAGATACATTAAGAATTCCTTCAACTCGAAGAGTTACAAGGTTGTCTCAGTCGATGTCAGGATGCAACCTCCAACAACAAGCGCGTTCCGCTGCTTGTTTACCTTGGTCCAATAAAAGTAGGTAGCCAGATTAGATACCAAGTACCAAAACTGAGCTCTCTCCTTGCTGAACGGATGATCCTGCTTACTCAGACGTCGAACGTTATGATCGCACCAACATGTCAAGTAACTCACTGCTCGGTTTCAATTCGCTCGTTTGCGAACGCCTTTTGCACGATAGTTTGCGGGGGACGCCCACTCTTGATCAAACTTTAACCTTTGCTACTGAGCTTTGGACTGTCTCCTGACACTGTAAATCCAATTCAGCTTGTAGAATTATCGCGCTTACCCCTGATCATGACCCAGCAGTTGTTTAGCCAAACCCTCCACATCCTCGGGAAGTTCGTTCAATTGATGAGTCGCATGCACTCTCGAAGGATGGATGTACATCTCGTACCCCGGATATACCTGATCGTAATATTGCCGCTTGATATCCTCAGGTTCTCGCCCCCGTTCAATCTGATCACGGGCAAAACGGCGCTCGAAGCAGAGCTGCGGGTCGACATCCAGATAAATCCGAACATCAAAATGATGTAACAACTCCTCCAGCGCATAGAGAAAGAGACCCTCAACTAACACCACATCGACCGGATCTACAGGCACAACCTCCGGTTGCCGTCTGTGCGTTACAAAGTCGTAGGTCGGCACATTGATCGTCTTACCAGACTTGAGAAGCATCAAATCCTCAACCAAGAGGTCAAAGTCGAACGCTGCCGGACGATCATAATTATTGAGCGGGTGGCCTACAGGTTTGTAGTAGCTGTCCATACTAATCAGCTCGGTACTTTGACCAAGCTGGTTAAACGCTTGATGAAGCCGTGTAGCAATTGTCGTTTTCCCTGAACCAGAGGCACCAACAACGGCAATTAATTTAGACGCCAAGCTTAAACTTACTCCATTGGCTCAAGACGGTATGCATCATGGCAGGCAACGCAGCTTGCGGTCACCTCACCCAGTGCCGTAAAGACGGGCTGAAGCTCGTCAGTCACTTCGGCCTCTCGCAACACTGTCGCCAAATTTGCAGCACTCATATGCATATCGCGTCCCAGCAACATCATCTTTGCAGGCATAAACTGATGTTCAGCACCAACACCATCTGGACCGTGATTATGGCCCATACCCATGCCAACCTCGGCCGCTTCAGCAGCCTCGGCATACTGCCCCTCACCGACCAATCGCTGTACATTGTGAATCCCTCTCAAATGCTCACGCATATTGCGCAGGGTAGAGTCGTACATTGGCCGTGGAAAGAGTACCAGCTCACGCGTCTCTCCCACCACAATACCTTGCTCTTTATGCATTGTGTCAGCGTGCATCGAATGTTGCATTTCAGCACCAACAATGGTGGCACCTAGCGCCCCACCAAACAGTAGACTCATCGTTAGTTTGCGCATCATCTCTTTTCCTATTGTTGTTAGGCCAGTTCTGTTGGGCCGAGGTCCCCTGGCGCTGGCGCCAAACCTGCTGCAGATACCTTTGTATGTTAGACTCTTTCTAGTGCTTTATCGCTATCCGCCGCCGATGATGAGTCCAATTTTGCCGCTTCATGCGATCAATCTGAAACTGTAGATCTCAGCGTGACAGATTGGTTAACTTTTTGGCGAGGCTTACAGTAGGTCTCAGAAAAGATCTCTCACTCAGGACAAGCCTGACTTTAGGAGCTGTTTTGCTTAAGACAAAATTCCACAAGGCTCAGTTTCAGCGCGGCTACTAGATGGCTATTTACACCCATGTACATAACTCCAGACCGAGCAGTGTAACGCTCATACTAGCCACCACCGCTCAATCCTTTGAGTTGAGAGAGCTTGTGCTGGCTCTGCCAAAGAACTTTGAAGGTTGCCTGCTGATTAACTTCAAAGGCGATACAGACGCTCGACGCCAGCTGCAGATTCAGATACAGCTCGATACTCAGCTTCGCTCAGTGATCGCGGCTAAAAGCATATCACTCACTGCCGGACAAATTATCCTGCTGGACCCTGCAAAACGTTACCAACTCAATGCCCGTGACCAGTTACTCCAAATCGATCGCCCAGAGGGCGACGCACTCTTGCATATCGCTGAGTCCCTCGGCAAGTACTTCGGAGCTCACACCAGCCTAATACCCATGGAGATTGACGATAGACATCAGTTATTACGAGCAGCTTTTGAAATTCGAAAACATCGAGGACAGATTCTGCTCCCAAAAGAGTTAGAGCGTAGTGACCCAGCGTTTTCCGCGCGACTTCATGAAGCAACTCAAACAACTGGATTTCTTGAAACCAGAGAACTGGCAAACGCGATACAGCAGCACCGGAGCACTGAGCGTCAGGCCTTCGTGACAAAGCCCCTGATTGAGCGACAGATATTCGAACGCATACTGGAACTCCTCAATGATCATCAACAATCCGACCTGAGGCGTTATAGAGAGCCATCGCTTATTAAACGGCTTGAGCACCGCTTAGAGCAGCTCGGTGAGTCTTGTGTCGACACTTACTACCTTAAACTTCAGTCCGACAGGAATGAGTTAAGCCGACTGTATGAAGACCTGCTGATTGGAACGACCTCTTTCTTTCGTCAGCCAACAGCTTTCGACGATCTCTACGAGATCCTGTTGGACTATCTTGAGTCCGGCAAAGATAGCCTCAGGGTATGGAGCGCAGGATGCTCTACAGGTGAAGAGACATATTCGCTGGCCATGCTGGCTGACCGCCTGGTTGAACAGATCGGACGTCCCATCAGGGTCTCTATCTATGGAACGGACCAGAGCCGCCGGGCACTCAGTCGTGCTAGAGAGGGTCTGTACACAAGCAAATCGGTTAAGGATATTCCCTCCGACTACCTGCCGAAAGATCTGAAACGCGTCGGGGAAAGATACGATATCGCAAGTTCGATAAAAAGCTCGATTCTGTTTAACCGGCATGACCTGCTCACCTACCCCACCCTCAGTGAATTTGATCTAGTGGTATGCCGTAACTTACTAATTTATTTCAAAGCGGACACTCAAGATGAACTGATTAAGCGATTTCACTCAGTCCTTAAACCCGGGGGACTGTTGATGCTGGGTCGGTCAGAATCAACCGGAACCTCACGCTCCCTCTTCGTGGCAAAGGCGCCATCCTCGCGGATATATAAAGCGCTGAATTTCTCACCATTGAATAAACGTTAGAGCTCTATGACGCGGCGCCGAACATAGGCAAGATCAAAGCTGTCGGCATCGGCCCAGGCGGGGAACTTCTGCTTAAAATCGTCCAGTGCTTCGAGATCCAGAGTGGCCTTTCCGCTATACGCCTGTCCGACCTCCGAGTCCACCAACGGTTCTCCGCGAAAGCTGAGGATCATTGAGTCACCGGCGTATTCCAGACCTTTTCCATCCTGACCGACACGGTTAACACCCACAACATAAGCCTGGTTTTCAACCGCCCGAGCTTGCAAGAGTACGCGCCAATTCAAGCGCCGTGGAGCTGGCCAGTTAGCCACACAGAGCATCAGGTCATAATCATTACGGTTGCGACACCAGACTGGGAAACGCAAGTCATAACAGATGGTTGGAAGAATTCGCCAACCACGATAATGAATCACGGTTCGCTCCTCGCCCGCCTTGTAGTGCTCGTGTTCACTGCCCATGCGAAAGAGGTGGCGTTTATCATAGCGGCAGAGGCGGCCTTCGGGTGTTACGAAAAGCAGACGATTAAAGTACTCATCACCAGCTCTGATCACCAAGCTACCGCAAATAGCAGCACCAATCTCCTGTGCCAGAGAGAGCAGCCATTTGACCTGAGCACCGTCTTGGGACTCTGCCACTGCCTCAGGTTCCATGGTAAAGCCAGTCAGAAACATCTCGGGTAGAACGATCAGATCAGCGTCAGAAGAGTCCCGAATCAGCGCCTCAAAGTGCTGTTGATTTGCCTTCGGATCCTGCCAGGTAATTTCAGTCTGAATTGTGCGTACCGTTAAATGCTGCATAAACCTTCCAGTGCCCGGTCGAGCGTCGAATCCTGTTTAGCGAAACAGAGGCGTACACAGCCGGTCTGCTCACCATTTGCATAAAAAGGGGACAGCGGTATCGCTGCCACGCCCGCCTGCTCAAGCAACCAAATAGCAAACTGATCATCTGGCAGGTCACTAATGCCAGTGTAGTCGACCAACTGAAAGTAAGTGCCACTGGAATTGAGTAGCTTAAACCGACTCTGCGCCAATCCAGCTGCGAGACGATCGCGCTTGGCCTGGAAGAACCCGGGTAAGGTTTGAGGATAATTCGGTTGTTGCTGCATGAAATCAGCCAGCGCACACTGCAGCGGCGTATGAGTGTTAAATGTGATGTATTGATGAAGCTTGCGAAACTCGGCCATCAATTCGGCTGGAGCTACACAGTAGCCCACGCGCCAACCCGTCACATGATAGGTTTTCCCAAAGGAAGAGACGATAAAACTGCGCTGCGCCAACTCCGGCCGCCGGTTTACACTCTGATGTTCTAGGCCATCAAAAACAAGGTGCTCGTATACCTCGTCGCAGAGCAACAGGATATCAGTCTGGCGTACGCAATCTTCAAGCGCATCGAGATCTAGTGCACTCCATACCTGTCCAGTCGGGTTGTGCGGGGTGTTTATTATGATCATTCGCGTGCGGGACGTAATCGCAGCACGTACTCGGGCCCAGTCTATAGCGAAGTCGGGTGGCAACAGCGGAATGTTAACCGCGATTCCGCCGTTCAACTCTACCGCGGGGCGGTAACTGTCATAAGCCGGGTCAAAAATGATCACCTCATCACCCGCTGCAACACAGGCCGTAATCGCCGTGTAGATCGCCTCAGTAGCGCCGGGCGTCACTGTCACCTCGTGTTCAGGATCGACTCTTCGAGCATAGAGCTGCTCTACCTTAGCAGCGATCGCTTGGCGCAGTTCAGACAGGCCAGGCATGGGCGCATATTGGTTGAAGCCTGCACTGACCTGCTTGGCTACCGAATCCAACAAGGCTTGCGGCCCGTTGTAGTCGGGAAAACCCTGAGAGAGGTTGATCGCAGAGTGCTTAGCTGCCAAAGCTGACATCTGCGAGAAGATCGTAAGCCCGACCTTTGGTAGTTTAGAGGGCGGCAGTACCATGAGGTATCCTCGGATTCAAATGCAGTCAAAACTCGCGGGTGATTGGTGATTTCTCAATCACTAAACGCAGATCTTCTAGAATTTTAGCGATCCTCTCGCGCCCAGCACGATCATAGATATAACCGTCAATTCCCTCACGCGCAGGATCAGATCCATCCAGCCCTTCATGCAGGATTACACAGTTTACCCGCACGGCCTCAAGCGCCTCATCATGCTGTATGGGCATACCAATGAACAGATCCCACTGGCTATGGGTAGCACTTCCGTTAAGCAGACCCTCCAGCAGGGCCACCACTTGATCTCTGCTGGGCCTGTAGGTAGGCACCTTACCGAAGCTCAGTGCAAACACCAAACCCAGAGAGAAGATCAGCGTAATAACAAAGACCAGCAGAAGCTCCATCAGTGGCCCTGTAGAATCGGATCCTTAAGCAGCCGTTTGGCGGCTTCATTAATGCGGTTTTCGCAATCTCGCTCAATCGCGCGCATCTCTTTCTCAAAGGCGCGCTGCTGTTGGCGTTCCAACTCACGCCAGTCAGTCAGAATAGGAATATGCGAGGTACGGTTATAGACCTCTTCAAAGACACCGTAATGCGGATGCTGGTGCAGCTGTGGGTCTAGATTGTCGAGCATTACCTTTAACCTTATACATCCTTCAGTTAGCGTAATTTTATCGTCGTTGAGAATTGCATTAGCAATCACTTTAGAGCTTTCTAACAGGTAGTCACGATGCTTTTGCGCCTCTGCAGCGTGCTTCGCCAGACGCTCTTCATTAGCCTCGCGTTGAGCTCGCGCTACGTTTAACTGTTTGTAGATCAGCAGCCCTAAAGCGACAATAATAGCGACACCGCCCAAAATCAGTGTGTATGTAAGTTCTGTACTCATTAACCAACTCTTAAAAAATTACTTTATGTTAGAACTCGACCCCAATGCCGGAATCGGTACTCTGATCTACGAACTTTACCTTAAGCCAACTAAGATGTCGGAGGCAGAGGCCGCAATCCTCTGCAACATGCCGCTGGATGAGTTCAACGCTATTCTACGTGGGGAACTACCGATGAACCACATGCGAGCGCTAAGTCTCTCTCGGGGTTTCAACACTCATATAAGCTTTTTTCAGTCGCACATACCTCCAATCGGGACGTTGCCAAAAGAGACATAGTGAGCGAAGGGCCTAAGCTACTCGGGGAAAATGTTTGTTGCTCTCCTGTAATTCGTAGCTTGGGCCATTCTCTGCTAGAATTGCGCCTTTTTTCGTCTTCGTAAAAACAGCGACATTAAGGCAAGCATGAACCCTTCTCTGCACTACAACTGGTTTTCCAACATACGTGGCGACATCCTCTCTGGTTTGGTCGTTGCGCTAGCTCTGATCCCCGAAGCGATCGCCTTCTCGATTATCGCCGGTGTCGACCCTAAAGTGGGTCTATACGCCTCTTTCTGTATTGCGGTTGTCACCGCCTTCGCCGGTGGTCGTCCGGGCATGATCTCCGCTGCGACCGGAGCCATGGCTCTGCTGATGGTCACCCTGGTAAAAGAACATGGTCTAGAGTACTTGTTAGCTGCAACATTGCTAACAGGTGTGTTTCAGATACTGGCCGGCTACCTGCGCCTGGGCTCACTGATGCGATTCGTCTCTCGTTCGGTTGTGACAGGCTTTGTGAATGCTCTGGCAATATTGATTTTTATGGCACAGCTACCAGAGCTGATTGATGTCACCTGGCATGTTTATGCAATGACGGCAGCGGGGCTTGTAATCATTTACACCTTCCCACTGCTGACAAACAAAATTCCATCACCGTTGGTGTGCATACTGCTGCTTACAGCAGTCTCCATGGTAATGGGTTTGGATATTCGCACGGTTGGCGACATGGGAGAACTACCCGATGCACTCCCAATCTTCCTCTGGCCAGACGTTCCGCTTAACCTCGAGACCTTGTGGATCATTCTCCCCTACTCTCTACCCTTAGCGGTTGTGGGTCTGTTGGAGTCATTAATGACGGCCACTATTGTGGATGAACTAACAGATACACCCAGTGACAAGAACCGCGAGTGCAAGGGTCAGGGAGCTGCAAATATTGTCTCCGGTCTGTTTGGCGGTATGGCGGGTTGTGCAATGATCGGTCAGTCGGTAATCAACGTTAAGTCCGGCGGTCGCACCCGTCTGTCGACACTTATTGCCGGTGTAGTGCTGCTCATCTTGGTCGTTTTTCTTGACGAATGGGTGTCGCAAATTCCTATGGCCGCTCTGGTAGCCGTTATGATTATGGTATCTATCGGCACCTTTAGTTGGGAGTCTATTCTCAATCTGAAGAAGTACCCAATGTCGACTAATATCGTCATGCTAGTGACTGTGGCTGTTGTGGTTGCCACCCATAATCTTGCATACGGCGTATTCGCAGGTGTGCTGCTGGCCTCGCTCTTTTTTGCCAACAAGATCGGTCAATTCCTCTTTATCGGAAAAAAACAATCGGCTCCGAACGAGGTTGCCTACACCGTCGTGGGACAGGTTTTCTTCAGTTCCAGCGATAAATTCATCTCGGCCTTCGATTTCAAAGCGGATCTTGACCGCGTCGTCATCGACCTCTCTCGCGCACATTTTTGGGATATAACGGCTGTTAGTGCGCTGGATAAAGTAGTGTTGAAGTTCCGCAGAGAGGGAATTGAAGTTGAGGTTATTGGTATGAACGAGGCGAGCGCAACCATTGTTGACCGATTCTCAGTCCACGACAAACCTGAAGCTATTGACGAACTGATGGGACACTAAGGAGCCCTGCATGAGTAAAGTCCTTGCCTGTATCGACGGAACAGGAGCGCTGCCAGAAGCAGTGTGCGACACCGCGGCCTGGGCCAGTAAACGACTGCTGGCTCCCCTCTGCCTGCTGCATGTTCTGGATCGCCGCGAGTTCCCAATAGAACAGGATGCACCGTTAAGCGGTACCATTGGCTTGGGGGCACGCGAAGCTCTGCTGGAAGAGCTGGCTGAACTGGACGCCAAACGTGCCAAACTGGCTCGCGAACAGGGGAGACTGATGCTGGCGGCCGCCTTGGAGCGGGCACGAGAGGATGAAGCATTCGAACCCTCAACCACTCAACGTCATGATGATTTCGTCAATTGTTTGCAAGAGATGCAACCCGAAACGCGTCTGTTGATTCTCGGTAAGGGTTCGCATGGCGACTCTTTGGGTGTTCATATTGAACCGACGATAAGGGCGCTACACCGTCCTATTCTGCTGACAGATAAAGCCCTCGTCGAACCGGCACGTTTTCTATTGGCATTTGACGGCAGTGCCACCTCACGCAAAGCGTTGCAGATGGTCGCTGAAAGCCCGCTGCTGAAGGGCTTGAGCTGCACTCTGATCATGGTAGGACCATCAACCTACGATACACGTAAAGAGTTAGAGGGTGCGGAGCAGAGGCTGGTGAGTGCTGGTTTTGAAGTTGATGCACAACTTCTAGCGGGAGAAGCTGACGAAATCATTTTACAACAGCTCGAGATCACCTCTGCCGATCTTCTTGTGATGGGCGCATACGGTCACAGTCGCATTCGTCATCTTCTGGTGGGTAGCACCACCTCAACTTTGGTTAGACGCTGCAGTGCACCGCTGCTGTTATTGCGGTGAGCAATAATCGGGGATACGCGGGTGAATTACTCACCGCCCGCGCCCTCTCTGTGGTAGAGTCCCCTTCCCTCTTTAGAGCACCTTAGAATGTCATTTACCGATCTTGGTCTTTCCGACCACCTTCTTCAAGCCCTTACTGAAAAGGGTTACCTTGAACCCACTCCAATCCAGGCTGCCGCTATTCCAGCCGTCCTCGAAGGGCGCGATGTCATGGCTGCTGCGCAAACGGGTACAGGAAAGACCGCGGGGTTTGTGTTACCCATGTTGCAGATATTGCAGCAAGGCAAAAAAGTACGGTCTAACTCAGTCCGCGCACTCGTGCTGACACCAACTCGCGAGCTGGCCGCACAAGTACAGGACAACGCGCAGTATTATGGCCGCCACACCTCGCTGAAAACTGAAGTGGTCTTTGGCGGTGTGAAGATTAACCCACAGATGCAACGACTGCGTGGCGGTGTTGATCTTTTGGTTGCCACTCCGGGACGCTTACTGGACTTATACAGCCAAAATGCTGTGCGCTTTGACCAGGTCGAAATACTGGTCCTCGACGAGGCGGATCGCATGCTGGATATGGGTTTCATCCGCGACATTCGCAAAATTCTTAATCTGCTACCAAAACAACGTCAGAACCTACTCTTCTCTGCGACCTTCTCTGCTGAGATCAAGCTGCTAGCAAAGGACCTGGTGCATAATCCTGTTGAAGTCTCTGTGTCACCTGAGAACGCAACAGCTCATACGGTCGAGCAGTGGATTATCCCGGTTGACAAGGCCGCGAAGCCAAGGGTTCTGATTGAAATCATCAAACGCAATAACTGGTTTCAGGTACTTGTTTTCAGCCGGACCAAGCATGGTGCCAACCGTTTGGCCGCACAGCTTGATAAGGCAGGTATCAAAGCGGCGGCCATCCACGGTAACAAAAGCCAAGGGGCTCGTACCCGTGCGCTGCAAGAGTTCAAGGATGGCGAGATTCAAGTGCTGGTAGCCACCGATATCGCAGCGCGGGGTATAGATATCAAGGAACTGCCCCACGTAATCAATTTCGATCTGCCGAATGTTTCAGAGGACTATGTACACCGTATAGGTCGCACCGGCCGTGCTGGTAGCGTGGGTGAAGCGGTATCGCTGGTATCAGCTGATGAGCTTGACCTGCTGGTCGAAATTGAGCGCCTGACTCAAGCTAAAATTGAACGGCGTGAGCTGGAGGGATTCATACCAAACAATCCCTTACCTGAAGTCGCTCTCAAAGCGCCTCGCCAACCGAAAAAGCCAAAGGGCACGTCACCCGCAACTGGGCAGGCACGAGCAAACCAACCTATGCGTCAAGGGCGCACACCGGGTCGCAGCACCGGCCCTAAAGAGGGCAAAACGACTGACGTAAAGAGCCGCCGAGCACCGCAGCGCAGACGTCCAAATCCTCAATGATGGATCCGAAGCACAACTAATCATCATTCGCCGCCCTAAAAGGGCTATGAATCTGAGAGCTGTGCGAGAATTCGACGAATCTCGCCCTCGACTATGGGCTTTACCATAATGCTCTTTGCACCGGCCTCCAGAGCGGCTTGGTGCTGAGCTGAACTCGTCGACGCTGTGACTACAAGGATGTAGGGCGCAGAGGTTTTACAGGTACCGCGGATATTGGCTATCGCCTCGACACCGCTGCCGTCCGGTAGTCCCAAATCCATGATCACGACATCGGGAAAGATCATCGACGACAGACTGACGGCCGACGCAACACTGCCACAAAACGCGGTGTGGCATCCGGTTCCCACGAGTGCATCCAGATAGACCGATTGTGAAATAGGATCATCCTCAACGATAATTAACTCTAGATCCCTCATAGCTCAGTTCCATCCTCGGTCGAACGCTCAAAGTGCCCCAGAGCCATTAGTTCTGCCACTGTCTGTCTGAAAAGTGCTTTAGTGAGGGGTTTGGGTAGTACTATATCGGCACCCGCCACAAGCATATCCTGACTTTGCTCACCTATGGTGGCTGCTGTCACGCCGACAATTGGACCAGAATACCCACTTGCGCGTAACTTGCTGATCAATTCAACCCCAGACATCTCAGGCATAAAATTATCCGTCAGCAGAAGATCATGGTACTCCGGATCAAAGTCAGCTAATCCTGACATACCGTTACTCGCCACCTGAACGTCATGCACCAGAGGTAACAGGAGCTTCTGTCCCAACATTCTGAGCATGGTCTCGTCCTCCACAAGGAGAATATTCAGATTTGCTAGAACTGAGTCGAGTAAGTCATTGCCGTCATCAGTCTCTTTTATCTCTGTCAGCCCTGACTCGATCGAGCTCAGAAGGGGAATACGAATGCTAAACGAGCTGCCACCGCCGCGAGCTCGCTGATATCCGATCTCTCCGCCGATCTCTTCAATCCAGCTTTTGGAGATAAAAAGCCCTAATCCCGATCCATCCGCTTTCGAATCACCACGTTCTCCCGCCTCAAAAAGACGATCAAGCTGATCCTCCGGAATCCCCAAACCATCATCTTTCACCAGCCACTCGAGGTACTGCTGACCATCGCGTCCCATATAAAGTCTCGATACCATCCATACTTTGGTTCCACGTGAGTGCAAGCAGGCGTTTTTCACAATATTGGTAATAGCAACCCTAACCCTGTAGGTGTCCGAGCGGAATTCAGCCTCTTTGAATATGAAGGGTATAGCGTTTGACTGCTCGTACTGCACCCCAGAGGAGGAGACAATAGAAGCAACATTGGCAGCGACGCTGGCATTCAACTCCTGTACCGTAAACGCCTCTGAACGGATCGGCCGTTTCAGGTCGGGGTTGATTACTAACCGCATGTCATCAATGGTGTTAAGCAGATCATTGACCGTACGTCTGAGGCTTTTCCGATCCCTGAGCCATTCAGTGTCGTCGTGCTGATCAGCCATCATGCTAATTGCAGCGACTGGAGTACGTAGTTCATGGGCCACCATGCCGAATATCTGATTGCGCTTGGTTTCTAAATCTTTTAGATCCTCAACGGTTTTCTCCAGCAAGCGCTGAGTGTTGCGGATTTCGCTGACGTCACGCAGACTCAAAATGATTTGCTTACCCTCTGATGAGGCAAAAAGATTGAGCGATATCGCGAGTGGAAGCCTGGTCCCATCCTTGGCCAAACCGACAAATCGAGGTCCCGAACCCATCGGCCGGTCTTTAGGTTTTTTCAAAAACTCCTCTCGTAACGCTTTGTGCGTTACGCGGAGATCTTCCGGTAAAAGGATCTCAACTGGCTGACCGATTAACTCTGACTGGCTGTAACCGAATAGACTTTCGGTATCGCTATTGCACCGGACGATGTGCGCCTGATCATCAGTTATGATTAGCGCATCTGGCACTGCGTCAATTATCCCAGAGAGATAGTCGTGACTCCTGTTGGTGGTCTCCTGAAGATCCAGCTCCGTTTTCTTCAGAGCAGCTGCAGTCGTTGTTATTCGGTTCGAAAACTGACGTATCTCGTCGATTCGAGTCTGCACCCTATCCACCTTATCAATCTCTGCGGCAGCAAACTTCTGCAGTTGAATCTCGAGCCAATTTAACGGTCTGACAATGTTTCGTTGCAGAAAAATAGCGGGGAGTAGTATCAGAAAGGCCACCACCAAGGCACTCAGATACAGTAGTGTATTAAGTGCCAAGGTCCAATTCTGGAGAGACTTTCCAGTTTCAACCGACTTAACTTCGTAACGGCTCAATCCATCAAGCGCGATGCTCCGAACCTCATCCATTATTGCTTTGCCGCGCCCTGACATCGTCAAACTCTGTGCAGTCTGAGTGTCACCCCGATCAGCAAGCTCAATAGTCTCTTGCAGGTGTGCTTGCTGTCCGTCAACTAGTTCATTTAGCCTGCTCCAGGCGCGGGCATCAAAGCTGCCCTCGAGCAGGGTAAGAACCTCATCAATACTGGCCTCTGCTTCAAAATAAGGCTGCAAAAACAGCGGGGAGCCCGTCACCAGATAACCTCTTTGCCCCGTTTCTCTGTCTGTCAGTAGCTGCTGTAATTGTGCGATTTGCGACCTCACGTTGGAGGCGTCAAGCAGAGCTTGTTGATTTTGGAGGCGGGTGTTTTCAAGCTTAACGAGACTGAGCACCGCAACACATATAAAGACCGTGGCGATCGCGGAATATAAGATTATTAGCGTCTTAAGCTTCAATTTTAGACCATTAGAGGTACTGTTATTATTCTTCTCTCAATCTAGGTCAGTATTGCCGAATTGGCAAAATACCACACCCACCACTTGGCCAGTGCCTAGGACTCTGAATCTGACTCTGGTTAGGGATATCAATAGGGCGTCAATAAAAGCTGGTAACAGCTTATTGAATATGGGCTGCCGGTTGTGGGACGTTGCTCAGGCTCGTCGTAAAAGTAGGTCACAAAAGAGGCATGATGCCTCATCATCAGCATAAAGGGTGGGCGTGGGGAGCACATAAACTGGGCCCCTGAACGCTCACCCTTGATCACTTACAGTTTATGCATTGATTGACTTAATCGCGCCGCCGTCGACTCGAATCTGACTACCCGTGATATAGGCTGCAGGTTGGCCCGCTAAGAAGGCGACTACTGCACCGAACTCTTCTGGGTCGCCGTAACGTCCCATTGGTATTGTAGAGACGGAGAGCTTTCTTGCCTCTTCCACGCTGATACCCATGTTTGCCGCCGTGCCTTTATCAATCGCTTGCGTTCGTGGCGTTTCGATCCTACCAGGTAGAACCATATTGCAGGTGATACCCATTGATGCCACCTGCTCAGATAATGTTTTCACATAGCCCGCAACCGCTGACCGCAAGGTGTTGGAGACAGCCAACTTTGGAATTGGAGTGACAATACCTGAGGAACCGATAACTAAAACTCGACCGTAGCCGTTCTGCTTCATCTTAGCTACGCCCGCGTCGATGATTTCGATAAGCCCTAGGACCATCGCATCGAATTCTCGGGTCCAGACATCGGAGGCTATTCCAGGCGCCATGCCAGGGGCGGGTCCCCCTGAGTTAGCTACCAACACGTCAAGCTTCTCTAAAGAGCCGATGAATTCACAGAGTTCTGCGCGAGAGGCAGCATCAAACAGATCGCATGTCTTCACTCGCGCAGTGCCGCCAGCGGCCTCAATCTCACTCTTCACCGACTCCAATTTATCTGCCGAACGGGATACCAGCACAACCTCGGTACCCTCTGCTGCCAGGTGTTGCGCACTGGCTTTGCCTAGCCCCTGAGAGGCGCCCATCACTACCGCTACGCGGCCTTTTAATCCCAGATCCATAGTCTAAATCCTTCAATTGACAGCTAAATTATTTCACAGCGCACTGTTACGACTCCCGGAGCGATTTGGCTTCAGAGAAACAGGGCTTATACGAAACGCTTGACCGGATTATTGAGAATAAGTAGCTTGGTCGCAACTTTAGATGTTGAGCCTATTCGCCCCTTAGCTCTGATTTGAGGCAAAGGAACACCGATCTCTTTCTCGCAACTAAGATTATGAGAGCGCCGTGAGCCGACCTGAAGCGGCTGATCTATGGGCTCGACTAGGGAGTACAGGATTCG
>Ga0102948_1000352_pt1 | contig 17963 bp, 22 predicted proteins | sample SalPonA_A_H2O_MG_FD_78211 | JGI IMG/M metagenome (GOLD analysis project Ga0102948, IMG submission 78211) | Water microbial communities from South San Francisco under conditions of wetland restoration - Salt Pond MetaG R2A_A_H2O_MG | ecosystem: Environmental > Aquatic > Non-marine Saline and... | reverse complement strand
TTTTGTCGAAGCATTATAGGGCCAAGTTAAAATACACAGCTCACTTCCATCTTTGATTACTGCAATACCTGCTTCACTATTAATTGCATTCAAATATAACATTACAAAATACTTTTTATCTCAATAATTTTCCTAAGTCTTTCTCTATCCTTTGAATATTTTTCCTTAACAATTAATTTCTCTTCCTCAATACTTTTAATATTTGATAATTTGGAGCCTATCTTAGAGACAATTGTTTTTATATTCCTATTTACACTGTTGTTAGATACCCCATTGTATTCGTTCATCCTACCGTCTCTTTTCTCTTTATCAATCTCGGATTTAAGTTTATTAATTTCCTTCTCTTCAAGAACTATTAAATAATCCAAACTATCGATTTTATTTTTTTCAGCTTTATCAACGTCATTCAATGTTCTATAAGATCTAAATAGCTCTTCTTCTAATCTTTCCTTCTCTTTTAAAGCAGAAATTCTCTCTTCATTTAATTTCTCATTAAGAATGAATTGTTCTTTTTCTTCTTCACTCATTTCTCTTTCAACAGTTCTTATTACTTGACCTGACTCGACATCGACAACTGTGTATCCGTTCTTGGCGTATAAGGCGGGAACAAAATTACCCATCGATTTCTTACCTGCATCGTCTTTGTAGATATAATACTCATCAGCATAGGTGTTCTGAATAGAGATAAATAATGTTATCACTACTCCTATTATTTTATACATTTTACCCTGTCCTATTTATAAAAATTGAAAATACTTTGTTTTTATAATAGTATTTCTACCAAAATAATTCAAACAGGTTTATATATGGAAAAGATCAAAAAATTCTTTTGGGAGGGTGTGGATTCCAAGGGTGTTTTAAAACAAGGTGAAATAGAAGCTGAGAGTCTAAAATTAGCCAAATTAAACCTTCAGTCTAAAGATATAACGGTAAATAAAATATCTCCTGTAAAGAATTCTAATAAGGGTAAAAAAATAAAAAGATCCGATATAGCAAATTTCACAAGACAATTTGCTACATTGAGCGAATCTGGTGTTCCTGTATTACGATCTTTAGACATAATTATTGAGAGCTCTGAGAACCCAAAATTCAAGAATCTTATATCTAAAATTAGGGATGAGGTTAACGAAGGTGCTCCTTTAAGCAAAGCGTTTAGTAACAATCCAAACTATTTTGACATGATGTATACGGGTCTTATAGCAGCAGGCGAAGATTCTGGCTCACTCGATATCATGATGAACAGACTCGCTGACCATATGGAGAAAACTGAGGCTATAAAAAAGAAAGTTAAGAAGGCGCTCACTTACCCAATTTCAATACTTGTTATTGCTTTCGTTATTGTTGTGATACTACTTCTCAAGGTTGTACCTGTATTCCAGGGTATGTTTGAGGACTTTGGTGCTGAGCTTCCAGCATTTACTCAGATGGTCGTTGATGCAAGTGAGTTTATGAAGTCATATTGGTTGTTTGTATTTGGTGGTATTGGCGCAACTATTTTCATTACTAAGAGCATTCACAAGAAGTCCGAAGCTTTTAGGGATAAGGTAGATAGACTCACTTTAAAATTACCTATCTTAGGATCAATAATTAAAGAAAGTTTGATCTCAAGATTTGCTCGTGTCCTTTCAACCACATTTGCCTCAGGCATACCTATTATCGATGGCTTAGAATCTGTCGAAAAATCAATAAACAACGTCGTTTATAGAGATGCAGTAAATCAAATTAGAGACCAGGTTAAGCTTGGCAACTCTATAGCGAATGCCGTAAGAGGAACAAATGCTTTTCCTCCAACCTTATACAATATGATTGATATCGGTGAAGAATCTGGTTCCCTTGATCATATGTTAAATAAGAGTGCCGATATTTTCGAAAGCAATGTTAATGATAAAGTCGATAATTTAACAGCCTTACTAGAACCTTTGATAATGGTTATATTGGCTGTAATACTTGGTGGGGTCATAATCGCACTATATTTGCCTGTATTCCAAATGGGATCGGTAGCAAGCTAAAACTAGACGTAATTTATATTAATAAAATAAACAGGTAAAAATAATGTTTAAATTTAAAAGAAAACAAAAAGAAGAAATTTTACAAAAACCGCAAGATACCAGAATGACATCCATCATAAATGACGTTGCATACATTGAATTTGATACTAAAGGAAACATCATAGATGCAAATGAAATGTTCCTAAACACAATGGGTTACAATAGAGATGAAGTGGTTGGCAAACATCATAAAATGTTTTGCAAAAAATCGACATATGAATCTAAGAAGTATGATGATTTTTGGAATCAATTATCTAACGGAATTTCATTTCATGACACCTTTGAGAGATTAAACTCACAAGGTGTTACTGTTTGGGTAGAGGCTATATATATACCTATAAAAAATGAAAACAATGTTGTTACAGGTGTTCAAAAAATAGCATTTGATGTTACAGAAAAACATAACAAAAGCCTTTCGGATGATGCCATCCTTCAATCTATTAACAAAAGCATGGCTATAATCGAATTTTCGACAGACGGAATAATATTAAATTGTAACGAAAACTTTTTAAACACAATGAAATACAATAAATCAGATGTTTTAGGGCAACATCACAAAATGTTTTGCGAAGATTACTTCTATGATCAAAATCCCAATTTTTGGAGCGAACTATCTAGGGGTCACATTAACAAAGGCAAGTTTAAAAGACTAGACTCATTAGGGAAACCAATTTGGCTTGAGGCTACATATAACCCTATTGTTGACGAAAACAATAAGGTCTTTAAGGTTGTAAAATTCGCCACTGATATTACTAGTGCCGTTGAACTTTCAGAAGGCACTATGGATGCATCACAACATGCTCATGTTACTGCTGTAGAAACTTTAAATTCGTGTGAAACTAGCTTAAGTGAGATAGACTCTACTCTAAACACTTCTTATGACATTACTACGAAATCAAAAGATGTGCTAAAAATCACATCTGAAATGGAATCTCATGTTGGCAATGCATCAAAATTCTTGGACAGAATAGAGCAAATAGCTTCACAGACTAACTTACTTGCTTTGAACGCAGCAATAGAAGCAGCACGTGCTGGAGAAGCAGGAAGAGGCTTTTCAGTAGTCGCTGACGAAGTAAGACAACTTGCTATTCAAACTTCCGCAGCAACTGAAGATATACTAAATCTATTGGAAACAAATAAAGAGTTATCTCATGACATAAATCTCTTTTCAAAAGACATTAGTAAACTATCTGAATTATCAGTTAACAAACTAACCAACGTTAAAGAATCAATGTCAGCTATTGTTTCAGGATCTAATGAAATTGTAACTATTGTTGAAGAACTAAACGAAAAAGTTAAAAGACAAAATTAACAGAAAAAAAGGGGGCTATAAGCCCCCTTTTCGTAATAAATTTCTTTATTTATTAACCTTAATTCCGTGACCTTCAATGTTTACAGATATACACCGCATAGCCATTCCGTAATCCACCATGCTTTCACTAAATCTAAAACGATCTACACACTCTAGAACGATAGCATCAAGCTCTTTGTTCTCAAGTGCAGACATGGCAATCTTACCAAATCTCTGATATCCGTAAAACTGAGCATCTTGACAATAAACTCTTACAGGACCCTTTTCATAAGCATCACAAATCTCGTTGATGCCCTCAAACAGCGCCTCTCTGAGCTCATCGTTTGCCGATGCGTTAGCTTGACCACTTGGAATTTGAGGCATTCCATTGGCAAATGCGACTGGTGCAAAAACTGCACCAGCCAAAATCAAAGTTACAATTTTCTTAATCATTATTATCCTCTTGTAAAATTTTACGGCGGTCATAAACTTCATCAACTAGACCATAATCATTGGCTTCATACGCTGACATGAAGTAATCACGCTCTGTATCAATCTTAATCTTTTCCAAATCTTGACCTGTATTTTCGGCAAGAATCTTATTTAGGTTTTCTTTGATACCTAGAATTTCACGGGTATGAATTTCAATATCCGTAGCCTGACCACTATAACCCCCTAGAGGCTGATGAATCATAACCCTAGAGTGTGGAAGCGCCTTGCGCATTCCTGGTTCACCAGCTGCTAGAAGAAATGCACCCATCGAGCAAGCCTGCCCCATGACAACTGTCTCAACTGGACTGCTAACAAAATTCATCGTATCGTAAATAGCCATACCTGCCGTCACAGACCCACCTGGCGAATTAATATACATCGAAATCTTTTTATTTGGATCATCAGCTTCTAGATATAGAAGTTGGGCAACAATCACATTAGCCAACTGATCTGTAACAGGAGCACATAAGAAAACGACTCGTTCCTTTAACATTCTAGAGAAAATGTCAGAACCGCCCTTACCCTCTTCTGCTACGTATGGTACAAAATTTAGATTCGACACCTCACCTTGCTCCATCATTCCACTCGCATAACCATATGTTTTTGTATTAAACATCAAATTGCTCCTTGGCTAAATAAATATTTCTTTGTACTGATTTATATTGACTATACTTCATTTCTCTTTATAAGTCAATGAATTAAAGAATTCTAATTACAGAGGTTTTCGCTTCATTTTCATTAATGGCTATTCCATGTTGCGATAGAAGCTCATAAGCTGCCATTGTGGGGACTTTCTTAGCAAGGTTCTCACCTGCCAAGCGAGCATCAAAAGCGCTCTTAAAACGCAAAGGAGAGCCGTTAAAATCCATAACATAGATTGTCATAGTGGCATCATCGCCCTTCAAAGGGTTTCTAAAAATAGTCTCTACGACAGCCAACTCATCTGTGTTGAGAAGGTCAATTCCCATAGTAACAAACGCTTTGAAACCAGCCCCATCACTACTCTCTTCAACACCTGGCTTAACTTTAAAAACAACTCTTTTTATTAGTTGAATATCAATATTACTCATACAACACCTTTTAATAAATAGTCTAAAATAGGAATATCCATGCCCGATTGAACCATAAACAGTATGAACCCTGAAACAGCTAGTCCAGGTCCAAATGGAATTGCTTTGTTACCTTTGTATGTCCATTTAGCCAACATCATTACAGCAATGCTGACTATAACAGCAATCAACCCAATATACGGTAAAGATAGAGGTCCAAGTATTGCTCCCAATGCTGACATAAGCTTGAAATCTCCATAACCCATTCCTTCTTTCCCTGTTGCTAGCTTGAATGCCCAATAAATTGACCACAAAGAAAGATAGCCCGCCACTGCGCCTAACACAGCCTCTTCAAGCGTTACTCCCCTTCCGACTAATGCAGTTAATATCGCAATCCACAACAGCATAAAGTTCATAGAATCAGGGAGAACGAGCTCTTCAAAATCAATTAATACCGCAGGAATCATCAACCAAACAAATGCTAATCCAAGCAGTGTATCAACACTAATTCCATTGTACACAACAACTAGAATAGAAAGAGTAGACGTTAGTATCTCTACGATTGGGTACTTAATCGATATTCTAGAAGAACACCCTTTGCACTTCCCTCTTAGAGCTAGATAACTGATAATGGGGATGTTTTCTAAAGCTGATATCTTGTGACCACAATGTGGACACTCCGAGCGACCCCATAGAGTTTTTGGGAGCGTTTTTTTGTTTTCAAAATCACACGTTCCACCATTTTCCTCTAAGTACTCTTTTATTTCCTCTTGATACTCTCTATGCATAATGAGAGGAAGTCTTGCTGCTACAACATTAATAAAGCTTCCCATGAAAAGCCCCAATAATGCCACGTAAACATACACAATAGATGGGTTATCTAGGTAAATACCTCTAATTGAATCTATTAATTCCATTTTTTATTCTCGATCAATATGTTAATTTTTCTTTTACTAAAATTATTATACATAAGGGATATGTTAAAATCATTAAAGTCCCACGTATGAATTTCATTTTCGATTTCGTCAGATACTCTTATTTTACTAATGGATTTGTGAGGCTCGCCATAGCTTGCTCGTACCCAATTAAGAACATCATGAAGGTTTATCTCTTTAAGATCATAGAGCTCGATGACAGTTCTTTTAACATCGTCTTGCAGTGCTGTGACTGAAACGTTGGTTTTAAAGTCCTTCTTCAAGAAAGTGAATTTAAGTTCTTTTTCCGAACCTTTGTATTTTTCTAAAGCAGTAACATTGTCATCAATTAATTTTATCTTCAATTCTCTATAGGATTCATACCTGAAATCTTTTATATCTTCAAAATCTTCAGCATAAGAATGTGAGATGAAAATTGACGACATTAATATAATAAGATATTTGCTCTTTTTAAATCTAACCTTTTTCATTAAGCACAACACTATTCTCAATCATTTTTAAAGCTAAATTTATTTTATTGAGATACCGAATCTTAGCAGCATCATTTTCACTCTCCATGTAACCAGAAGGACCTACGTTGTACATCTGAAAAGCACAATTGTAGTCACCATCACAATATTCATAAGCATAATGCCCTAATATTTTTGCACCACACTCAATATTCTCTTTGGGTCGAGAAACATCCAATCCACACCACTCTTTCCAGAAGAAAGGCTTTACTTGCATAGGTCCTATTGCACCAGCATGTGACCGAGCGCTTTCTCTAAATGTTGATTCAACATATATAACTGCCACTATATGACTATAATTTACTTTACCTTCGCTACCCACATACGCAGATCTAATCCAAGAGGAAAACTTAGCAGCCTCTTCACGGTCTAAATTAAATATTGTTGATAAGTCTTTCTTTATTGCTTCAATTTCTTGTGCTTCAAGAACACTTACATTGTCGATTGCGCTAACATTGCATGAAGCTACAACAGAAGCCATTAACATAAATTTTATAACAGCTTTTGAAAGTATTGTTTTCATCACGTTACAACCTTATCTGCTTGATCTTCAATTAAAATAGGTTAATATCTAGTTGTTGACAGTTAAATTATTACTTTAATTTAAACATTTGTCAATATTTCTATTTACTTTTTAATACTGTTTGTTTATTATAAATAAAAAGGAGTAATCTAATGCTTAAACCACTTAAAAAACTAGCTTTATGCACATTAATCGCAGGGAATTTATTAGCAACCTCTTCAGTTAGTGCATCTGAAGCTATAGATTTTGAAGTTCCAGAAGTAATTGAATCTACACCTGATGATTATGTAAATCTGGCAGGCGGGATGGTAACGTCTGATGAATGGAAAGTCTTTGATAAAGGTATTAAAGGCGGAGAGGAAGGTGTTGAATACATCTACTTGTTTAGTGAAACCAACAGATCTTATCTAGGTGTTATGAGGTACTTGGGTGAAACAAACATAGAAGATCTTTTGCTGGGTGCTCTTTACAGAGCTGACAAAGAATCGTGGACTATTCTTGACCATACTGAGATTAAAAATGTTGAATTTGCGGGTTATAGAATTGACTACATCACTGCTAAAGAAGGCGAAGATGATATTGTTAACGTAGTTGCTATGATTAACTCAAATGGTGAAAACCACATGGTCATGTTTACTCTTGAAGAGTCAAAATATGAAAAAGGTATCTACAGCGATATTATTGCAAAATTCAAGTAATCACATCAATTCAAGTAATCACATCATTCTATGAAGATGATTTGTAAGAATATAGATGCCAATTAATAGCGTTACTGATGAGAAAATAGAAACAATTACGAAGGATTCTTTTCTTACATGCAATTCGCTGTCTTTTTTAACAGACATTCTAACTATCGCTTGAGAAGGTCTAAAAAGAATCCCGTATACTACAATTGTAATTAAAAAAGAAAACAATGTAGTATACGGGGTTAGACTTCTAATATTTAAATCACCAGAAACTAAAATGTGTGAAAGCCAGAGATTTAAGATCAACAAAAGAGCTGAAATGGGCACTAATCTAGCCCATGTATCTCGATTAACAACTGGCTTCCTTAACATTTTTTATTAGCTACATTTAAGTAAGTTTCTTGCGTCGGTACATGCAGTGCCAGTCATTGTCCAACTGATGTTACCTGCTCCAGCAGATGGAGTAAGTTTTACAGCAGCATCACCACCAGCTGAAAGCTGGGCTTCAAGAACAACGTCAATAACTCCATCAGTAGTAGTTACGCTTTTCACGTAATTAATACTTCCATCAGTTACATTCGCAGGCACACCTTTAGCTCCCGCATCACAGCTAGCCAATGCTCCCTCTTGCTGGTAACACAAAGCAACTGAAGTCTTCCAGGATGCAATAGCTTGAAGCCCAGATCCTGCTTTCGCTCTCTGAGTGTAATCTTGGTAAGCAGGAATCGCTACTGCCGCCAATATACCAATGATTGCAACCACTATCATTAACTCTATGAGCGTAAATCCTTTCTTGAGTTTGTTAAATTTCATTAGGTTTTCTCCGATTATTTTAATTATAACAACACAATGTTAATAATATTACATTTTAAAATCAATATAATAATTATCATAAATATATTTTCTAACAGAATTTATGTCATTTTTTAGCAGTAATGAAAAGATTCTATTATAGAAAAATAGTATAATGCTTAGAAAAACAAAGTTAAATATTGCTATTAAAAGCATAAACTTCATGTTTCCAATAAAATACATAAAAATAATTAAGGCAGATATAATTATTGATGATAAAGATCCGAATAATGAAATTTTAAGTTTTTTAATAATATTCGAATCATTGTATTGAACTAGCTTTTTATGGCTTTTTAACAAATCATAAGCAGCCTCCACAATGAATGCACCTGCAAACGGTATCCATAATAATAAATACATAAAAAACGGCAAAACATCCCTCCCTTTTTTATGATTACTGAATGTGAATGTATTATCTTCTGATTTATATATTCCAAAAGGTATAGAATCTTCACCTAAAAGAAATACATCTACATGATCTCCAATCTTCAGCGTAGATTCTTCATCTCTGCTAGTCATAGAGCCGACTTTAAAATCACTACTTCTAGTGACCACAGAAAAAAGTGAGTCTTTATCCATGCTTTTTCTATCAACAGATATAACCTTTGATTTCTCAACTATCATTAAAAATGTTTTCCAACATCAACTCGTATTTCTTGATTTCTGCCAATTCATTTTCTTTGGTAGCAATATCTAGACCAAGCTTTGCACTTGATTTAGTATGAGAACCATACTTCGATCTGAATATCTCTAAATTTACCTTTGAATCCATTAGCCTATTCCTATCAAACATTGCCTTAGAAACTCCAAGATAAGCAAAACTATTATTTGGATTTATGTTTGTAACAGTTTCAAATGATTCCGTCGCCGCTCTGGGCTTAAATGTCCTAAGCTGACAATTACCTAGATTTAATAAACTCATCTCTCGTTTATCATAAAACTTATCTTTAGAGGCAATCTCAAATTTATCGCACGCCTCAATAAATCTTCCACTATTAAATAAGAATTGACCGTAGTTGTTATTGATTCTTGGGTCGTTTGGACTATTCTTTAGCGCTAAATTGTAGTACTTGTCCGCTTCAACTTCGTCCTTTTCAATTTGAAAAATAACAGCAAGTCCAGCATATGAATCTGCGGATTTAGGATCTAATTCAATAGCCTTTAAGAACGGTTTTTTCGCCTTATTAAGATCACCCCTGGTTGTCAATATAGTTCCTATCTTATTTTGATATTCAACAGCACTGGCTATATCTTTCTTTGCTCCGCTAACGCTAGGATACACTCCGTTTACTGAACCTGTCCCAGCACAGCCCACCATCGAAATACCTAAAATACCTATAGAAAATATTTTATAGAAATTTTTAATCATCCCTAACCTTTATTTATTACTTATTGAAAAAAACACATCATAATATATAATACCAGAATAAACAATTTTTTGAGTATATTATGGATAACAATTATAAAAATCCCATCGATATAGCAAACAAGAAAAACAAACTTGGTTTGGCTATAACTGTAGCTCTAGCATCCGCTGTAGGGTATTTTGGATATATTAAAACCTACGAATACAGTGAAAAGATAAAGAATTCATTTAGTGAAAACTTTCCATATTCACAAATTGAAAGAATAGTATCTCAGAGGCATCTAAATTTCTTAAGAGATATTAAGAGCGGTTTAAGCAATGTTGAAACCAGTTCATCTTTCAAGGACATTACAAATACAGCTGATATCAGCGGAATAAAGTTTGCTTATTTTATACCGAAAAATAAAGAGGTTTATGATGAAGACCTTTTCCTTGGCTATGTTGCTCAACATTTAGTGAAAAAAACCGAATCAAAACAAGAGATAATTCAGCCTGAATTTGCTCAGATTAATAATAGTTATATCCTTTATTACAGCTATCCATCTTTCGAAAATAGTGATTTTATTGGGACCTACATTGTTGGATATGATGCATCATCATTTACACAAAATATTGTTAAGGAATTTTTCTCTTTAAATATTGAGCACTTTAAACTTGAACAAGTTATGGAAGAGGCTTCTACAATTATTGTAGCCAATGATTATTCTCAAAATTCAAAAGAGAAATCAATTGATGTAAATGAAACAAACCTAAGGTTTACTGGATGGAATAAATTCAACTACTCATCTTATATAACAAACGTCTCTTTACAAGGCGCTGGATACCTTATGATGATACTACTTATTGTTGGAGGATACCTATCTTGGAGACGCAAGAATACGGATAAAGCTAAGCTTGAATTTCAGCTTTACATGGAAGAAACAAAACGTTTTTCAAACAAAAAGGATTTAAGCTATTTACTTGACGTAGATCCAGATTCTAAGAGTATTTTTACGCAAAGCTATACAAAGGCAAACCCTCTTGTTAGAAAGGTTTCTGATAAAAATAAGGAAGCTAAATCCGTCCAAAACACAGAAGTTAAAGAAGAAAAATCTTCTGCTGAAAATGAAGCTATTGAAACAATTAGCTTGAAAATTAATAAAAATAGCTTATCTATAGTTAATAAGCCTTGTCCTGAAATAAAATCTGAAAAGCAGATATTTGATAACTCTATGCAAGGATGGTTATTTCTTTTCATTAAAAAATTTATTGAAAAACACCACCTTGGAGAGCCACTTATATTTTCATTTGAAAGCAAATCTGGAATGGACTTATCATTAGATGCAATTCATAACGGTCTCGCTGAATTTTCTGACTTTAAAGTTTACGAACCGTATGAACTTCAAACGCTTCTAGGAGATAAAAAACAGTCTGAGACTCTTATTTATATCAAAGGACACACACAATCAAATTCAATTGATATTTCATTGCACTCCGAAAAAAATTATACCTTCATGGAGAATGAGATTTTCGAATTGACGCCCGTTGATGAGTTTGATCTATCAGAAAACAATATTGAGCCTATAGAGTTAGATGTATCTCTGGAAAGATATAGCAGAAAAGTTTCATTAATTGAAGAAACAACAGTTTATGCGGTATTACAAAATGAAAATTCTAGGATCCTATTAGATAATATTAGTAATAAACATCATTTTGGCGTTGCTTATTATGAAAACACAACTAGCCTACAGCACTCTATGAAGAAAAAGCCTGCTAAATTTGGTTACGAACTCTTGTCTGGAGGTGACTTTAGCTTAATTACTTCAGAAGGGGATCGAATAAGTAAAAACCATCGGAATCAAGTCTTATTGTATATGTTATCTTATCATAACAAAGGCAAACACTTTATCCTTGATGGCAATCCCGACATCATCTCTGAAAGGATTTTGCTAGATAACAATTGTAGTTATAGTTATAACTTTAAGAAATCAAACAATGATGATAGTACAATAATTTTAAACGATATCTTAAATACAGACTCAATTGATCGTATAATTATGATTATTGGTCTTTCTTCACATGATGCCACAAGACTTGAAAAGTCTTACGGAGTCGTCAGAAATTATGAGAAAAATATTACTCGAACTAACCAAAGCTTAGATATGAATGGTTTTATCAACTTTGAGAAAAATCTTTTAGATTCAAATAAGTATTATGCAGTCAAAAACCTTAACAAGATATACATCAATTATGATGGCACACATTATTCGTTAGAAGATCTAGGAAATTCTAGATATAAAGTTACATTAACAACTTTTAAACAAGCTAACAGTAAAATATTAGAGGCATCATTAATGAAGATAATCAAAGAGGTTAGAGGTTAATGAACAATTTCTTTAAAGACACATTATTAGGTACGTTAGCTCTCCTTCCAGTTGCTGTAATCATAAGTATCTATGCTTGGTTTATCAGCAAGACTCAGATAATTATTGCTCCTCTTAAGCCTTACTTGCCAGAGACCATTTCATCTAGCCCTTCGGCTCTAACCTTTATATTTATATTGCTTACAGTAGGTTCACTTTTTATTGTTGGTTTAATGCTAAGAATGAAGCTTTTTAACTTCTTTTATAAGTTGATAGAATCTAAAGTTCTTATTCCTTTTGCACCAGGATATAAATTCATCCTAGAGAGTGTTAAATCATTCTTGCCTAGTAATGATAAAAAGCCCTTTAAACATGCTGTGCTGGCGCAGCCATACTCAGATGATTCTTATGTTCTAGGGTTCGTTACTGATGAATGCAAGAGTGGCGTTGTAGGTCTTACAGGAGACGAGTTAATCACCATCTATGTTGGTACAGCACCGATCCCAACATCGGGCTATACGCTACTTGTTAAGGCCTCTAGGGTAACTATTCTTCAGGGTGTAACCGTTGATGAGGTTATTCGCACAGTCATATCCTGTGGTGTTGGAACGTCACTTCTTGTTGAAAAGCATAATAATTTAATTAAAGAAGCTCAGGAGAAGATAGATCAATCCTGCTGAGAATGAGTAAACGATATACGGCATTGAGATTTTTGCCCCATCCTCTTCATCGTTTAATAATGAATAAAGATATGAAGATGTTGATGAAACAAGAACGACTGCCAGAAATGCTATACTTAGACTATCAATTGCGAATTTTTTATCCCAGAAAAATACTGCGTTCATTGCAATTATTGACGAAATAGCTAAATTGATAATATTTAATTTATTGATATAAAGACAAATAGCGCTGACAATAACAAAAGATATTATCGAAAATTTATCCACTGGGATTGAATTTATCAATCCCAATATAGCTGTTAAACTCAGCAAAAAAAATGGAATAGTTACATCTTTCCTTAATTCATTCACCTTGAAATCCTTTTATATACATCGTGCATGTATGGGTTTACCCCATATTTTGTTTCATATTTAGAAAGCCCCAGTGAAATCAGCTTCGCACCAACATCCACCTTTCTATTGGCAATTACCAACGAAATGTTACATATAGCCCTTCCATATTTTCCTATATCATAACACTTATAATGCACATTTCTACCTTCGAGCATTTTCTTTACAGCAATCTTAGTTAATTTTCCTTTTTTAGTGTTTCGAGATTTATCAGGATGATTGCTCTCTTCAGTATCTACGGATGCCAATCTTACTCGGAAAGTACTACCATTAATATATCTTGTAGATCGAACAGCCGCATGCCTTTGCAGCTCACTAACAGGCTCCTGCCTCACAGACAATATATCGTATGTGTCCCCATCTACAACGCTCTTAACAATACCATACCCCTGGATATCAAATGGATAGGCATTCGCCTTGGTTGTAACCGATAAAGCCAGTAATCCTAAAGCTAGAATCCCTTGTATGAATTTCATTAGAAAAGCCCTCGTTTATGTTGTTTTTCAACTATATATTCTTGAATTATCTTTCCAGATTTAAGTTTCTGCACAGACTCCTTTAGAAATCCGCACTTTACCAAATCATTTAGCTCTGAAACGCTTAATACAGATTGCCTTGGCTTATCGCTAAACATTATTTTTTCTGCATCAACAATGTAGCCATCCTTCTTTTTAGGCTCTCTAACAAGAACTTTTCTGCCACTAATCGATGTGATCAAAACTTTGTTTTTCGTCAGTATTTCATTTTTCTCAACGTTTTTAACAACAAATGTGTATGAACCGTAAAGAGTGTATTCATCGGAACCTGGGTAACAGTAGCGAATTTCAACACAAGCTTCATTAGCAAGATTTAAGACTTCTTGATATTCAAAAGATTTAGCAACTGTAAAAGCTTCTTCGTCATTTAAGTCTTTAAAAAACGTTTTGAAATTGGTTTTAGTTAGCTTTTTCAAGATAAGCTCTCCATATATACCTTGTAATATACATGCTTTTATCTCAAATGTCAATTTGCAGATTATGGGAAGGATGTGGTTAAGGTCAGCCTCGCACTGACAATGGGACTTCTGCCTATCAAGGCGACTACACCACAAAACATTGCTCACGCCAAAGAGAAAAAGGGTACGATCCTTCAATGTTCTAACCACGTAATTAGTATAAAAAAATAAATCCACTTCTTCAATACCTGTTTTTTATTGTTTTCTTTCTGGAATGGATTGACTTTCGTTGTTTGTTACGTTATATTTAAATAGTGAAATACGAGAGGAGAGAATGAATCATGAATGTACTTGGATTATCGCTGGCTTTTGCAATTCTTGCTTTATGCCTTTACGGTTTTGTTAAGTTATCAATTTATCTAGTCAGGTTATCAATTCTTTCAGGAAAGTCTAGTGCCAACCTTTCTATTAAAATATCCCAAAGCCTTGCATCCAGATCTAAATCAAAAGAAACAGTTTGAAACTTAACTTAGGTCGCAAAAAAACCCGCTAATGCGGGTTTTTTTTCACAATTTTGTTTTACGAATTTTCTTTTTCATACTCACGTCTTCTATATTCCGTTAGTATTGAAGGAATCATATCAGAGATGTACTTAGTCTCTTCTTTGCTCAAGCCATCATCAAATTTAATCACTTTTGCAACACCATCAAAAAAATAGGTAACAGAAACTTTTATATCTGTTTCGTTGATATAGTTAACCACCTTTTGAGGGCGAGTCTTGCTCTGTTGTGAGCCTGAAGAAGTCGCAGGCGGCTTAGATGCCTCCTTTTTGTTGTTGATGATTTCTAAGTCCCTATTCAGCTTCTTCTCACGAATAGACTCTTTGACTTCGTTATACATATCTCTTGTAACGAAACCACCATCTTTTTCAGCAGTATCAACCATAAGGTCAAACAACTCGAAGTCAGAAAGAATTTCTATCTTCTCAGAATCAGAAAAGCCAGCATCATAGAACTTGTTAATTTTTGAAGCTATGAAGTGCAGCTGATCCTGATGCTTAATTACTCTCGTTATTGCTTCGAAGCTTCTTATGTTCATAGCAGATGGATAGTCATCGAAAAACTGAAAAACCATATATTTCTCTTCAGATTCACCCGATTTGTTATCCATTTCCGCAATACTGATGTATTTAGATACAGAAGGCTGAGAGAAAGGTGTAGAAGCTGCTATATCATTTTTATTCTTAAACACACCAGCTTCAAGCATTTCTCTGAATGCACAACCAATGTCATAAGCCCACGGCTTACTACGAGCCTCATTTTCGTCGATACGGCGTATGGCAAGCTCTCTATCATCAAGAGCCCTAACTATAGCGAGAACATCGTTTCCAGACCTTACACAACCTTCAAAACGACACTGACCAACAACAATCTGGAACTCATAGCCAGATTCCTTATCTGGATGAGGTCTTACTGTTATAGGAGTATGATTGCCACCTCTCTTAGCTATACTCTCAAATAAGCTTAATGCCTCTTCTGTTTCAAACGAACTTTCGCTTCTATTATGAAGATACATCTTAGGATCAATTCGATCAGTGCTTATTAGCAATGCATCCTTCGACATCTTTAGAACATTGTTCTCTTCCTGAACTTCTTTTAATTTTGCATCCAAGGCTTTGGTAGCAATATCCATGGAGGAACTTTTGCTTTTAAGAGGACCTTTATTAGCACCAACTGTTGCGTGAAACAGGGCTGATGCATCCTCAATCTTGTCTAACTCTATTCTCTTAACAGCCATCCCTTAATCCTCCTCAGATTCTTGTATCGTCCACTCTTTTTCTATCAAAATATGTATTTGCTCAAAAGCAGTATTTAACATTTTCTTTGCATCACGTATTGATTGAGTCATTTCTGACGTTTCTGTTTCATAGAGTGTTGAAAATGCATTACTTGAGTCAGCAATTGGTATCCTTCTGTAGATAGGGTGTTCAAATAGTAAAGTTCTGTTCTCTCCACTGTAGATCCTACCTAATCGATCCAAATCTGCTTTAACAGTTTCTGTTAAATTTGGCTCAACAATTGACGGCAACATTCTTACCCACCTATACATTGGGGTACTTCCATTGATAGAAATCGCCTTTCTGATTGAATCAGAAATATAGAAGTGCAAATCGGATTGAGTCCATTCTGAAACTGGTGTCGGCTGATTTGTTATCAGCAAGATATCAGAGGCGAAGGCAAAAGATATTGTTGTATCATTTATCGCTGGCGGGGTATCAACAACCACAACATCATAAGCATCAAAAGCGCCAGCTTTCTTAGCTTCCTTTATAGCATCCCAATAGTAGTAAGACTTCTCTTTGGGATCATCTGATATCTGATTAACGTATTGAGACTCTAAACCATTTAGGTCAGGGTGAGATAGAACCAAATCTATCGTAGGCCAGTTAGTCTTTTGAAACCTTAAATCATTCCACGGCTTTTCACTTATTGGTCTTGTGAACAACCCTTTGATTGTATCGAGCTCAACGTTTTCAACATCATATAGAGGTATGTATCCAAAATAGTTACTTATCGATGACTGAGGATCAGTATCTACGATAAGAACTTTCATACCCATCATTGCCAGGTATTGAGAAAGATACAACGATGTTGTTGTCTTGCCAACACCGCCCTTAAACATAGCTATGTTAATAATTATGGTCTTTCGTTTTTTGTTACTTGCCTTAACAAAGTAAAACTTATTCGAAGAACCCATTCGTGCACGAATAGCATTTAGGTCCTCTAAAGAAAATCGGGGAGGAACACCAGTTTCAAACTCACCAACATTTATCTCTCTGGCGATACTTTTGATATGTTCTAGATCCTGATTTTTTAACCAATACTTAGTTTCAGGGACGTTGAATGTTCTAAGGGGTGGTCTGTTACTGTTGTGCCGATGGTACACGTACATGCCACCGCTCAACTGCCCAATGGTTTTGTTCGTAAGATATTCGTGCACGAATACATGATCGTCGATCCCTTCCTCGATCTGTCGATCAAATTCAGCTTTAGCAATGTCAGAACGATAGTAATCGTCCTCCCAGTTGCTGACATGATTCATTAGCTTTTCATGTACCTGACTCACTTCGCTCTCCCCAACGATATTTTGCTAGATAAATAGAGCATTTTTGCTATAAAGACAACCATTTTTATCATTTTAGAGCAAAATACGCTTATTTTAGCCATTTCAGAACCCTTCTAGGGGCAAAAGCATTCGTACACGAATACATCTATTGAGTAAGAAAAATTACCGAAACAGACAAACAGGTAATAGAAATTACCTTTCATAAGAATCCATGACGCTGGGCTGCTAGGGAAAAATATTCGCACACGAATACTTCTGTTGGGTAAGGAAAATTACCGAAACAGATAAACAGGTAAGATAAATTACCTTTCATAAGAATCCATGACGCTGGACTACTAGAGAAAAGTATTCGCACACGAATACCTATGAGAGATAAGTAGCATACACCTGTAAGAGAAGTATTCGCAGACGAATACATCTGTGAGTAAGAAAAATTACCGAAACAGATAAACAGGTAAGATAAATTACCTTTCATGAGAAGCCATGACGCTGGACTACTAGAGAAAAGTATTCGCACACGAATACCTATGAGAGATAAGTAGCATACACCTGTAAGAGAAATTACTTCAGTCGATAGCCAGAGCTATCAACAAAATATTCGTACACGAATACATCTGTTGAGTAAGAAAAATTACCGAAACAGATAAACAGGTAAGATAAATTACCTTTCATGAGAAGCCATGACGCTGGACTACTAGAGAAAAGTATTCGCACACGAATACCTATGAGAGATAAGTAAC
>Ga0102948_1000350_pt1 | contig 18012 bp, 15 predicted proteins | sample SalPonA_A_H2O_MG_FD_78211 | JGI IMG/M metagenome (GOLD analysis project Ga0102948, IMG submission 78211) | Water microbial communities from South San Francisco under conditions of wetland restoration - Salt Pond MetaG R2A_A_H2O_MG | ecosystem: Environmental > Aquatic > Non-marine Saline and... | reverse complement strand
TCTGTTCAAATGTATGTGGCGATGCTGCCTACGATCATCGGTTGGTTATGTTTAGTTTTCAGTCACCATTCAGAAGTGATTGGCGTACTTTCATTGACCTACTTGGCCGTATTAATGTACGACAAATTCACCTTAGTGTTACCTAAAGGTGAAATTATAAGTTACATAAGCCTCAGAATTATGCTGACTACCGTCGTAGTAATGAGTCACGCGTGGATGATTTACTTAGTGACATAACACTTCTTAATCTGTGTATAAAAAATGCAGCTTATCGCTGCATTTTTTTATGGTTTACCGTTGCTTCTCGCCGTTAGATCAAAACACCTGCCTGGTAGTCTTTTATTGCTTCCATTATTTCTTGTTCGGTATTCATCACAAACGGTCCGTATTGCGCCACAGGCTCATTCAATGGCTTACCAGCAACAACAATAAACCGACACGCTTCGTTAGCTGTTGCAACTAACGATTCGCCCTCACTGAATACGCCAAGTTCTCCTGATGCTAATCGTTCGCCACCATTGTCTATACTGCCTTGGTAAACATATACAAATGCGGTGTTGTGTATAGCCAGTTGATGTGAGAAGACCGTGCCTTGTGTAGACAGGTGAACATCAAAAAATGTGGAATCAACAGCATCTGTTTTTACTGGCCCAACGTGTCCCTCATAACTGCCCGCGAGTATACGCACCGTCATATTATCGTTTTTAAAAACCTCAACGTCATGAGGCTTTATGTCCTGATAATTAGGTGCGGACATTTTGTCACAAGCCGGTAGGTTTACCCACAATTGGAAGCCTCGTAACAGCCCGTCCTCTTGTTCAGGCATCTCTTCGTGAATAATGCCTTTCCCAGCGTTCATCCATTGGATCCCACCAGGTTCTATTACACCTTCATTCCCTACAGAATCTTTGTGTCGCATTTTTCCATCAAGCATGTACGTCACCGTTTGAAAACCTCGGTGAGGATGCGCCGGAAAGCCGGCTAAGTATTCATTGGGCTTGTCAGACCCAAAGAAATCTAACATCAGAAAAGGGTCAAGCCTTGGCAACGCTGGTTGACCAATAACTCTTGTTAAAGATACGCCAGCACCGTCGCTAGTCGCAATCCCTTTCACCTTTTTACTTATATGCCTGACTTTCATTAGATTACCCTCTCCCATGTGCCGACAAAAGATCTTGTTTTGGCCCAACGGGGATAACTTGCGTGGGATTAATCATAGTATGACTGAAGTAGTAATGACGCTTAATGTGATCAAAGTTTACGGTGTCCGCTATACCATTCATTTGGTATAACTCCTTCATATAGCCGAACAAATTTGGGTAATCTGCGATTTGCTTTATGTTGCATTTAAAGTGGCCATGATAAACTGCATCAAAGCGAATAAGCGTAGTAAATAATCGCCAATCCGCTTCTGTGAGCACATCACCGACAAGATACCGGTGTGAAGCCAGACGGGTTTCAATCGTCTCTAGTGCATCAAAAAGTGCCTGAACCGCCTCCTCATAAGCGCTTTGCGTCGTCGCAAAACCAGACTTGTACACACCGTTATTGACCGCGTGATACACGAGTTCGTTGATTTCATCAATCTCATTGCGAAGTTCTGCGGGGTAGAAATCAAGGTCGTTGCCGGTTAGCGCGTTGAAGTCGCTATTAAAAATTCTAATAATATCCGACGACTCATTATTCACGATAGTGTTTGTGACCGTATCCCATAAAATTGGAACCGTTACTCTTGTCGTTATATCGTGCTTCACCTTCGTATAAAGCTGGAAGGCATAGTCAAAATCAAAGCATTTGTCCTTTGTACTGCCAGGGTAATCGCCGAACTCCCAGCCATGCTCAAGCATTTCAGGGTGAACCACAGACACATCAATATGCGGTGTTAGGCCTTTTAATTCGCGAAAAATAAGCGTTCGGTGTGCCCAAGGACAAGCTAAGGATACATAAAGGTGATACCGCCCTGACTCGGGTTTATACATGGCATCATCGGCTGTACTAAGGGTATGTCTAAACTGAGATGCTTGACGCTCAAACTTACCGTCACTGTCTTTGGTGTCATACCATTTATCTTGCCATTTTCCATCTACTAACAAACCCATTGGATTCTCCGATAACTACGTTTATTGAACCAGTTTATTACAGCACGTAATGACTTAAACGTAAGATGCGTAATTTCGGATTTACTGTTCTATTTTTTGAAAACTACCTTTCGCTTAGCAAAACGAGGGCAATGGACTGTTTTATGTTTATTGCGCGTATTGTGCTTCTGTACTTGCAATATTTCGGTTATTTGCGATCATCCGCGTTAAATTGTACCTGTAAATACACAACGCGAGACGGTTGAGACAAACATATGTCTGAAGATCAAAGGTTCGGTGGAATATCCCGGCTGTATGGTGCTGATGCACTTGAAAAACTTAAGGGGAGTCATGTCGCTATCGCCGGTATCGGTGGTGTCGGCAGCTGGGCAGCTGAGTCGCTTGCCCGCTCAGGAGTGGGTGAAATAACACTGATTGACCTTGATGATGTCTGTGTAACCAATACTAATCGTCAAATACATGCCATGTCAGACACCATTGGACTGCCGAAGGTTGAGGCTATAGCGGAGCGCATAAAAAAGATAAATCCAGCATGTAAGATAAACCTAATAGAAGATTTTGTTACGCCTTCAAACGTACAATCTTTACTCACCAATAACATGGACGCGGTTATTGATGCCATTGATAGTATTAAGGCTAAAGCGGCGATGATAGCCCACTGTAAACGGTCTAAAATTCCGATTGTTACCGTTGGCGGCGCTGGCGGTCAAATTGACCCGACGAAAGTAACACGGGGGGATCTTGCGAAAACGATACAAGACCCTCTCGCCGCGAAACTAAGAAGTGAGTTAAGGCGCTTCTATAACTTTAGTAAAAACCCAAAACGACGTTTTCAGGTTGAATGTATCTACTCCACCGAGCAATTGCGATATCCACAGCCCGACGGCAGTGTGTGTTTTAGTAAGTCTGCGATGGAAAATGGAACGCGACTTGACTGCGCAGGCGGATTTGGCGCTGTAGTAACGGTGACAGCAACCTTTGGTATGTTCGCAGCAGCCAGCGTAATTAATAGATTAACCGGCCAAAAATAGACTTTTCCCGGTATCTTGCGCACAATAGAGAAATAAAAATAAACCTCAGATTGATAAAGGAAAATGTATGTCGCCAGGTGAACTCGACCAACTAATGCAAGACTGTGCTAAAGACGCTATTTCAGCAGCAAAAAGTGAATTTAATATTACGCTTGATGAGTCGGTAGAGAGTGTCGCGCTCGTAGATGATGTTTTGCTTAGTTTTATCGATAAGTATCATGACCAAGCGCTAGAAGATGAGGCGGTGTTTACAATATGTAATATATTTGGCGCGTATGTCGGTGAAATACTGAAGGACGTTTTAGGTGGAACGTGGATATACGACCAATCTAATCCCAAAGCACCTTATGTTCTGCTTGTGGTGGGCGAGAATTCTTATGCGTTCGCGGGTATTTGTTACGAACGTTTAGTCAACGATAGCCAAATCAGTGTAAAAGCGTATTTCGATAAAGCGGCGCAAAACCACATCCAATAACGAAGTATTCAATAATATTGCAGCTGCAGATAAACGTAAGTTTTTTGTCTGCAGTCCCCCCTTCTTACCCAAATGATGACCGCCCCCTCTACTTTACGTTTTTCTTGCTGTCGGCTTGTATGTTTGGGTGTTCCCAGTCGTCCACCATCCAACGTAAGTGGCGACTTTTTGCAATCGTATATAACGCAATAATTGACAAAACTAAACGAATAGCGGTGATAAGCTCGAAGGCCCAATGGTGTGTTATTGCATAGGCAATCTGAGAGATTAGGAGTGCCACAACACCGCAAAGCAATAGCGGGATAAACCATCGGCGCCACGAAATTAACCCCTTTTTCCAAAGACGCTCGCGTTGACTAAGCAACAGCAGCGATAGTAATGCCGGCACACTGGTGACTAAGGCAAACAGCAGGCTTTTAGAGTGTGGGTAAAAAAAGTGCAATAATGTGTCTGTGTGGCTTCGCGACGCTAGCGAAAATACAAACAGCGCCCAATCGGCGCAAAGTAACAGTAACAATGCGTACAGCCATCGCGGTGGCAATATTCTTCCTGATTCATCATAATACTTAAGCGGAAGTTTTAGCATTGGGCGACGATGACCTTATGTTCTTTTCGATGTCGTATTGAGATAATTGGTACTAATCGGTAAATATAAAGGCCAGTGTAAAAATTTAACGACCATTCCCGATATAGTGACATCATACATTATCAGCATGTGTTTTTTGTGTTCTTAATGGTAAGGCGGTTAGCGTGCTAACAGAATAGTGATATAATTTCCGCATCCACTGTTATGTAGCGTAAAAATGTCTGTAGAAAAATTTACCCCAAACAACACCACCACATTAGAAACTCCGGTAAAGGTGTTAACCTCTGAACGTTCCACATTGAATAATGCCGGTGCAGCACGTATAGGCTTTGTTAGCCTCGGCTGCCCCAAAAATTTAGTTGATTCTGAACGTATTCTTACGCAGTTGAGAACCGAAGGGTATGATGTAGTTCCCACTTATAACGATGCCGATCTCGTTATTGTGAACACCTGTGGTTTCATTGATGCTGCCGTACAGGAATCACTTGATACTATCGGTGAAGCATTAAAAGAAAATGGAAAAGTCATTGTCACCGGCTGTTTGGGTGTTAAAGAAGACGAAATACGAGAAGTACACCCTAATGTATTGGCTATCACTGGCCCACATGCCTACGAAAGTGTTGTAGAACAAGTACATGAACACCTACCCAAACCAACCTTTAATCCGTTTGAAGACCTTATCCCTGATCACGGCGTAAAGCTTACACCTCGACATTATGCTTATTTAAAAATATCTGAAGGCTGCAACCACCGTTGCACGTTCTGTATTATTCCATCTATGCGCGGTGATTTAGTTAGTAAGCCAGTTGGCAATGTACTTGATGAAGCAAAACGCTTAAAAGCCGCGGGTGTTAAAGAGTTATTGGTTATTTCACAAGACACAAGTGCTTATGGTGTCGACGTAAAACACCGTACTGGTTTTTGGGACGGTATGCCGGTGAAGACGCACATGCAACAGCTTTGTGAAAAACTGGGCGAAATGGGTATCTGGGTGCGTTTACACTACGTATACCCCTACCCTCATGTTGACGACCTTATTACTTTGATGAATGAAGGAAAAATTCTTCCTTATTTAGATATCCCGTTTCAACACGCAAGTAAGCGTATTCTTCGATTAATGAAACGACCAGGCAGTGCAGATCGAGTATTAGAGCGTGTGAAAAAATGGCGTGAGCAATGTCCTTCGCTGGTTATTCGCTCAACGTTTATTGTTGGTTTTCCTGGTGAAACAGAGGAAGAATTTGAAGAGTTACTAAACTTTTTGCGCGAAGCCCAGTTAGATCGTGTCGGCGCGTTTGCTTACTCACCAGTAGAGGGAGCAAAAGCTAATGACCTTCCTGATCCCGTACCAGAAGACATCAAGCAACAGCGGTTGGCGCGATTCATGGAAGTACAAGGTGAAATCAGTGCCGCGCGTTTGAAAGCAAGAATTGGTAACGAATACCAAGTTGTTATCGACTATGTTGATAGTGAGGGTGCGGTAGGCAGAACTTACGCCGATGCACCGGAAGTAGACGGCCTTGTGCATCTGAACGGCGTTTATGACGTTAAGCCAGGCGACCGTGTGTGGGCTGAAGTTATTCATGCGAATGAACATGATGTTTGGGCTGTCATGTCTGAAGAGCAAGACGAGGACGCTGAGCAAGCTTAGAACGCTGTACGTTCATCAATAAAAAGAGCAGGTATCTGCTCTTTTTATTTTTTAAATGAGGATTACCAGGGCAACACTTCGCCGTTAGAATGAATAAAGCGCCCCGTGTTCTCAACGGTTAATGCATCGATACGCTCCACCAGCAACGCGGCAGAGGTATCGGCGTCAATATCGCCGTTGCCATTAACCATTTCGGTTTGAACAAATCCTGGATGGAACAACCCGACCGCAATACCTTTAGGACGTAAATCGTTCGCTAACGACACGCCCACCGCATTTAATGCCGCTTTTGACATTCTGTATCCATAATATCCACCCGAACTGTTGTCTTCCATAGACCCCATTCGACTGGTGATCATAGCAATTTTACTGGTACTGCTCATCGCGGGTAGTAATACCTGCGTAACCAATAAAGGGCCAAGCGCATTAACACGAAACTGATAATCGATTGTGTTGGGGTCCCAATCATCAATAGTTTCGCGCCCAAGTACCCCTGCGTTATTGATAAGCAAGTCAATGTTAACATCGCTTAACGGGGCAAGTGTGTCTGCTAAGCATTCGGGTTTTGAGACGTCTACGCCCTTAATAACGGTTACGCCAGTGCTATTAAGTTCGTCGCAACTGTTACGGCACGTAACATACACGTTATCGCCGCGGGCCTTATAGTGCTTTGCAAGCGCTAATCCTATGCCTCTGTTCCCGCCTGTAATTACTACATTCATTGCATTCTCCTTATCCGTAATAACGTATTTATTCCTTACGCTACGCCAAGTATAACGTCACTGTATTACTTTCGTGAATATCGACACATTGCTACGCATTTAACGTATCAAGTAGCCGAGACAAGTCCTCGGGCGTATCAATCCCCACCGGAGGCTCAGCAGCCGCAGAAGCACAATGTATACTATCGCCATACCACAGTGCTCTTAGCTGCTCTAGGGACTCTATATGTTCAAGTGCTGACGGCTGATATGACACATACTGCTTTATATACTGTGCACGATAAGCGTAAATGCCTATATGCCGATGGTAAAGTGAAAGGTTTGCATCTTTCGCATCCGCCATCATTCGATTGCGCTCAAACGGAATGGCTGAACGTGAAAAATACAGCGCGTGCGACGCAGCATTAACTACCACTTTGACAATGTTTGGGTTGAACACATCTTCTTTACACACTACCGGTGTCGATAATGTTGCCATTTGACACGTTGACTGTGCAAGGTTCTCGGCAACTTGTTTAATGTTCTCAGCAGGGATAAAGGGTTCATCGCCTTGGACATTTACAATAATCTCACCGTCGTCTATCGCACTTTTATCAATCACCTCTGCGATGCGCTCGGTGCCTGACTGATGCGATGCTTTCGTCATGCAAACCGTCGAGAACGGTTCGGCGACTTGGGCAATACGAATATCATCGGTGGCAACAATAACAGAAGAAGCTCCCGCCTCTTGTGCACGCTCTACAACGTGTTGAACCATCGGTTTACCATTAATATCGACTAACGGTTTGCCGGGGAAACGACTAGAGCCATAACGAGCTGGAATAACAACGGTAAATGACATAAGACGACCTATCGGGTTGCATCAACTTCATCGAGGGAGAGCGCATGTGCCTTACTTTCAATAAGTACAGGGATCCCTTCTTTAATATCATATGCAAGGCGGTCGAAACGACACACTAACTGTGTATTGTCATCGTTTAATACAAGTTTGCCTTTACAAACTGGACACGCTAATACTTCTAGCAATTTTTTATCGAACACGCGTGGTTATCCTTTTTCTTTGGCCTTTATTTCATAGCCACATTTTGAAAGTGTAGTATCTATTATATCGAAGAAGCGCTGGTCTATCGTTGCCGTTACGGGCAAAAACCAGCAATCTTGGTGGCAAAACCCTTGCACTTTTACCGCATCTTTTTCAGTCATTATCACTGTGTTTTTTGGAATGTCATTAGGCTCATACGCGTAATGATCAGGGAATGCATTCGCTGACTGTAGCGTGACTCCCATTGACGTTAACTGCTTAAAGAAGCGTTCAGGAGAACCAATCCCAGCAATGGCGTGTGGGGACCGCGCACTTAGCTCGGCAACTGTCAGTTGTTGCGCCGTATCGCTCACGTTAGTAACGTGACCTGGGGTGAGCGTCATCGCAAATTGTGCACTATTAAGTGATTCAGGTAACGGTGTCTTACCATCCGAACGATTGTGCACGATAGCGTTTACGCGACCAAGACGCCACTTACCCTCGCGTAACGGCCCCATCGGCATTAACAGACCGCTACCAAGCATTCGCTCATCCATTACAACAACCTCAGCATCTCTGGCTAACGCATAGTGTTGAAGGCCATCGTCGCAAATAATAATATCGCATTGGCACATAGTAACTAAATATTCAGCGCCCCGTGCGCGCACCGGGTCGATGACAACCATTGCACCGCTGCGAATAGCAAGTAACCGCGGCTCGTCACCCACTTCATTGGCGATATCATCAGGTAGCACTTGCCTCGGATAGTAAGACGAGTTGCCGCCATATCCTCGACTTAATATGCCTACGCGCAATCCCTTTGCTTGGTAATAGTCAGACAGTGCCAAAACAACCGGTGTTTTACCATTACCCCCAACACTAATATTCCCGACCACAATTACGGGTACGCCGGCCTGGTAAGCACGCTTTATTCCAAGCGTAAATAACATTCGACGAAGCCACGATAGTACCCAAAATAAAATGGTAAATGGAAACAAAAGCCAAAATATTGGGTGGCCGTCGTACCATTTTTTTGTCAGCGCACTCAACTAACTGTCTCCGAATTGTAGGGCATGTAACTGTGCGTAGTGCCCCCCTTTCTCCAGCAGTTCACTGTGCTTGCCGCTTTCAATAATCTTACCTTGTTCTACGACCATAATGGTATCGGCGTTTTCGATAGTAGAAAGACGGTGCGCAACAACAATACTTGTGCAGCGTTTCTGAAGCTGCTCCAACGCATCTTGGATAAGTTTTTCAGACTCAGTATCAAGCGCAGACGTTGCTTCATCTAAAATCAAAATGGGGGCATCGGCAAGTATAGCCCTAGCAATGGCGAGGCGCTGGCGTTGGCCACCAGAAAGCATTATGCCGTTTTCACCAATTACTGTATCAAGCCCATCGGGCAAATTACCTAAAAATTCCTCAACATGGGCCATTTTAACCGCTTGCATAATTTGCTCGCGGGTAACCGAGTCTTTGGCACCATATGCAATATTATTTGCGATACTGTCATTAAACAATACGACATTTTGCGACACCAGCGCGAACTGCGCCCGTAAGGCCTTTAAATCAATGTCATTAAGCGGTGTATCATCCAGTGTAATACTTCCTTCCTGCGGCGAATAGAAACGTGTCAACAGCGATGAAATCGTTGATTTACCGCTTCCTGAACGTCCCACCAATGCAATTGACTGCCCTGGTTTAGCCTCAAATGACACATCTGTCAGCGCTGGCGTATGTTTTCCAGGATATGTGAAGGTAACATTTTCAAATGCTAACTTACCTTGAGCCCGCGCAATGTTCTGCCCTCCCTTATCGCTTTCATTATTCAAATCCAATATTTCAAAGACGCTGGCACACGCTGCCATTCCCTTTTGAAACTCATTATTTATAGTAGTTAGCTGTTTGAGGGGTTTCAGTAACATTACCATGCAAAACACGACATTAATGAATACGCCAGCACTAAGCTTCTCTAACATGCCCGGTGAGCTCGCAATATAAAGCACAACCGCGAGTGCTAAAGAAGCAATAACTTGAATAGAGGAGACGCTTAAAATACGCGTAACCGCCAATTTCATTGTCTGCTGTCTATTATGATTGTTCTTACTCGCAAAGCGCTCTTGTTCGATATGTTGACCACCGAACATAATAACAACCTTATGCCCTTTTACCGCTTGCTCTACGGCTGAGGTTAGGTTACCCATGGTGTGTTGAATACTTTTACTTACCACGCGAAACCGTTTGCTTACATACGACACAATAACGGCAACAACGGGGCCGATTAAAAGAAATACTAACGATAACTGCCACGAGTAATAGAACATTACCGACAGCAACCCAATAACCAATGCCCCCTCACGAATGAGGGTAAGCAGCGCTTTACTCGAGGCGTTGGCAACTTGCTCGGTATCATAGGTTACTTTACTGATAAGGCTTCCTACCGAATGTGTATCGTGGAACGAAACCGGTAGGTGTATGTATTTTTCAAACAACTGCTGTCGCATACGCATGACCACTTGCGAACCTATCCAAGTGAGTGTGTATGTTCCCAAAAAGTTAAACACACCGCGCAGTATGAATAAGGGAATAATGGCATAGGCTGCCAACCTCAAATATTCTTGATCGTTATTGCCTAACGACTCATCAATCATTGGCTGAAGTTGCGCAAATACAAATGTATCAACCGCTGAATAGCCAATCATGCCTATAATGGCAGCAAAAAATGGCATCTTAAAGTCATGTAAATAACGCAAAAAGCGTTTTATCAGCGGCTCTGATATATCGGTTTGGTTCATAAACCTTTCTTACCTATGAAAATTCTTACTCTACCTTGTGTATTGTACAAGGAGTTTCATTAATTCCCTAATATCGCTAAATATTGTACACACAAACAACATCATGTGGCGCTTGAGCATTTAAGCGGCCGTCCATGGATATTACGTTCGCCCTCGACTAAATATGTCGCGGTGCTCGCGGCGTTAAATACCACCGTTGTAAAATATCTGAACGCATCCCCGTTGTTATATGGCCGTTTTGTGAAAATTCGACCCTTATGTACCCTTGTTCACTGGAAAGATATTGTTTCGCCCCATGCAGCTTATAGCGTTTGTATACCTTTTCGTTTGGAAATTTCCATCTATTTTCAAAGCCTTGAGTATAGATAACAGTATAAGGTTGTACCCGCTTAACCCAGACATTCGTTGAGGAAGTACCGCTACCGTGATGCGGTGCAACGAGGACGTCGGCCAACATTGTTTTTTCTTTTTGAAGTAATGCATATTCAGCACTACGTTCAATATCGCCGGGAAGCAATAATACATTGTTTCCGTCGGTTATTTGTAATACACACGATGTGTTATTGCTATCGATATGATTACCTTTAGGCGGCCATAAAAAAGCCATCGTTAGTCCCTCCCAACGAATTCGCTTACCTTGCTCACACCCTTTTGAAGGTGAATACCACTCTGGCGTATAGTGCATGCGCGCTAACCATTGGGTAAGTGCTTCGCGGCCACCTGCGTGATCGTTGTCACTGTGGCTAAGAACAACATGATCAACAGTGCGTACTCCATATTGGCGTAATACGTTTGGTATTACATTTGTAACAATAGGCGCATTCCCGTTATAGGATGGCCCGGTATCGACTACGATCGCTCGATGTCCCTTTGTGATCACCATGGCTGTTCCTTGGCCCACATCGAATACATGAAGGTACCAGCGCTCTCGTGGGTACGGAATAGCAATAAAAGAAATACATAGTGCCCCTGTAAGCATACCCACGCAGGGATACTTTCCTCGCCAATATGGCAATACACTGATAACGAAAATAACCACAAAGCACACAGTTTGTACAATCGAAAAATGTGCACTAATGACGGCATTAGAAAAACCGCTTACCCAGTGAAGAAGAGACAACACCATTGAAAAGCCTTCATCACTATATTGCAGCATTGTGCTAAGCCATGAGCCGACGAGCGTGTCAGATAAAACATACCCCAGTAAACAAGTAATAAATACCAGCGGCAGCGCTAAGGTGAAGATAGGTAAAATAATGAGGTTAACGAATACGCCTACTAAGCTTACTTGACCAAACCAGCATAGTGTAATTGCACTTAACATTAGCGATAGGCCAAGCTGGATATATAGTACGCTCAAATACCAGGGTTTATTGCCCAACTGAAATCGCCAGGTCAAAAACCAAATCGCCATGACGGCACTAAGACTCAAATAGAAACTAGATTGATAAACAGAAAAAGGCATAATAACAATACATGCCGTTGTCATCACCACGCCAATGTGAGCCACACGCCATACGCGAGCAAAGCAGGTAAGCATACATGCGATGAATAACAGGATGAAGGCCCTAAAGACCGGCAGTGCACCACCACTTAGCAGTACATAAAAAAACGCGCTTGAAAGTACAACATATAAAACCACGTAACGGGCATTGCTAATAGGCCTATGCGCCGCTAAAAACGATTGAATCATCAAAATCACAACGCCAGAAACACCCATGACTGCAGCCGCCACAATAGCTAAATGCATGCCTGAAATGCTAAAAACATGCGCGGTGCCTGTACGTTGTAAAAGCGACCAATCATCAGCAGTAAACTCAGAACGCTCACCGAGCAGCAATGCTAAAAACCACGCCTGATTAGTCAGCCCCATCTGCTGAATATACGACGCAATCTTGTACCTTACACTATGAGCATGTTTGACAACTTTACTGGTGTGCTTTTTTATGTAGCCTACCGCCACAACGCCCTTAGATAAGTACAGTTTCTGCGCATTGACATCATACGGGTTTAAACGACCATAGGCTGGCTTAAGCTTAACAACAGCGGCAACGGTATCGCCGTTATGAAAACATAATGAAGGCTCATAAGCGTAGACACTTATCAAAACACGTTTTTCTAGTGGTTTATTTTGTAGATGTGAGGCACTTATGTCGTAGCGATATGCATGACCAGTCTCCAATGTATCAGTGGTTTGGATATCCGTTATGCACCCACCACGGATGACCTGCCCTTTAATAATGACATCTTGTTGAATATTCGTCGGTGTTAGTTGCCAAGACTGGTAAAAATACCCTAAACTCGCCATCCATATAATGCCCGCGCAACTGCCTGATAATACTAAAAAGGTTCTTTTTAGAACTTTATCGCGACAAAGGCCGTAGCAATTAGGGGGTAGAGCCATTGTCTTGAACATGACGCGGCCAATTGATTCCATCACCGTGGTGGCGCTAGCAGTACAACGTAGCGGTGCGGTTACCGTAACGATTAGGGTAAACAGTAACCAGTAAGAAGGCAGAGAGGGCCAAAACTGGCTAGATATTGCGCCAACGCAAAAACAAGCGCACCACGTTATGATATTATTATTCATATGAAGCGTTCCACGCTATCGGAACGATTTACGATCCAATGAGATTAAAGAAAACGAATTAGGTATATGCCAAAGAAATTTATTAGACGCTTTCTTCCCGACCACCAGTCGATAAAACAGAATCGCGCCCTTCGCATTTTTGGTAGTGTGCTGCACGAACCTAATTTATGGCATTTGAACCGCCGCTCTGCAGCTGGCGCATTTGGTATTGGGTTATTTTTTGCTTTTTGGCCTGTGCCATTTCAAATGTGGCTTTCGGCAGGTGCTGCTATTCCTTTCAGGGCAAACCTTCCGCTATCGGTAGCAACAGTGTGGGTTACCAACCCATTCACTATTCCACCCATATTTTACGGTGCCTATAAAGTAGGAACTACTGTACTTGGGACCAAACCTGAACACTTTGAATTTCAATTTAGCTGGCAGTGGATGATTGAAAGTCTGACCACGATTGGGCCGGCTTTCTTGGTTGGATGTCTTATATGTTCAACTTTTTTTGGAATTGCAGGCTATTTCTGCCTCAATGCAATATGGCGTTTCAATGTTCGCAAAGCATGGGAACGAAGAAAAGCTGAGCGTCAAAAACACAATCGTAAAGGTCAATAAAAAAGGTGCTAATTGCACCTTTTTTATTATTCTTTTTATTATACGCGGTTGGCAAGGAACGCTATCAGTGCAGCTTCATCCCAGACATCGACGCCTAAGTCCTGTGCTTTAGTTAATTTAGACCCTGCTTTCTCGCCCGCAACTAAAAAGTCAGTATTCTTCGATACGCTACCGGCTACTTTCGCGCCAAGCGATTGCAGTTTATCTTTTGCTTCGGCTCGGCCCATCTCATTGAGGGTGCCCGTTATCACACAGGTTTTACCCTCAAGTGGAAGATTACCCTCATCGTTTTCTTCTATCTCAGGCCAATGCACTCCTTCTTGCAGAAGCGCGTCAATCACATCGGTATTATGAGATTCTTTGAAAAAGTTAACGATATGCTCAGCGACAATAGCGCCAACGTCCTGCACCTCAAGAAGCGCATCAAGCGACGCTGATCGCACTCCATCTAACGTTTTAAAGTGAAATGCTAGGTTTGATGCTGTCGCCTCTCCTACTTCACGTATACCAAGCGCATACAGAAATTTAGCGAGCGTGGTGTGCTTTGCAGCGTCTAATGCAAGAAGCAATTTTGTCGCAGACTTTTCAGCCATACGCTCAAGTCCAATTAACCTATTGAGCGACAAGGTGAAGAAATCAGCCGGGCTATGCACAATATCCGCATCAACCAGTTGTTCTACCAATTTATCGCCTAGGCCATCGATATCAAACGCCTTTCTCGATGCAAAGTGTTTAAGTGCCTGCTTTCGTTGAGCAGCACAAATAAGCCCACCGGTACAACGTGCTACCGCTTCGTCTTCTAACTTTTCTACCGTCGAATCACAAACAGGACAAAGGGTGGGAAAGGTAACATCCTTTTGGGTACCGTCACGATTTGCCTCGACCACTGAAACGACTTGAGGAATAACGTCACCCGCGCGACGAATCACTACCGTATCACCAATCTTAACGCCCAAACGTGCTATTTCGTCTTGGTTATGCAGCGTTGCATTCGATACGGTTACCCCACCAACAAATACGGGCTCTAACCTCGCAACGGGCGTGATAGCCCCCGTTCTTCCGACCTGGTATTCAACATCAATAAGGGTGGTGACTTCTTCTTGCGCAGGAAACTTCTGTGCAATCGCCCAGCGAGGTGCTCGTGCGACAAAGCCTAATCGACCTTGTAACGCAACGTCATCTACTTTAAACACGACGCCATCAATGTCGTACGGCAACGCATCACGCTTTTCAAGAATATGGTGGTAATATGCTAGGCAACCATCGCCGCCTTGTGCAGTATTTATATCGGGGCAAAGTGGCAACCCCCATTGTGCTAATTGTGCCAATCGTGCGCTGTGAGAACTGGGCAACGTAAAGTCATCTGGCGCAACCACGCCTAACGAGTATGAATAAAACATAAGTGGGCGCTTTGCAGTGATTTTTGAGTCTAGTTGTCTCAAGCTACCGGCCGCAGCATTTCTGGGGTTAGCAAATACCTTTTCACCTTTTTCACGTTGCCTGTTGTTAAGCGCTTCAAACCCATCTTTGGGCATAAACACTTCTCCGCGCACTTCTACACGTTCAGGCCATTCAGTCCCTCGAAGGGTAAGTGGTATATTGGCGATGGTACGAACGTTCGCGGTAATATTTTCGCCCACTTGCCCATCACCTCGCGTTGCCGCCCGAACTAATTGACCGTTTTCGTATAAAATACTGACAGCCAAACCATCAAGTTTTGGTTCGCAACTAAACGTTAACGTATCGGTGTTGTTAATTCTGTCGTTAATGCGCTTTTCAAAAGCTAACAAAGAGGCGTCGTCAAACGCGTTGTCTAATGAGAGCATTGGTACTTCATGGGTAACCTGCTCAAAAGCAGCAAGTGCCTGCCCGCCAACCTTTTGGCTTGGCGAGTTGGGGCTTTGTAACGATGGATGTGCTTTCTCTAGCGCTATGAGCGCTTGCATATCACGGTCATACTGCGCATCGGGCACCGATGGTGCGTCTAACACGTAATATTGATAGTTATACTCACTAAGCAGTTCACGAAGCGCTGCTACCCGTTTTTCTGCTTCAAGAAGACTTTCAGACATAATTTTAGTTTTACTACAATGTAAGGGCTAACCGATACACGCCATGAACCATTCGGCCCTGCTCGTGTGCTAAATACAAAAAAGGGCGTGTCATTTCCACGCCCTATCACAAAAAGAAACGGCGGAAACTAGCTACGCGCAATCATTCTTTTTCGTTCAAATTCTCTAATTTTCTCAACATATTGTTGAAGACCTTGCTTGGTTAAAACACTACGTCGTCCATCCAGTACTTGCGCATCAAACTCATCGGCAAGCTTGCGCGCCGCATTATGCATCATATTAAATACTTGGTGGGGGTCTCCTTCAATAGGCAGGATCATAAACAGTGAAACACCTTGTGTAGTGAAGTTTTCTAAACTGTCTATGTCAAACACACCAGGCTTAAACATATTCGCTAGGCTGAATAACACCGGGCCTTTACCATTGGCATTTACATGCCGATGAAAAATATCTTGGTCGCCAAACTTAAACCCAAGGGTAAGTAACATAGGTAATAAGGCTGCACCTGCGATAGGTGCATCATCCTTAGCACGTACATTCAATACAAGGACTTCTTGTTCTTGTGCGGCACCAGCCCCATCGTCTTTCGGCGGCGTAGAAGTTGATTGCTGCTGCGTCTGTTCAGAAGCAGACGCGCTGTGGCTCTCTTCAAAATCAATACGCATTTGATCATCACCAAAGTTAGGCTCTTGGCGTGCTTTCCGGCTAATGGTTTTACTTCGCTTAGGTTTGGCTAATCGCTTACCTTGCTCATGAAAACCCGCCGCAGATGCACTTTCAATTTTTTCCGGCGTATCGCTTACAAGCGGTTCAGGCGCGTCAAGGCTAAAGTCATCGACGTCTGGCTCTACGGCGTTCGATGCTGTAGGGGTTTCGTCGTCTTGGGTATCAGCGTGATAGAACGGCTCGGTGCGCATAGGTACAGAATCGGCTGTCTGCACAATGTTATGTTCACTTAACGAATCGTTATGGTCGGTATGAGCAGTATCGTCTGAGGTTTCGCCCTCTTTTAATAAAAAGCCAGGAGGCTCTGGAAACGGAACCACTGCATCATTCGTGCTCTCATGCTCTGCTCGCATACCACTCATGCCGCTTGCCATGTGTGGCTTTGGATTGGTAACGACAGACCCATAGAGTTTTTCTTTTGCAGGCGCAGAAGTACGCTGATCAGCGTCTGCATCTTGCTTTTCAGTAACGACACCCGTGTTGCTAACCAGGTTAACCGGTCGTTCAACAGAAGGTTGGCTGCTTTGCTCTTCTTGGTCAGCCGTGTCCGCGTAACTCTCACTGCTATCATCTAAAACAGTGCTACGTGCGTCGCTAACCAAAGTGTCAGACTGAGTATCGACGTGACGGGTATTATCCGACCCCGTCGCGCTCGATGAAACGACACGCACTTCGCCTAAGCCGAGGTCATCAAACCCCTCTTGACTGCTATACTGTTCGTCGTCATCGTCTTCTTCAACAACACGAGGCGCTACACGCGCTTTTTTTGTGTCTTGACTTGTTTTTCGAATTTTCCAAATGCCGTGTGCTAACACCGCAAGGATAAATACTGTTCCTATTAGGAGCAAAAATAGACGTAATTCATCTTCCATTTTAACTTCGTCGCCCTTTGTTATGCTTCTGCGAATGCAATAGCTTCATCAACATCTACTGCTACCATTCTCGATACGCCTGGTTCAGCCATGGTTACACCAGTCAGATGACTTGCCATTTCCATCGCAATTTTATTATGGGTGATATATATAAACTGCACCGTTTGTGACATCTCAGACACCAAATTACAAAAACGACCTACGTTAGCGTCATCTAATGGCGCGTCTACTTCATCAAGTAAACAAAACGGCGCAGGGTTTAATCTAAAAATAGCGAATACCAATGATAAAGCGGTTAGCGCTTTTTCTCCACCGCTTAACAGATGAATTGTACTATTTTTCTTACCTGGCGGTCGTGCCATGATGGTTACACCGGTTTCAAGAAGATCATCATCGGTAAGCGCCAGGTATGCAGAGCCCCCTCCAAACACTTTAGGGAACAATTGCTTTAAATCTTCGTTCACTTGTTCGAAGGTCTGTGAAAAGCGCGTTCTTGTTTCTTTATCAATCTTGCGAATAGCTGATTGCAGCGTTTCTAGCGCATCTACTAGATCGCCAAACTGAATATCAAGATGCGCTTTTCGTGCCGACTGCTCCTCAAATTCTTCCACGGCCGCTAAGTTTACCGCTCCAAGTCGATTAAGGTTTGCCTGCACACTACTAAGCTCTGACTCCCAACGTACCTCCTCAGCATCGCTAGGCAAACTCGATAATATGTTATCAAGCGCGTAATCTCCTTCTGCTAGCTGCTCAATTATCGTTTTAGCGC
>Ga0102948_1000348_pt1 | contig 18066 bp, 31 predicted proteins | sample SalPonA_A_H2O_MG_FD_78211 | JGI IMG/M metagenome (GOLD analysis project Ga0102948, IMG submission 78211) | Water microbial communities from South San Francisco under conditions of wetland restoration - Salt Pond MetaG R2A_A_H2O_MG | ecosystem: Environmental > Aquatic > Non-marine Saline and... | reverse complement strand
TTGACATACGACTCGATAATGTCACAATCGTACTTGCCACCTCGCCAGTATTCCTCAGCGATAGCGTAACGAGTTGCCATCACTGAATTATTATAAACCCCTACGAGGTAAGAGTGTTTTTCTGGATCACCCCACCGATTTGCAATTACAGTATAAACAACCATCACTATACCTCGACAAAGATGCCTTCGCTACGACTCATAATATGTTTGACAATCAAACCCTCATCACCTTTCTTCTATTGAAGCCAACGCATCTTTATTGATAACAATATTTGATGTACTAACTTCATTTTTAGGGCCGCGTTCCAAGTGAGTTTTTTCAAACGGGATAAACTTACGATCGTCATTCATTAGATCTTGTACGCGTTGGCCTTCTTCAAGATATATATTCCCAATGAATTGCTCTTGGGTAAAAAGCCTTACCCAAACTTTTACTTTACGAACCATAAGCTTATCCACATAATTTCCTTTAAATTGTTACTTTGCCTGAACGAGCCAATTCGTTAATTGCTAGCCTGCGCTTTTCGTCAACCGTAAAGCCTGCTTCGTTCATATTTTCCATAAGATTTGCAATGGCTTCCTGCCAAGTTTCACACTGAAATGTAAATTCTTTACCGTCTACTTTAAATTCGAATGTAGCTCGCATATCCATTAACGTTATTCCTTATCTATGTTAAATTTATTTATTCAACAGGGTTATCGTAATAGTCAGTTAATCCTTTAGAACGACGAGAACGTTTTTCGTCAATCATAATCGTAGATTCATATGCTATCCAAAAAGATATTGCTAATATAATGATTTGAAAAATGTATTCGATTACTTCCATTTTATATCCCCATCTGTCGAAATTGGTGCGAGTAGTGGGAGTCGAACCCACATGACCGAAGTCGCAAGATTTTAAGTCTTGTGCGTATACCAGTTCCGCCATACTCGCTTTGGCGTCCCCACCAGGGCTCGAACCTGGAACCTGCAGCTTATAAGGCTGTTGCTCTATCCTATTGAGCTATGGAGACATTTTGAAGCGTTTGAAACGTTTGAATCAATAATCAGTTTATGGATTTATTATAATCCACTAATGGTTAAAATTTGTAATGAATTGTTTTTTTATTGAAGTTATTTATTAAAACATTTACAAATGTAATTCATCGTTTTGGATAGTAACGATGTTGCTCACAGGCATAATAAGAAAATTCTTTATGACTAATTCTCGGCTGTCATAAGTATTAAATTTTTCCATTGCCTCTTCACTTTGCTTAATTTGAACTAACATTCTTTCAGCTTCAACATTTGCTTGTTTTTGTAATACTTTGTTGATATAGTTTTGAGCGGATTCTTCACTTGGGAAAATTTGTTCTCCAACAAGACGAAGTATGTTATCATCATCAGAGAGTATTTGTGCTATAATAAACATTTTGTTTCCTTGTAATAAGTTATATTATAACAAAGGTTTATTTAAAATGGTACTCCGTACGAGGTTCGAACTCGTGTTACCGCCGTGAAAGGGCGGTGTCCTAGACCACTAGACGATGGGTGCAAAAAAGCAGAAGCAAGTGAACAAGTAATGAACTAGACAAAGTGCAATCGAGGCTTGCATTACGCTTCACCTCACAAGCAATCTACAATAAGCAACATGCAGAGGGCTTGTTTATTTCCAGCAATCAAAGTGCAACTGTTCTATAAATCTGGAGCATACAAGCACGGAGACGTTTCAAGCGTCCTGAGCTTTAGTTGTTGTTTAATATCTAGTGGAACTAGAAATCCGTAACAACACGGTTGTCCATCCTAATCTTTCACTCACTTCTGGGTAGTTTTACTAAACTACCAAAAACTTAGAGGATGCCTGCTTGCACAAGGAAACGTTCAGTTTCTTCGTCCAACTCAATTGTAGTTTGTACATTGAGCTCCAGCAGTTCATCCTGCAATGCTTGCTTCTGTCGCTTCAAGTCAGCAACAGTGCGTTTAAAGTCTTCTACTTCTGCCTTGGTAAAGATTGAAGTGTCTACTGCTTCACGACCGTAACTATAACGAACTTCGTTACCGTCTTTCAACTTGGCAATCTTACCTTCAATAACAGCATCACTTAGACGAGCTGCTTTTGTAGCGTAGGTGTTGTTGAACTGGATTTCTTTCTCCAGCATAGCAACTTCTGCAAGCATGTCATTGATGCTAGCATCGGCATTTGCACGAGCAACTGCCTTGCGAATTGCATACAGCGCACCCACTAGCTTGCTGCGTGTTGCGGTGTGAGTCATGAATACATCACGCACAGCATCGATCTGTGCTGTTGCATCTTCAAACTCATTCAGCGAAACTGAAGTGTCAAACGTCAAGCCTTTAACCATTTCGTTAATGCTGAGTTGAACTGCGTTTGCTTTTCGTAGTGTAATGTTCATTGCCTTTCCTTTGTTTATGTGTATATTATACTGTCTTTAACATCATTGTCAACTATTATTTTAAAGTGGCATCAGCTTCTTCTAGTCATTTGTTAACGGGCCCAGTTCTCTTCAAGCTACTATGTGCTTCTTTTTACACCTACGTGGGTAACTAGAATTGTTTTTATTCCCACTCTTCAAAATAAAATTGGCAGTGGGTGAGAGATTCGAACTCTCGGAGCGCTATAAACGCTCGACGATTTTCAAGACCGTTGCTTTCGACCACTCAGCCAACCCACTTTAATTTGGCGCACCGTAGGGGACTTGAACCCCTGACCTCCTGCGTGACAGGCAGGCATTCTAACCAACTGAACTAACGGTGCTCAATTCTTTAAATGTTATTTAAAACATTTTCCGGTGAAGAAACTTCATAAGGATCTGTTGGGCAATTCTGCATGTATCCTTCTTCTTCAAACATATTTACAATTTCCATATCGTCTGCTACTAAAGCATAACGCCACGAACGAACTCCAAAACCAAGGTTACGTTTATTAATTAACATACCTAGTCCTTCGGCAAATTCGCCGTTACCATCAGGTAACATTTTTACATTTTCTACGCCTTGAGCTTTTGCCCATTGGTACATTACAAATGAATCATTGACAGAAGTACACCAGATTTCATCAATGCCTTGGGCTGTGAACTCATCATACATTTCCTCATAGCCAGGAAGTTGAGAGTTGGAGCAGGTAGGAGTGAATGCTCCTGGCAGACCAAAGATTACTACTTTCTTGCCAGCGAAAATATCTTTAGTTGTTTTATAAACCCACTTAAAAGGGTTATCGCCTTCAATGGATTCATCACGTTCACGCATATAAAACATTACATCAGGTAGAAATTTCATTTTTTTCTTTCCTATATATATTTAGTGGTGCCCCCACCATGATTCGAACACGGGACCTACGCATTACAAGTGCGTTGCTCTACCAGCTGAGCTATAAGGGCGTTTTAATCCAACCTCCAAGGTTGGCTGTTACATCGTCACAAGGATCATCAACATATTTCATAATGATCTCCTTTGTAATTGGCTCCTGAACCTGGACTCGAACCAGGGACCTATAGATTAACAATCTATTGCTCTACCAACTGAGCTATTCAGGAAAAATAGGAGTCAAGATAAACAAGACTCCAAAGAATTAACCTTCATGCATGTTAAGTTTTACCTTAACTTATATTAAGTAACGAGTTGGGCGCCTCGGTATCGTGTCCGAGATCTATGTAACTCTATTGCTTAACGATTTATTATTTTTATATTTTAACAAAAGGTTAATTAAAACTATCACTAAATATGAATTTATTTATCAATTTACTTCAGAAATTCCGACGATTTTTGAAAAAATTTCATATTTATTTTTGTTTATATGAGTATTATAATATAGATTTGTTTAAATTATCTCATTGTTTTTAATTTTATCAACAAGAATTTTAAAATTAATGTCTATTGATGGTGAATCTTCCATTAGACAACTACCACATCTTTGCCCAATTTTAAAAACTGAAGCTATGTGCTCAATTCTTATTTCTGGGTACACGTCAACAAATTCCTTAATTTCGTTAGCATACACCAAGTTACAATTACATACACGCAATTCATTTAGCGGTTTATCAATCATTTTGAGATTCGTTAATTAAGTTGACTGTTTTCGTAATTTCATCATTAGCTTTATCTAATGCTTCATTAGAATCTTTATAGTAACCTTCATAAGTTCCAATAATAGCTTTTTGTTGTTCGACATAAGCTCTAATATCACTCATATTTAGACTAAGATTCTTATACCCATCTTGTGTTAATGCAAAAAATACAAGCGCATTACCAGAAGAGCCTAACTTAGAAATTTCTTCGTCAAAATTATCTTTAGTGATAATAACCCATTTGACTTTCCTAAGTGTTAACGCATCTGCTTGTGGTAACTCCAAAGATGGCTTTTCAACGGGCTTAGCACTGACCTCAATCTTTTTCGTAAATACCGAACAACCACTAAGGCCGAGCAGTGCTAGAGTTACCAGGCCATAGCCAAGAACATTCTGAATTAAATTCTTTTGCACTCTTTGCCTCCTTTTCTTTATCTGTTAATGGTGAACCACCTAATATCTCGAAACAACGAGATACTTTATCTGATGCATTGTTGATGATGTTTTCAACTAGCCCAGGTTTTGATTGAGCAAGATAACCAATATTATGCTCTGCAAATTTCTTAACTAGTTCACCGTTTTGAATCCTAATTTCTTGAAGCCTAATATTTAAATCTCTTAACTGTACTTTCGAATCAGCATAACTTTCTTCTAATTCTGATATTGTTTGTTCGTTAATAGAAATAGCGGTTTCAAGTTTAGCATTGCTTTCTGTAAGTGTTTTTATTGTTTCTTGCGAATCAGTATAGTACCAATATGAAAAGCTACCACCAATCAGCATAATTAAGAATAAGACACCTGCTATTTTATAACCTATATTCATAATCAGCTCAACTCAAAATGAGGGTAATCCATGAATGGCTTACGACCTTGTGATCTACGTAATGCTACATATTCATCTGATGCATCTTGCATTGTTCCATCAAATTCAACGATGTTATTGATGTGCCACGCAGCACCCCAACGAATACTTACACCAAGTTCTTCTGCTGCCATTTTAACGGCATCAGCAATATCGTCATAAAGATTTGCTTCCCAAGAAATACGTGAGCCAATGTAAGCAACAACATCAACTGCCCTGCCATCAATATGCTTTGATTTCATAGTTTGAGAAGCACCTTTTGCAACTAATTCACGTTGTTCTTCAATAGTTCTCAGACCCTGTGTAACACCAAAATCTATATTAGTATATTGGATTGCAAGTTTAATCACATCTTGTAATTTAGGATCTACACCATCTAATCGTGATAAAGATCTCTTTGATAGTTTAAACATTATGTTCTCCTTTTAAAATTATTTATATGAACCTTTCGGCAAAATGACTTTTCACTGCCTCAATAAGTTCATCGTTGGTAAACACTTCATCGCCAACTTTAAATACTGTTTGTTCTAGGTTAACATACTTTAACCCTGGCGCAACGACATTTATTTCGGCATAATATATTTCATTAAAATCCTTAGGACTAAAATCCTTCTCAAAATAACAAAGATTATTCTTTAATATGCCCTCAGAAAGTTTATCAATTAGCTCATACTTAAGATAATCTTGATCAGGAGGTGACTTGTATGTTTCCGTCTCTATCATTACCTTTAAAGACTTTACTTGTGAAGACTTATTCTCTTTTAAGAATCCTTCGTTATTTAAATGAAATGGATTATATGAGTGTGGAATTTTAGTTGACATAATTATTCCTTTATATAATTTTTAAGAACTTGAATTCTTGTAACGATAGACATGGCATATTCTTTATTACCTTTCCATCCGCCGTTGTATGAACTCCAAACTTTTCGCCAATTATCTTTGTGAACACCTCTCCAGTACTCAATTTCCTTAGCGAAATTTAAATATGCAAAATTGTAATTAGTAATCAATCTTGTACAAATTTCTTTACGATTAAATTGATTATGAGGTACATCTTGGTGTCCTGCAACTGACTTGGTATTATTTTGAAACATGCCGCAATCCCATGATGTTTTGGAATTCATATTAATTTGCCATCTGCCTAACTGTGATTCTTGCCAAGCTATTGCAACAGCAGTCCATCCTAGGTCATCTCGTACTGCATAATCGTAAATCATTTGAGCCGTATTCTTTTGGAATTTTGATAGTTGCGTCCATTCTCTATCATATTTTTTATAAAGGTCCTCAGCTAGTACACCACTACTTGAAAATAAAAGTGCTAATGATAGTGTTACTCTTTTAAGCATTAGATGAATTCCTCTGGATATTTTTCTTTAAGGTGAGTGTATTCTTCGTGGAGATCTGTAAGTGCGGCTTCATTGGCTCTCAATTGCTTTTCAATACTTTCTCTTTGCTCAAGTAAGCAAGAAATCATCAGTTTGTAGTATGCTATCATAGCATCATCTTCTGTTTCATATTCTGCTGATTCATTTTCAACAAGGCCAAGCCCATGTGAATAAAAGAATCCCATTAAATGAACCACTCTGAATTTTGAAGTCTGAACTCTTCACACTTTTCAATAATAACAGGATTATATTTCACGCGTAATGCTTCAATGAAATCTTTGCGTTTTAGGTTTAATGCCTCAATTTCTTGGCGTATTTTTTCAATTTCCGTGGCTTCTTCTTCAGATAAAATAGGCATTAGGTATGCTTTAATATCTTTCTGCATATCACCAGGAATTGGAAAATACACGTGTTGATCTGCGTTTTCGGGAAGAATGATATCAGTGTAGGTGTCCCTAAGACAATTAATATCTAACTTATTAGACTTCTCGTTATAATAGATTTTAAAACGCATTAGTATCTCCGATTGTAAGAATAGTTTAGACCTAGAGCTTTATCAATATATTTCCACTTTAGTGTTCCTTCAACGAAGGAATTTAAACCTCGCACACATGCATTACGTGTACCGGTTTTTCTAAAATTATCTCGTTTCATTTTTTCTAAAAGTCTTTCATATATTGAGCGGTTGGTGTAACCAGGACAATCTTCTTTCAGCTCGAAGTCCCAATCATAGAAATCCAACTCTACACCAATGATATCTTGTAGAGCGGCGATTTGATTAAATGTAAGTTCACCTTTTTCATCAGCTTGTTTAGCAAGACTTTTGATAAAGTTGTTTTCTCGTAATTCCTTTGGGATTATATATCCTAAAATTTTCATAATCTCTCCATCCAACCAGATATAGATAATTATATCAAACGTTCATTTGAAAGTAAATAGAAAATTTCATATTTTTTAATTAATCCCATAATCCTTCGTAGTACTTTCCAAAGAGACGGAACCCATTGCTCATACGCTCTTGATGTGCTTTACGGCCCTCATCGTCTGGATTCTTATGATAGCCACCAAAAGTTTTAGAAGCGTCTTCTACCCATTCACCGTAGTACTGTTCTTCCCAGTTGTCTAATACCTTTTGTTCAAAGGCCCAAATCATTTCGTCAAGTACCCAGTCCCATCGTTTAAACCAGTTATCGTCTATTTCTCCACGAGTGCTGTATTTTTCATACCTGTCTTCTGGTGGCCGCAACTCTTCTGGTACATCTTCAGAGTCTACCAAAGGAGCACCGTGCTTAGTCTCTTTAAGTTGTTTTAACATAGGAACTATGATATAAGAAAGAGTATGATCCATACTCCAAGTATCCCAACGGTCGAGCTTTACGGACACCTTTTGTTCACGGTTGTCTAAAAAATAGTTTATTGGACTATAACATGTCTGAATGAAATCTTCTAGTTTATCTAGAAACCTATCATACCTAGTTTGATTCTCTGGTTCTGGCCAATCATATCCGTACTTCTTTTGCATATGATTGGTATATACATACGATACTAATCTAGATGGGTACTTCCCAATTCTTACTTTCATAAAAATACTCCTTATATGGAATATTATATCAAAGGTTTATTTAACTAGTTGCGCATCTTCTAAAATCAATTTCTACACCTAAGCATTCAACTCTATCAATAAGTTCATCGCTCAAAGGCTGCTTTGTGTAATTTTTAAAATAAATCCGACTAATATCAAAGTATTTTTTATAGATTGATATTCTATCTTGTACTAAGCAGCGAGCTGTTAAGATGTGATAATTTACACAGAACATCGTTGCATTAATGAATGGTATATCGTCTATGATACCATCTCGTATATCAATTAAGTTATTAAGTTCGTGGATTTCCATAAGCGTGTACTGCATGACTGTGCATAGTTGATCAACTATCATCATAAACACTTCGATGAATGTTCCTTCTAACTGACTTATATTTTTAATAAATGCTCTAAATGCAAGATCATGAGTTTCTAACCAAATTTTTGAAAATTCTTGGTCGAAATTATCTTTATATTCTTCAAGAATAACTTGTGAATATGTATCTCTTGTCTTTTCAGCTAAACCTACAATAATTTCTATATCTTTTTCTGAAACTACTGTTGTGCCTTCTCGGCCATTACATTCAATTGAGTAATTTTCAATTTCATAAAGCCATCTTGACCACATGTCATATTTAAGAAGCAGGAGTTCTCTGCGTGAGTGTGGGAATGAATACTTTCCGTGTACTAATTGATTTAACTGGAATGACTGAACGTTCTTCCATTTTTCTAAACCTTTTGACGATTGTATTCTAAAAACTATACTATTTGAATAAAAATTATATGTTGATAGATATTCCCTATGTCTTTTTAGCGCGGTATGAGGCATTATCTTAACTCCTGGTTCCCAAAATCTCCTGCACGGCGACCACCACCGTACATCATATGACCTTGGAACTGATTTAAAATTTGTTTAACATGTTCGATATCTCTTTTTATGTCTTCGATATCTCTTTCGTTTCCTTTGCTTATTTCTGATATTTGATCTAATTTATTTACTAGTTCTTCTAGTTTATTTGCAATATTACTTATATGCAAATCGGCATTACCCGTGTTAACGATATCTTCGATATCGGATGACGAAGGAATTGACATTAACTTGTCAGACATTGGGCGGAACATATATTTATATAAACCACCGATAAGACCAATAATGATTAGCAACAAGGCGGTATCCGTTATGATACCAGCATTCACTGCCTCATTAAAAATTGAGAAAATACCATTTTCCATTAAAGAAACCCTCAGAACTATATTTGTTTATATTTATAAAGTCATATAGTTGTGATGTGTACAATATATGGGTTTCAAGTGATTAATATTATTAAATTTCTTTAAAGCGTTTAAGCTTCTTTACACTCCTTTTAATTTAAATGCTTGCATTTTACCTTCGTTCATCTCTTTCATAATGTAACCATCTGATTCTATTAACCAGATCACCTTTTTATTAAGAGCTTTAAAATGATCAATATCACCATTCCAAAGTCCACCATCAGTAAGTACAACCACAGCTTGGTAATCAATGTTATGCTTCTTAGCCATAGCTAATGCCGGGTGAAGTTCAGTACCACCGTTACCTTTACGAGCAAAGGTTTTGGTTTTCTTATTCAATTTTTCTGGTGGATATGCATAAGTATCAATCTGAATTAAATCAACATCAGTCTTAGTTACATCACAGATATGACGAACTTCACCTAGTGTTTGGATGATAGACGCGTCACTCATTGATCCACTGACATCAGAAATAACCAACAAGTTAAACATACGATCTTTGGTTTTACCACGAAGATCTTCACGCTTAGGAAAGCGGCGATCAGTTTTCATAATGGTTGATCGTTTACCAACACGCTTATTACCAACGATACCGCGTAAAACTTTCTTCCAATTAAGTTCCGATTTACGAGAATGAAGATTAAGCCAATCTGAACATTCACTAGGCACGGTTCCTTTACCTTTGATAGTCTCGGTTTGTGCCTTTTCAATCATTTTCTTGGTTACATCTTTCTTAAGATCTTTATCGCCCTTTGACTCTTTCCAAACCTCGTGATCATCTAATGGTTTTACCTTTTGCTCATCAGAGCCATCACTACCAGAATCGCCGTCACCAGAATCGCCGTCACCATTTTCGTTCTCCTGTTTTTCCATCTCATCTTTAATTAATTCATAATAAAATTCGGCGGATTGATTGCTAGGTACAGAAACCTTAAGCATTTCGCTAAGAGTCTTTGGTGTAATAGCACAATCTGGTAAATGATCTGGGTCAATCATCTGATTAAGTGCGCAATCAGTTGCAAAATTCCATGCCATGAATTTTCTATCTTCTAAGCGACCAAGATGGTCATCCAAGATATGAATCATTTCATGCTTAAGAACAGCTAGACGACCATGAAGATCAAATTCGTCGTACATCTTTGGATTAATGTACAGATTATAATGATCGTTAACAAAAGATACGCCTGCAGGCGCCGGTAGATCTTCGCGAATCTTAATACTACACTGACCTATCATATGGGCCCAGAATAGATATGACTGTTTAAACTCCATATTGGAGAACATTGCGGCTAGAGTATCATCTAGTTTTCCACGGTTTTGCTTAACCATATAAGTTTCCTTAGACTGTTTATATAATTATATCAAAAGATCTAGCCACAAGTAAATAGGTATTAAGAATTTTTTTCAAATTCTCTTTGCTCTTCTACCCATGTCTGAGGGAGATATTGATAAACCGAATGAGCAATATCTGTAATTGGGAACCCATCAAATGTGTTAGGTGGGAACATAATCACTGATTTCTTTTTATTAAATCGGTTTGACATGTGCTCAACAACATACATATCACCTTGTTTAACTACCTCAAACATATCGTCTTCACCAACGAAATGTGGAGCTGCTCTTGTTGCCATCTTAAAGATCTCTCTAAAGATCTCCTTTTGCTCAAAATCCTTGTGAAACTTTATCTTCATTTTATATCCTTTATTAATCTAATCGGCAGAATGCTTCAGCATCGATACCAAGTTCACGAAGGAATTTAGCATAAACTTCTGCACCAGCCATTTTAGCTGACATATCCTGAGTGTAAGATTCAGACGGATTCCAAAGACTTAGACCAGGGCCATCGTAACGTTTTTTGAATCCATGTGCTTTGAGAAGTTCAGCTTTCTTTCCACGAGCACCTTTAACAACTACCCATGCGAAGCCACAATTAAAAGGATGTTCTCCGAATGATTCAATGTATTCGTTAGTTGCTGAGTGAGCTTTCATTGAAGCTACGAGTAAACCTGCATCACCTAGTACTTTCATCATCTTATACCTTTTCAAAAGTTACAGTATCAACCCAAGATAGTGATTCGTAATGCTTACGAAGCGAATCAACCCGTCTCTGAGTTGCATAATCAAAGAAGTATTTTTGTACGAAACCAGTTTTCCAAGTAACAGTAACATTCATGATGCTTTCCTTATATTGTGTATTCTAGTTGCTTAGATTTGAACTCAGACCAACCTTCTTTCACGATTTTCTTAGCGAACTGTTCAATAGACATTTTGTTTGCCATGAAATTAACGCGTAGGTTGCCGCGGTTATTACGTTCAACTAATCCAAGAGCAATTCCACTGCTATCTCGCATTGAGAACGATACTCGACGATCTGATTTGCCAATGTAATCTTCAATCTTTGCGACGATTGCATCAGCTTCTTGTTTTGTGTAACTTGACATATGATATCCTCCATTTGTTATATCTAATTATATCACATCTAAAGTAGATGTAAACAACTTTTTTCACAAAATGTGAAAAAAAACTGAAAAAAATATAAATATTTTTATGAAAGCATTATTAGCATTATCATTATCATTATCATTATTGCTAGTTGGTTGTACTAACCACTCAAATGACGATGTTCAATTAACATCTTCTATCTCGTCTGCCTCATCTGAAATCCGGAGTGCAGCAGATGAGATATTAGTCAGTGGTGAAATGATAGAGTCAATTGAAGAATTAGACATTACGGCTGCTGCATCAGCACCGATTGCCCATGGTGAAACATTACCAGCATTACCAAGACCAGATGACATTCTTGATCAAATGTTTAATGTTGATATATCGTTCGTCATACCATTTGCAACTAACATAGACGACCCGATCAAAGCAGAATTAATTATAACACCCGAAGATCTTCAACCAACAATCGAACACTCTGTTGTTGGATTAGAGCAAGATTTCGTCATCTTAGTGACTCAAGTCGTTAGAGCCGATCTCAGAACAGATGATTTTGATGTAATTAATATTACCCCAATAGAACAAGCGTTATCAAAGACACAGAGTACGCAATGGTTATGGAAATTAAGACCATTAAGAACTGGAAATACTGAAGTAATATTAACCGTGACAGCTATCGTTAAAACAGACTTCGGAAATTCACAAAGACAAATGAAAGCTTTTGAAAAATCAGTTGACGTAACTATCACTAAAGGTCAAGTTATACACAATTTTATAAATGAAAATTGGCAATGGTTGTTATCAACATTATTCATTCCTTTTGCCCTATTACTATATAGACGTTTTAGAAACAATTCTAAATAACACATATAAATATATTTTTGATAAACATAAAGAAAGGTAGAATGACAGATTTACATCAATTAAAATCATCAGAAGTGAAAGAACTTCGCGAAGAGATATTAAGTGAACAAAATGGATGCTGTGCCATTTGCAATAATCCAATCACTGATAATACGGGCATATCGTTAGATCATCAACATAAGACATCAAAAGAAACTATCGGTGAAGATGGCGCAGGATTAGTTCGGGGCGTTCTATGTAGAGCGTGTAATGTATGGGAAGGCAAAATTTGGAATAACACCAGTCGGTACCGTCAACCCAAATCCGTAGAAGATCGTATTGTTATGCTTGAGAAATTGATTGAGTACTATGTTAAAGGTACTTATCCAGTAATTCATCATACTGAAAAGACTAAGGAACCAATCGTATCTAAACGTAACTATAACAAGCTTAAGAAAGCTTACGATGGTAAAAAGAAATTCCCAGAGTACCCTAAGTCAGGTAAACTAACCGTGGGCCTCCAGGCATTATTTGAAGAGTATGCTATAGAACCTTACAATTAAGGTTTCTATTCATCCTCATCTGAGGAATCATCAGATTCTGGGGTCTCATCGACTGAAGGATCTTGGTCAACATCCATTGGGATAGCCGGTGTTTCAGGTGATTCTTCGCCATTCTTTAGAAAATCTCTAAAATTCATTTTTCTCTCCTATGTTAAAATTTTACCAATCATCCATTTGGACATTATCGGTTTTAAAAATATTATGTAGTTCGCAATCTTTTTCAATGAATGATTTAAAATAAACATCGCCTGAAATTGCATCGCCAATTGCTTCAACGTCAATACCTTTTTTGAAGGCGAAGTCTATAATGATGTCAACCAAAGAAGTGTTTTTCTCAGTCTTTTTGATTTCATCAATATAAGCAATGATATCGTGTACAAGGAACGGATATTGCTCCTCGTAAATGTTTTCCCTGCCCTCACCTAGAGGTAACTCGCCTGATTCAAATTTCATTTTTTGTCCCTCATGATACTTACTTTACCTTTGAGGATTTCTTTCAAACCGTTGTATTCTTCAAATGAAATTTTATAATCGTGAGGGTAGTAAATGTCCAAACGATCAACACGTTCAATTGTTTCACTTAAACTATTCAATTCATCAATAAGACTTGTCTTAATCGTTTTGAGATGAATAATTTCGCTGATAGCAGGTTCTTCTTCAACATGTTCACGATCATTGACAAATTGAAAGTATTGCATTTGTAAATTATGATCAAGGTTTGCCATTTGAACTTGGTGTTTTAATCGTTCGTTTTCTTTCTTCTTCGTATTAATAATAAACAAAATACTATTATGAATAATCTGTGAAATATAAGCAAACGCGTTCACCGACTGCCCAGTACGTTCAGAAATCAACTTATGATTAAAGTTATGCAAGTATTTTAGAATTTTATAAACCGCATCAGAATAGAAATCATCGCGGTAGGTATAACCAGAAAACTGTGGTTTCTTAAGAATGTTCTTAATCATTAAAAGAATAATATGGCCGAATCTTTCATATGAACTGTCGTCTACAGAAGTAGATTCAGAATCACGTATAATGCTATCTTTTAATTTAGCTCGTAGCTTATTACGTTTAGAAGGAGCGTCATATTTTTTAGCAGAAACTTCGGTATGCCATTTAATGTACTTATTAACACGTATATTTAAATCTTCTGTACCGATGCCTGCTCTTTTATTTTTAATGCGGATAAGAAGTGACTTAAGTTCTAGTTCACTTGTATAATTATGCTTGGTCTTCTTTTTATGCGTAGGTTTGAGCGATGGCTCTGCTACGTCTTCAAAGGTTTCATATACGTTATTCATTTTTATCCTTATGTTATTCTTCAATATAAATATTATATCAAATCAGTAATTAAAATTTCAAAGGATTTACTAATGAATTATAACAATTTGGCACAAAAAACAAATTGGATAGCAGGTTCCAATGCGTTTAATAATGTCCCATTCTTTCTTACTAACCTAAATATTCCTGGTGTTATTCTTAATCACCCTGAAGTTGGTGGTCGTGATAGTGTAAGAATGAAATTATCTGGGGATACTGTCACTTACAATTCGCTGTCTTTCGATATGCTTATAGATGAAGACTTTCTCATCTACCAGGAATTGATGGAAATTGTTAGAAAAAACATTGGTGTTAAATCCGGAACATTTGGTGACTTTTACTTTGACTTTTTCATTGAAATTAATAATAGTAAAGGCAACAAAGTTCTTAAGCTAGATTTTTCAAACTGTCGCATTGAAAGTATTGGTGATATTGAACTAAATGCTCAAGATGGATCGACAGAATATACAATGTCAATGGAACTGGTTTACGATCATTACGAAATTGAAAGTACTAAGAGATATGTCCTACAACCATCAACAGCAACAAAAGTAGCTACAACAGTTTCAGAGCAATTAATCTTTGCTGATGATTTTGCTGAGATATCACCAAATTGGCAACTTTGGGGTTGGCCAACTCCTGTTATTACATTTGATCCTGCAGCAACTAACGGGCAAGGCTTGGACTCAAACGGTTCAATTGCTAATGAAAGTGGTGCCGTTAATAATCTCGTACAAATTGATGTTACTAAACCTTTTGATTTTACATTCCGAGTTAAGCAACCACATGGAGCTGATGATAATGATTCTCTATATGTAGAATTTGGTATTACTGAAGGCATGGGAATTAACAGCACAACAAATGGTCGCACTGGTAGCACGGTTATGGCTGTTCTTTTGGATGGTGGTTCTAAGGACGGTACAAGTCTAAAATCAACTACATATAAATTTAAAAGCACTGTTGATGATGTTAAAGAAGACTACGATAACACCGGTACATTTAACGATTATAAATTTGTATACGCCGTAGACGGTACAAGAGCTGAATATCAAATATATAAAGATGGTGTTTTGAAAAGTTCAGTAGTAGGTTCTATTTCAAATCATAACTACTTTTACTTATATATGCAAGGTAAATCAAACGCTGGTGTACAAATCATTGATAAAGTAACAGGAAGTTATGGAGGGGTTTAACCCTCCACTTTATCCAAAAGTTCTAAACGATCATTGATATATACATTTATTAGATCAATAGCATCCATTTCTTTGATAATATTCTTATCAAATTCTGCTCTTAATTGACCATCGTCAAGCCAAACCTTAACCTTGTTATTGATTAAAGTTTGGCCTTCTGGTAAATACCTGATTGATGTTATCTCTTCAGTCATTTAAAAAACCTTATAGCGTTGTTTGTGCATCTCTGTAGATTGCATCTACATCATCTTGTGTAGCGGTTCCATTAACGACTTTAGTTAGCACTTCCCTCATTGCCTTTTTATATAGTTCAAGGTCAGATGAAGCCTTAGAGTAATCTTGGTATTCTGGGAAGATAGCGAATCTCATTCTATGACCAAGTGTACCATCAATTTCACTAGCATCAAATATCCGGATGCCTGAACCCCAGAATAGTTTGGTTCTTACACCAGCGCTATTGACCGTGGTGTTGGTTGTTAATTGACCTTCTGGGACAGTTACCCATGCTGTACCTGACGTGTCGGCAGCATCTGTACCATCTGGTTCTCCACCGGCATAAAGATCTCTTGGGATAGTAAAGTTATATCTGTTAAAGTTCCAACCGTTTAATGGCGCTTCAGAAGTTGAACCATTACCAGTAGCATCTGGGTCAGCCGAAACCTCTAACCCATAAGGGTTCCAATTTTCTCTTGGTGTACGTAGAATTAATTCAAGAGGTACCATGTAAGAGAATCCATCAACGACTTGCGGATCATCTGTTTTTGCTACAAATAAGTTAGGATCATTAAACGAACGGTGTGCTAATGATCTTCCTGATGCATCATTGTTAACCATAGAGTATCTGTGATTGTAATAAGCAGCATTCAGTGGTGTATTGGTAGTACCGAATACAATTAAGTTATCTTGTAATCCATATTGGTCATATGATTCAAGAATTGAAGCGCCTTGGCCCATCATGCCTGGTAATAATTCACAAAGTTCCCTAAGTTTAAATCTTTGAAGATCGAACGTTGCACGACCAGAACGAATGATTGACGTCCATTCAGAAGAACCGACCCATTGTGAGTTATCACGCATTGCTTGACGAAGATCCTTACGAAGAGCAAACATGTTATCTGGATCTAATTCACCAACTGCCGCTTTACTTTCATTAAATGGTAATGCTTTAATTGGGCAAGTAAATTCAGTTCCATCCGTGTATTGGAATGTTTTAGTTTGGTCAGTAGAAGCTAGTGAAGCAACTGGGAATGAATTAATTCTATAACGTAGCGCAGCCAAAACTGGTTGGCCTGTATCGGTAACTCTTCTTACAATAACTGGAGAGAATGCAATATTCTCAAATCTGTTTTTGTGGCCACCTGCATTTAAATATATTGCTTTTTCAATCATATCTTTCATAGTATCAGCATCAGTACTATGATGGAATGAATCAGTATAATCACCAGTACCACCAGTGAAATCTTCCCACCAAACTTCTGCATAACTAAGGAAGAAAATACAATCTTGCGGATGATTTGCATGAATATTCTTCATGTATGAATATTGTGTTGTTGGTGTAGTGCTTGCAGCATCAGTATATTGACCAACTGGTAAAGCAAGAACCGATGCTGGAATCTCTGGAGCTAAGATCTCTTTACGAGCAGTATAACTACCTTGAACAGGAGCATAGATACGATAATCATTATGGCGGGATCTTGTATAATAACCATTTGCCATGAGAGATAATTCAGCGGTTCCCGGCATACCACGATAATTCGGATGGTTATGTTGGCCCATTGAGTTGTAAGTTACGCCAAAGATTCTTTCCTTAGGATCAAACGGTTGGTCGTAAGTATATTGACGAGTACTGAATATACCAGATGCACCTTGTAATCTATGAATCTCAGCATTATATTCAATCGTTGACGAATATGAAATCATCGTTTGTTCAACAGCGCTCAAGAATGCATTCTCATATACACCGCCAGCTGGGTGAGTGCCGGTTAACAATTCTTGTATCGACCCACCAGCTGCTCCTGGAACCAAAATCTTTTTCCATTGTGAGGATACTGACAAGTCGCCTGTCCCAAGAGCGTTATGCTCAATAGAAATATAATAGTAACCTTCTTGAGTAACCAACGTATTTCTAGAATATGTCGTATCAGATTTAACAGCGGGTATATCACTTCCGCTCATCAATTGATGAATTAACCAATGGACGTGATTTAACTCACGTTTTAGTGTCTTAACTGGCTTATTTAAATTAGTTGCAGATAATGGCGTACCATCGACGTAAGTTTGATTTTCGTCAAATTCTGCAACATTCAGGATATCCAGCTTGACTTCTTCTGCGTTTATAGCCATAATAACTCCTATATGTTTGTTTTTGTATTATTTATATTTAGTGTTTAGGAGTTACAAAGGGTTGGGCTTAAAAATAAGCGGCTTAACTTCAACATCCTTAACGGTGGTTCTATTACCAATGCATCCACTACGCAATGAATTACAATCTACACCATAACTTGAGCACTTTAGGCACACTTCTGGAATGATAT
>Ga0102948_1000346_pt1 | contig 18083 bp, 15 predicted proteins | sample SalPonA_A_H2O_MG_FD_78211 | JGI IMG/M metagenome (GOLD analysis project Ga0102948, IMG submission 78211) | Water microbial communities from South San Francisco under conditions of wetland restoration - Salt Pond MetaG R2A_A_H2O_MG | ecosystem: Environmental > Aquatic > Non-marine Saline and... | reverse complement strand
CACAAAGACCCCTTCGAGCCGGCCGATTCTTCCACCTTCCCAAAGGTGGGCGTAACTGGGCAGGGCGCGAATTATACAGGTTTTGAGCAAAATGCGAACCCCTAATTGCAAAAAAAAGCGTACGAATTTCATCCATCGCCTATGATGCTAGTAATTATTACGTGTGGTACGGTAATCGCACTATCGTAAACGCGCTGAAAAACAAAAAGCGTTGCGCATTATTTTCTATGACTTTGACTAATATCATTACATCACGCCAATATATTTCCAATCGTGGTCTTTCAAACCTACTATTATGAGAACGGTAGGAGAAAAATATGAAGAAGATACCCCGTTCGGCATCCAACGATTATTCAGCGGACATGGTTAACACCAGGCGCCATTTTATTGAAAAGGAAACGAACACCTCGCTTCCTCACCTTTCCCACTTTTCTCTACCACCAGAATCGGTAGCCGGAAACATAGAAAATTTTACTGGCGTAGCGCAAGTTCCTATTGGTTTTGCAGGCCCTATGACAGTGCAAGGTGAGCAGGCACAGGGCGATTTTTACGTTCCTATGGCCACAACTGAAGGCACGCTTATAGCAAGCTATAGTAGAGGAATGCGCCTCACCCGTGAGGCAGGCGGCGTAACAACCACCGTTATCGACGATGCAATGCAGCGCGCCCCCATGTTTTCATTTTCAAACGCCCGTGAAGCACTTGCCTTTGGCCAATGGGTAAAAGCGAACTTTGGGTTAATCAAACAGGCATGCGAAGCAAGTACACAGATTGGTAAACTGCGAGATATAGAACAATATGCGGTGTCTAAGCTTCGCTGGTTACGCTTCAATTTCACGTGCGGTGACGCTGCGGGGCAAAACATGGTGAGCAAAGCAACCAAGGCTGGCTGTGAATGGATCATAGCGAATTACCCCTCCCCCATTGAGCATTTTGTACTTTCTGCAAACCTGGATACGGATAAAAAGCACTCCCACTTAAATACATTGCATACCCGCGGTAAGCGTGTTGTCGCTGAGGTAACACTTCCCAAGGCACTCGTAACCGACGTGATGCATTGCACTCCCGAAGCATTGTTTAAACAACGACAGTATTCCAATATGGGAGCGATGTTGGCAGGAAGTGTGAGTAATGGCGCGCATTTCGCCAATGGTATTACGGCGTTATTTATTGCTTGCGGTCAAGATGTGGCGAATGTCGCTGAATCCTCAGCGGGCTTTACCTATGCTGAAATCACACCGAATGGCGACTATTACTTTTCGGTTACGATACCGTCATTAATTGTAGCCACCTACGGCGGCGGTACAGGGCTTGGCACACAAGCAGAGTGTTTACGTATATTAGGATGCGAAGGTGAAGGTAACGTTAACAAACTCGCTGAAATCGTAGCGGCTACTGTGCTGTGCGGAGATTTATCTTTAGCCTCTGCCGTTGTTGCCGACGAATGGGTGTCTAGCCATGAGCGATTAGGCCGTAACCGTTAGTCAATATCACCGTTGTTATTTTTCGTTGCGCTTTACCTGTTGCCAAAATACTTCCATCTGCGCGAGTGATAATGAGGATAAATCAGCAGTGTGTATTTTAGCCTGCGCTTCGACGCCTTTGAAGCGGGTAGCAAATTTAGTGCTTGCTCGTCTAAGCGCAGTGTCAGCATCCACGTTACAATGGCGCGCTAGGTTAACCATGGCAAAGAGTGCGTCGCCAATTTCCTCTTCAATGCGGTGCTGCTGACGTTCGGCGGCATCAAGTTCTTGTTGAATCTCTTCCACCTCTTCACGTACTTTATTAAGCACTGGGTTAACCTCTGGCCAATCAAACCCCACCTTTGCACATGCTTTTTGTATTTTCTGAGCATACATAAGTGCTGGCATACCGGTTGGCACAGAGTCTAACAAGCTTGGCGCGTCACCGTTTGGTGAGCTATTCCTTTTTTCAGCCGCCTTAATCTTGTCCCATTGTGTATTAAGTGCTTCATCACTCAATGTCACCTCACTCGTGCCAAACACATGGGGGTGGCGCCGAATTAGTTTATCACCAACCTCTTTTGCAACCTCGTCGAACGTAAACACGTTTGCCTCTTTGGCAATGTGTGAGTAAAACACGATATGAAAGAGTAAATCGCCTAATTCTTCTTTTATCTCACCTAAGCTTCCATTTTCTATGGCATCTACCACTTCATACGCTTCTTCTATTGTATAGCGCGTGAGGCTTTTCATGGTTTGTTTTAAGTCCCATGGGCACCCGGTGTCGGGGTCACGTAACCGTGCCATTATGCCTAACAATCGGTTCAGCTCTGTTTCTTTAGAACTGTTTTCTTCTGGCATCAGTCACCCCTTTTAACTGCCGAAGTCTTGATAATACTTTTGATAGCGTATCTAAATCTAAAACTTCAATTGAAATGGTGATAAGCGCGGTTTGCCTGTTTTTATCACTTAAGCTGTTAACACCAAGCAGAGGAACATTTTCATTCGCAAGTACCGTGGTAATGTCGCGTAAAAGCCCCGTTCTATCGTGGCAATAGATATCCACGCCAGTTTCAAACCCAACTTTTAGTGACTCAGACCAATTTACCTCAATTTGACGCTCCGGGTGCTGCGATAATAAATGCAACAACTGGTCGCACCCTTCCTTATGCACGCTAACACCGCGTCCCTGAGTAATGTAGCCCATTATGGGCTCACCGGGTACAGGCTTGCAGCAATTGGCCAACTGACTCATTAAGTGACCAACACCTTGAACAATAACTGCATCTTTCTTCCCCGAACCACCGGCGGTTTTACGTGTTTTTACTTTGGGGCTAATCTCAGGCTCAGGCTGCTCTGGCTCATGCAAATGATGAATAAAGTTGATAACCTGCATGACTCTGACATCGCCAGCACCGACAGCGGTGTAAAGGTCATCGTTATTATTGAGGTTGAATTTCTCGCACGCGCTTGAAGGCACTTTCACAGGAAGGTGAGCGCGATGTAACTCTCGCTCTAGTAACTCTTTACCCGCCGCGAGATTTTTGTCTCTATCTTGTTTTTTGAAGAAAGAGTGAATGGTTGCGCGTGCACGTGATGAGTGCACATAGCCTAAACCAGGATGCATCCAGTCTCTGCTTGGATTAAGCGCCTTTCCGGTAAGCACCTCGATTTGATCGCCACTTTGCAGTAAATACGTAAATGGGACGATACGTCCGTTCACCTTGGCACCTATGCATCGATGGCCCACATTACTGTGAATATAATAAGCAAAATCGAGTGGCGTAGCGCCTTGAGGAAGGTCAATCACATCACCCTTCGGCGTAAATACGTACACCCTATCGTCGAATACTTGGCTTCGTAGCTCCTCAACCAAATCACCCGACTCTGATACTTCTTCTTGCCACGCCAAAATGCGACGCAGCCAATTTATTCGTTCATCGAAACCAGATTGCTTACCCGAACTTCCCTCTTTGTACTTCCAGTGCGCCGCAACGCCAAGCTCGGCATCTTGATGCATTTTCTGGGTTCGTATTTGTATTTCGACGGATTTGCCTTTAGGTCCTAGAATGACCGTGTGTATAGATTGGTAGCCGTTTGGTTTTGGCGTGGCAATATAGTCATCAAATTCATTAGGAAGGTGTTTATAATTCGCATGAACCGTTCCCAGTGCGGCATAACAATCTTGAAGCCTTTCAGCAATGATACGTACGGCTCGAATGTCGAACAGCTGTTCGAATGTGAGGCGCTTTTTCTGCATTTTTTTCCAAATACTGAAAATATGCTTAGGCCTACCATAGACTTCTGCTCGAATGTTTTCGTTGTTCATTACCGACTGTAAGTCGTCGACGATGGCATCGATGTAATCAGCTCGCTCTTTGCGTTTACCATCTAGTTGCTTGGCGATACGCATGTAGGTGTCTGGGTGAAGATACCTAAACGCGAGATCTTCAAGCTCCCATTTAAGCTGGCCTATCCCCAGTCTATTGGCGAGCGGTGCGTAAATACTCGCACACTCTCTGGCGACCATAACTCGCGTTTCTTCGTCGGCTTTTTTAACTTGTTGAAGCGCACAAATGCGCTCAGCCATCTTAATCACGACTGCTCGTACATCTTCGACCATGGCCAACAGCATTCTGCGAATGCTATCAATATGCTGCTCGTCAGATTTTTCAGATAGGCCGTGTGCGCTTGCCTTGCGACTGTGCAAGACTTTAATTGCGTCCATTCTACGCACACCAATAACCAGCTCACAAATTTCATTGCCGAAGGCTTCTGTTATTGCTGCATCGTCTAAGTGGTGTTGTTCACAGTAAGGGAAAACCAGTGCAGCTTGAAGCGTAGCATCGTCCATATTAAGTTGGCACAGTATTTCCACCATCTCTTGGCCAACAAGCAGCTTTTCAGGTTCAGAAGATACGCTTCTTAGCTTATCTTTGGTTTCATCAGACAAGGCAAGGCTGTCCAACCAAACTTCAAAGGGAGGTCGCTCTGCGGCATGTACTTTTCTTGTCGACACCATAACTTAATACTCGTTACTGTTTTTTACGTGTAAATAACGCCATCATTTCCATGTGTTGTGTAAATGGGAACATTTCAACGGCTCCCGCTTTTTCAATCACGTAATGTTGCTCAAGAAGCACTCGAGCATCTCTTATAAACGTACTTGGGTTGCAAGAAACGTACACTATTGACTGTGGCTTTGCTTCTGCCAGTGCATGACAAACCGTCAATGCGCCTTCTCTTGAAGGGTCTATCAGTACTTTATCAAACCCTTTTGAAAGTGCACCACGTACATCTTTCTCATTCGCTAAATCGAGATGTAACCACTGTACGTTTTTAATGCCCTGTTCATGCGCATTTTGTTCGGCACGTTGCACCATTTCAGGTACACCTTCTACCGCCTGCACCTCAGCACCAGTTTTGGCGATAGGCAAAGAGAAATTTCCCAAACCACTGAACCAATCTGCAACCCGTTCACCTTTTTTAGGCGCAAGCCACGCAAGCGCTTGTGTAATCATTTGCTGGTTGACACTTTCATTCACCTGAATAAAGTCATTGGGGGCAGGTGATAAGGTCAGGCCGCCTTGTGTATGCACCTTGAGCTCAGCGATACGATGTACATAAGACAGTCGCCCTTGCTTATTCTCCAAACAAACATTGATACCGTGCATGCTGCCAAATTCACCAAGGGCGCTCACAAATTCGGGCGACAGAGGCCTTGTGTGTTTCACGCTAACCTGTGCCACATTATCGCCCGCAATAAGCGTAACATGGCCTATCGCACGGGCACATTCATATTCAGAAAACAGTGATTGTAGTGGAGTGAGCAACGCATTAAGCGCAGGAACAAGCACAGGGCAAGAGGGCGCGCTAATAACATTTTTACCTGCATGTTCTCGAAAGCCAAGCTTAACGTTATCCATATTTCTGGCATCAATAGCTAGGCGCGCCTTTCGTCGATAGGCCGGCGTGCTTCCCGATAAAGGTGCCACCCATACATCGCCAGATACGTGAAGCTGACGCATAAGCATTGTTTTTAGCGCATCGTCTCGAAGTGACAAAGCCGCGTTTGCTTCAATATGCTGTAACTGGCAACCACCACATGTTGAAGCAAGCGAGCAAAACGGAGTAACCCTGTATTCGGAGGTACTATTAAGTTTGGTTGTGGTCGCATTTGCCACCCGCTTTTTACTACTCACGACGTTAACGTCACATGCCTCGCCAGGTAGCGCGCCCTCTACGAAATACATAATTTCGCCACGAACAACACCATTACCCATCCAGTCTAAGCTGTCTATAGTCAGTGATGCCTGCTTCGGAATGGCGCTTACGCTTGCCCTCGCCTTTACCTTGCCGTTTTCACGTTTGCTGATAACGCTTTTCGTTTTGCCCGGCTTATAAAAATTAACCAAAAAATGACTCCGGTAACATTAAGATTCTAGAATGACCGTTGCCACGGCATAAGATTGTTCATCAGAGATACTCAGAAATGTCTGTTTTATCCCTCTTTTCTCACACAACGTCGCCAGTTCGCCGGATAACGTAAGAAACGGCGCCCCCGCTTCGTTGTTGCGCACTTCAATATGTTGCCAACTTACTCCGTTACCTATACCCGTACCAAACGCTTTTACTGTCGCTTCTTTCGCAGCAAAGCGTTTTGCAAGGTAAGCCAGCTTTGTGTTGCTATTCTGATATCTACCGTATTCGTATTCGGTTAGTATGCGACGGGCGAGTCGATCCGTGACCGTGTCGTCTTTTCCTAAACGCGCAATTTCAATGATATCGGTACCTAAACCTGCAATGGCCACCGGCTGCCCTCTTAGAATGGAGTTGCGCTATAAACCCGCACGGGCCTCTAACATTAGTTTACGCATGTCGGCTACAGCGGTATGCAGCCCATCAAATGCTGCTCTTGCAATAATAGCGTGGCCAATGTTTAACTCGATTAGCTGAGGAATAGCAGCAATAGGTTTAACGTTATGATAATGCAGACCATGGCCAGCGTTCACTTTTAACCCTTGGCGGTCTGCGTATTCAATACCTTCAATTAACCGGGCCAACTCTTCTTGTTGCGCCGCTTCGGTGGTTGCCTCTGCATATTGACCAGTATGAATTTCAATGTAAGGCGCACCGCACTCTACCGCTGCGTCAATTTGAGATTTATCAGCATCGATAAATAATGACACTTGAATATTTGCATTAGCAAGGCGCTCGCACGCCGCTTTTACATGAGCAAGATTTCCCGCTACATCTAATCCGCCTTCGGTAGTAAGCTCTTCTCTTTTTTCAGGGACAAGGCAGCAAAATGCAGGTTTAATTTCTTCTGCAATCGTGACCATTTCGTCGGTAACCGCCATTTCAAAATTAAGGCGGGTATTGATGGTTTGTGCTAATAATCGTACGTCACGATCTTTTATATGACGTCTGTCTTCGCGCAAATGAACAGTGATGCCATCGGCGCCAGCACGTTCGGCAACATCAGCCGCATGAACCGGGTCGGGATAGTGTGTCCCTCGCGCATTGCGAAGGGTGGCAATATGGTCAATGTTTACACCTAGAAGAATCGAATGCATGAATGTGTGCCTGTGTTATAACTAACGTAAAAATGATGAGCGAATAGTTACCTTCGCGGTAACGGGGCTTTCAATCAACGTAACCGTGCAGGATGCCTAAAAGCCGTTGTTTTTTTATAAACCATGTTTCAATACACGTTAACACTGTACGAAACATCACGCCTTTAAGTTTCATTCTGGCGTACAGCTCGCTCTTGTCGCGCTTAGCGTTTTTACCTTGATTAAATATGATTTAAATGTATTACGGTGCGACGTAATGAACAGCGCACCTTACGTCAGATTAGTGTAACAAAAACAACCGTAAAAGCGCATTACTTCATTGTGAAAGTTCATGACGTTCTAACGTAAAAACACCCCGACGACGCGCACCCTGTTAACGCTTTCTTACTGAAAACAACTCTCTACTTTTCAGCGGTTTGTCGCCTATTAATGGCTTGAGTAAATCACGGCAAAGGACCTTCGCCACTTTTTTTCCCATATCATCGAATTCACCGTTTGCTAAGTTAAGCAACGTAGCGCCTGGAAAAGCCCTAGCTGGTCTGCCATCTGGTGCAGCATAAAACCCTAGTTCAGGATGCAAGTAGTATGTCGTGCTTTCAACAATAGGTTTATCGTTTTGCAAGTCAAATGTGAAATCGGGTAGCAGCCCCATTTCTTCAAGCAGAGAAAACTCAAACTCACGCAACGTCAACTCAAAGTCCGATGATGTAGATAAGGCACTTAGCGCAGTAGTGTAGGCATGAAACAGCCCGTCACTTGCCAAGCCAGAAGGCATAATTCGGTTCACTAGTTCGTTCACGTACATCGCACAAAAAAGTGCTTTACCCGGAAAGATAAGTGAGGCTGCGGTACTTTCAACGTGCCGTAAGTTTTTTAAATCAGACTTACCCGCCAACTGCAAACGCAGAGCCTGAAAGGGCTGCAATAGACTTTTCTTATCCGATTTACTGTTTTTCACGCCTTTTGCTACAGCACTCACCCGCCCTTCTTCTAATGAGAAAAAGTCGACAATATAGCTTGTCTCTCTGTACGGCCTCCGGTGTAAGACAAACGCCGTCAACCACTCGTCATTCATTGCATCATCATCATGTTAACTGCGCTTTAGACGCACCACCTTCATGGTTTCAAACTCCATGCCAGCGACACTCTCTACATTGGGATAATAGGTGATGTTAACGCGCGCCCCTTTTAAACTTTGATATTGCTGTTTACGGCGATATATAAAAGGGACATCAACATTTTCTATCATTATCGTATTGCGTACCCACTCTCCTTCGTCACGTTGTACATGAGAAGTCACCTTCATATTATCAGATTGAGTTAACTGCCCGTGTTTTTGAACCAGCTTCTCGCTTTCAGATTTCATATCATCACTGCGTCTGTCGTGTGTTTTCTAACGACGGTATTCTGTTACGCTGGCGTTATTTGCTCAACCAATAACTGAACCGTTTCGTTACCTCTAAATACGTTTACATCTAATCGATAGGCCAACTGAACCCGTCGATGCGACGCATTCGGCCACTGTGCAAGGTCAACGTTAAAAGCAATAGCATCGACTTCGCCCACCGTTGGTGCGCATAACACTAACTTTAAATGCTTCTCGCCCACTAATCGCTGGTTTACCACGTCAAATTCGCCATCGAACAATGGCGACTCAAAGCCTTGGCCAAACGGGCCCGCCATTTTTAGCAGGCGTGCAAAATCAAGCGTTAACTCTTCTGCAGTTAATGTGCCGTCGGATAGAATTGAATGATTACCATCAAGCTTTTGCAGATGTACCTGCGTCACCTCGATAAAGGCTTTTTCAAAAGCCGATAGTTTTTCTACAGGTAGGCTCAATCCCGCGGCCATGGCGTGGCCACCGAACTTTTCAATGATATCAGGATAACGAGTATTGACCTCTTCAAGTACATCACGAATGTGTACCCCAGGAATGGAACGTGCCGACCCTTTGATAATGTCATCATCTTGATGGGCAAATGCGATCACGGGTTTAAGGTATTTCTCCTTTAACCGGCCAGCAACGATACCAATAACGCCCTGATGAAAGTCTTTTTGATAAACCACCAGTGCCGATGGAATATCCCCTTCATTAAGTGCCATCTTTTCGAGTACTTGTTCGGCTTGCGCTTTCATTCCCGTTTCTATCTCGCGACGTTCTCTATTCAGCGCATCCAACTCTGCTGCAATCATTCGCGCTTGAATAGGTTCATCTTCCAACAAACAGGCAATACCTTGCGACATATCGTCCAATCTGCCGGCAGCGTTTAAGCGTGGGCCAACAACAAAACCTAAATCGGTTGAGGTTAAGTGTCCGCATTCTCTATTTGCAACGTCGACCAGTGCCTTAATACCTGGTCTACATTTGCCTGCTCGAATACGCTGCAGCCCCTGATGCACTAGAATTCGATTATTTTTATCTAGCACAACCACATCTGCCACCGTTCCCACGGCCACAATATCAAGTAAGCTTGCGAGGTTGGGAGGCGCAATCCCCTTACTGGTGAAGTAGCCCTTTTGCTGAAGAACAGACTTTAAGGCAAGCATAATGTAAAACGCCACGCCTACACCGGCTAAATTTTTTGAGGGGAACGTACAGCCATGTTGATTAGGATTGACGATGGCATCAGCATCGGGGGTTTCCTCGCCGGGAAGGTGGTGATCGGTGACAACAACCTGAATACCCAAAGATTTAGCGTGTGCCACGCCATCAATGCATGAAATACCATTATCCACGGTCATGATTAGGTCGGCGTTTTGCTGTTTTGCAATATCGACGATGGGAACACTTAACCCATAACCAAAATCAAAGCGATTAGGCACGAGGTAGTCCACGTTGGTGTACCCAAGCATGCGCAACGCAAGAATACATACGGCAATGCTCGTGGCACCATCGGCATCAAAATCACCCACAATGATAAGCTTTTTATCATTTTCAATGAGCGTGGAAAGCAGCTCTGCTGCATGCAATGCACCTTTCAGTGCATTGAAATGCGTTAACCCTTTAAGACCGATATCCAGTTCATCGACGCTCTTTATGTTTCTGCCTCGATAAATGCGGTCTATCACGGGGTGTAAATCGGGTGTTAAAGCGGTGCCGTTAACTTCACGGCGAACAACAGGCAATATCATTTGAAACCAAATATCGTCAATTCATAGGTATGAATGATAACCGAGATCAGCGGGCGAAAGGCAAGAAATTAGTGGTTTAATACTATCGTTAACAGGTTTTGCAGCGCGCACTCATCATCTAGTGCGCGCTGAATGGCAGTTAACCTGCTTGATTTAAACGCTGTAACAAGACAGCAGCAGGCTGGTAGCCAGGAATAAGTTCTCCATCAGGCAATATGATATTAGGAGTGCCATTGACGCCTAACTTTTGACCCAATTGATACTGTTCAGCAACAGTATTTTCGCATGTTGAAGACGGTACTCTGTCACCGGCTTTAGCGTCTGTTAATGCTTGCTGAGGATTTTCAGCGCACCATACGGCCACCATATCCCCGTAGGTTGGGCTATTAAGCCCAGAGCGAGGAAAAGCAAGATAATTAACGGTGATACCAAGGTTATTTAGCTCATCGATTTCATTATGAAACTTCCGGCAGTATCCACACGTGATATCGGTAAACACGTTGATGACATGTTTTTCATTAGCCGCTTTAAACGTAATAGCAGACGAGGTAAACGGTTTCATACTCTCAACGCGCAACGCAGATAACGCCTGCTCTGTTTCGTTTCGCATGCCTTCATCAATATTGAAAATTCGAGCCTGCACCAAATACTTGGCATCCTCACTTACGTAAAATAGACCACGGTCGGTAGACACCTGGACTAATCCTGGTATTGGAGAATCCCCAATTGTCTCAACACTCAAATCTAACATGCTAGACAGCTTATTTTTAATTGCCGCTTCATCGGCTGCATGGCCAACTGCACTTACTAGGGCCAGTGCAAACGCAAAAACTTTAATAACTGATTTCACTTAACAACTCCGAAAATGACATCGCGCCCCGTGCAGGCCAATGTACAAAACATTAAATACGAGAGGGAATATTGATAAGACCTTTATATTCACCAAATAATTCCCGAACTACGATAAAACACGCTTATATGTCGCTCTTGTTTTCATGCTATCACAGGGTTTGTTAGCATAAACACGTTTTCATCCCACTTTATGCGTCACTTACCCTCTAGGGTGGTGGCTATGAATAAGGGTTTGCAAGCGCTCAGTTGCAACATGGGTATAAATTTGCGTGGTAGAGAGGTCGCTATGCCCCAGCAGCATTTGCACAACACGTAGGTCGGCACCGTGGTTTAATAAATGCGTAGCAAATGCATGTCTTAGTGTGTGAGGAGATAGGTGCTGCTCAATGCCCGCTTTCACTGCGTAGTATTTTATCCGATGCCAAAATGTCTGACGTGTCATTTTTTGGCCTCGCTTGCTTAAAAAGACGACATCAGTCTGCTTAGTGGCAAGTACCGGCCGGGCATTTTTAATATAAACCAATAGCCATTCGATAGCCTCTTCACCCAATGGAACCAACCGTTCTTTATTGCCCTTTCCGGTCACCCGCACGACGCCTTGCTGTAAACTTATTTGATCTAGGGTTAAGCCAATTAATTCACTTACCCGAAGTCCCGTAGCATAAAGCACTTCTAACATACTCTTGTCTCTGCATTCTACAGGGTCGTCTGTGAGCGGCGCAGCAAGTAGCGTTTCAACTTCACGCTCGGACAAGGATGTTGGCAATGTCTTTGCCGTTTTCGGGTTAGATAAAGAAGATACTGGGCTGTCTACACGAACTTGCTTGCTGATTAAAAAGATATAAAAAGCACGCATTGCGCTCATCGCACGTTGCGTGCTTCGTGTCGATAAGCCTTCGTGATGTCGATGCGCCAGATACCCTTGAATATGCTCACTGGTTAACACCGAAATATCTTTTATACCCTCATTATTGCAGTACACAGCCAGTTTCGTTAAATCAGTTCGGTAACTTTGTTGCGTATGATCTGAAAGCCCTTTCTCCAGCCAAAGCATCTCGATAAATTCATCAATGTAGGCTTGGGTTACTGCCGGTACATAGGTTAATTTTCGCGTTGGTGCCATGATTAAAAGCCGCGTTTTTCTTTGACTAGCTCGTAAGCAGATTGAATATCCTGTGCTTTTTTCTTCGCTATTTCCATTGCCTGTTGAGGCAATCCTTTGGATATTAATTTGTCAGGGTGATGCTCTGACATGCGCTTTCGATACGCACGCTTAATCGTCTTTTCATCATCATTTTGAGAAACGCCTAAAATTTGGTAAGCATCAGACAAGGATTGCTGATCAGAATACCCACTGCTTGCCCTTCCCTGCTGGCCACGTCGTTGGTCTGATCCCCCGTTTCCACGACGTTGTCTAAAGCGAATTTCAGCCTCGTACATGGCAATAAGATAATCTACATCTTTGCGCCTAAACCCTAATGGTTTCGCCACTTTTTCCAGCACGCGGTACTCTTGCTGAGACACTTCTCCATCAGCGAACGCGGTCTGGATCAAAATCTCGAGAAACACTTGCAGTATATCTCGTCGGCCATGGCATGCTTGATAAAACGTATTGAGCGTATCAACAAGCGGAAAGTCTCTTGCTTTACCTTCTCTGAAGGCATTTTGCGCCTCTTTGCGGGTATCACCGGTTAGCTGCATATCATCCATTAATGCAGTCGCAATTTGAATTTCCTTCGGTGTAACCTTGCCGTCTGATTTTGCTAAGTGACCTAACGCAGAAAACAGGCTGTGAAAAAATATCGCTTGCTGCTTCATGCTTTTAGGATCAGAAAAAAAGCGCGCAAAACCACCAGAACTATTGAAATCTTGGCTGTATGCTTTATCAAAAAAATGGCCAACAATGAGCCCTAGAATTGCACCGGGAATTTTTAAAAACATCAGGCCAAAAATTACGCCCAGTACTTTTCCCCATATAGCCATGTAGACTCTCCTTTATAAGCACCGACGCGCGATTACGACAAAATAAGCGATAATATTGCATGTCATTATGACGAATTACTCATTATAAGTAAGCGCATAAGCCGCAAATTCAAGTTAATTAGGCCGTAATTACGACAAAATTGGTAATATATCTTTCTTTTTTTTAAACAACGGTTGGTTAATAGATAATAAGTGCTTAGAATTGACGGCTTGCACAAAAGAGTTACGTGCTGGTGTTCAGCATCAGCACATTGATAATAATATGCAGAACGCTATTAGGAAGCCTTTGCTACCATTTCGTTCCGGCAGCACCAAATAGAACAGGCCATTCCCCATCGCATGAAAGAGACCTGCGTCATGCTTGTCGCCGCGACACTAATGTCAGTGAATACATACGCGCAACAAGCCACTTCTCAAACACAAGCTCCAGTAGGGCTGTGTTACGCTGAGCCTATTTCTTTTAATAGCGAAAAGTTGATGCCAACGGGCCATGTGAAGGTTGAGGCAAACAGAACCGAAATTATCAATAACAAGGTCGCACTTTTTTCGGGCAACGTAGATATTACCTCTGACACCGCAGTGATTAGTGCGTCTCAAGCACAAGTCAGTGAAAACGGCCGCAATTTGATTGCCAAAGGAGAGGTGCAATACCGTGATGCGCAACTTAGTGTAGAAAGTGACGCGGTTTCTTTTCGTGCTGACGAAGAACGATTAGAAATGGAAAACACCCAATACACGCTAACTGGCTTTGTAGGTCAGGGCGCAGCAAAAGATATTTTGCTCGATACTGACACGGGTATTGTGCTCAAAGAGGTAAGCTTTACTACTTGCCCCGAAGGTGGCGAAGACTGGATGATCCGAGCGAGTGAAATCAGCTTAGAAAAGGGCACCGCTTGGGGCAAAGCAAAAAATACGCGATTTTACATTGCAGATGTCCCTGTTTTTTACCTTCCCTATTTTGCATTTCCGGTCAGCAATGAGCGACAAACGGGGCTTTTGTTTCCACAACTTACCAGTTCAAGTCGAACGGGTGTGGATTACGAGCAGCCTTTTTATTGGAACATTTCACCCAACTATGACATGACGATTTCGCCGCGTTTCATGTCGTTACGTGGGGTACAACTTAATACCGAGTTCCGTTATCTTACTGAGAAAAGCCAAGGCATGGTGTACCTTGAATACCTCCCCGGTGACAAAGATATTGCTGGTAACCCAAATCGCTACTTTTATCGTCTAGAGCACCAAGGGCAGATAAATAAAAACTGGATGTTAGGTATAGACTTTAATGGGTTAAGTGACGATAACTACCTTGTCGATTTAGGCTCAGATTATTACAGTCGTGCCGATACACACCTATACAGAACGGTTAGCCTGCGTTATTACTCTCAGGCGCTGTCGGTAAATATGCAAATAAAAGACTTCGAAATTATAGGCGATACGGCTGATAGCTACCGCGCGCTGCCTGAAATAAAGGTTAATTACCGTAAGCCATTAGGGGAGTACTTTCAATTTAACCTCGATTCCGAACTGGCGTACTTCGATAACACATCAGAATCGTCACCTACTGCTGCTCGCTTTCACATTGCTCCTACCCTCTCGATGCCGCTTCGCTCGGCGTGGGGAGAGTTTATTGCCGAAACTACACTGATGCAGACAATTTATCGCCAAGATAATATCGAGGGTACTGCGCTTGAAGAAAATGTTGAGCGAACTATCGGCCAAGGCCGTCTGTTCGGTGCACTCTATTTCGAACGCGACACATCGTGGTTTAGCAACGATACATCAATGACATTAGAGCCAAAATTACAATATCTATATACGTCGTTTGAAGACCAAACTGCCATTGGTCTCTATGATGCGACCGTGTTGTTGACTGACGTGGAAGGGTTGTTTCGTGGACAAGAATTCACTGGATTAGATAGAATAAACGACAACAATCAAATTACCCTCGGCGTAACCACACGACTATTAAATGAGAATAACAGGGAACAATTGGTACTCAGCTTAGGTCAGATATTCTATCTTGAAGATAATAAAGTTATTGCTGCATCTAAAGACGGCGATCGTTCTGCCCTTGCGGCTGAACTCGACTGGCGCTTTAATGACAATTGGTACTTTCATTCCGACGTTCAAATCACTACTGATACCGACAAAGTTGATATCAGTAGTGTTGGGTTAGAGTATCGTCAAGATAGCAATCGTTTTATCCAATTCAGCCATCGTTATGCAAGAAACCTAAGTGGCGAGACCATCGACCAAATCGGTGTTTCCGCTAGTTGGCCGATTAACGAAAACTGGCAGTGGGTAGCACGGACGTATCGTGATCTAGAGAGACAAAGAAGTATTGAAACCTATGCGGGTTTACAATACGAGTCATGCTGTTGGGCGGTAAGACTAGTTGCACAACGCACCTTAAATAACCGTTTTAATGCATTGGGTGAGCAACTGACCAATGACTTCGACTCGGGTGTCTCTATGCAATTTATTTTCAAGGGAATTGGTACTTCAGGTACACGAAGAAGCATGTTACGCGACGGCTTGTTTGGCTATCGCCAACCATATAGTTTAAATTAACCGGTAGTGATTCAAGTGAATACTTGATTAAACGCATTAACCAAAAATAAAAGAGAAAGTATGAAGTTCATAATTCGAGCCTTGTTGTTAGGCGCAGTACTATCTTTCAGTAGCGTTGCTCAGGAAGTAATGCTTGACCGTGTCGCGGTTATCGTCGACCAAGGTGTCGTGCTTGAAAGTGAAATTGAAGCATTGATACAAGACGTTAAAAAGAATGCAGAAGGCAATAACCAGTCACTTCCCTCAGACAGAGCACTTCGCACACAGGCCATAGAGCGCTTGATTGTAAAAAATCTGCAGATGCAAATGGCTGAACGCATGGGTATTCGTATAAGTGACCCTCAGTTAGAACAAACCATTGGCAATATTGCGGCAAATCAAAACGCCACGCTTGAGCAACTTCGTGCCCAGCTAATTGCCGAAGGTATCGCTTACGATGATTATCGAGAAAGTATTCGTGAAGAAATCATAATGGGAGAGGTACGCAGAGCTAACGTCCGTCGTCGTGTGTACATTACCCCACAAGAAATCACCACCTTATTAGAACTCATGGAAGAACAAGGTGCCACGCAAGCTGAATATCGTCTAGGACATATTCTTATTGGTTTCCCTGCTGAGCCGACTGATGAAGATATCGCCGCGGCCCGTGAACGTGCAGATAAAGTCATTTCGTTACTCAACTCTGGTTCTGACTTTGCCAAAATAGCCATTGCCTCTTCTTCTGGTAGCGAAGCGCTGGAAGGTGGAGACATGGGGTGGCTGAATATTAATGCTATGCCAACGCTCTTCGCAGAGGCAATTCAAGGTAAAGATAAAGAAGAACTTGTTGGACCAATAAGAAGCGGCGCAGGGTTTCATATTCTAAAAGTGGCTGATACTCGCGGTATTGAAAAAGTCACCATTGAAGAAGTGGATTCTCGTCACATTCTGATTAAGCCATCAATTATACTTAGTGAAGATAAAGCCAAAGCAATGCTAGCTAAATTTAAAGAAGACTTGCTTAACGGTGATGCTGATTTTGCGGAACTAGCCAAAGAACATTCTGAAGATCCAGGTTCAGCACTTCGAGGCGGTGAGCTGGGTTGGGCTGACCCTAATGCATATGTTCCTGCGTTTAAAGAAGCACTTGCGCGATTAACGCCGGGGGAATACAGCGATCCAGTGCGCTCTGTGCACGGTTGGCATTTACTTCAACTTATCGATAGACGAATTGATGATGCCACTGAGCGTAAAAAAGAAGATAAAGCATATCAACTTATCTATAACAGAAAGTTTGCAGAAGAAACCGAGAATTGGTTACGTGAAATGCGCGACGCTGCTTACATTGAAGTTCTCGATTCTTAACTAGACAGTAATTATGAGCAGACCGATAAAAATAGCAATTACGCCAGGTGAGCCTGCCGGTATTGGGCCAGATTTAATTATTAAATTAGCCCAGGAAGCGTGGCAGGCACAGTTGGTGGTTTTTGCCGATGCAGACATGATGATGGCGCGAGCAAATGAACTTGACCTCCCATTGTCATTGCTGCCTTTTGAAGACACCAATAGTGAAATTCAGCCTGCTGGTTCGTTATATATTAAACAAATCGACACCAATACTAACGTTGTTGCTGGGCAATTAGACAGCGAAAATGGTCTTTACGTAGTAGAGACACTGAGAGCGGCATGCCAAGCTAATATTAATGGTGATTTTGACGCGGTAGTCACTGGCCCTGTGCACAAAGGCATTATCAATAAAGCCGGCGTTTCATTTAGCGGGCATACCGAGTTTTTTGCTCATCAATCGAATACGATTGATGTGGTTATGCTGCTTGCTACCGAAGGGCTAAACGTTGCGTTAGCCACCACGCATATTCCGTTAGAATACGTAGCAAAAGCAATTACTCGAGACAGGCTTAATAAAGTCATTCACATTATCAATACCGACTTAACGCTTAAATTCGGTATCAAACAACCGCGTATTTACGTATGCGGATTGAACCCTCACGCAGGGGAAGACGGCCATATTGGCACTGAAGAAATTCATACCATAACACCTGCACTTGAAGAACTGCGTGCAGAAGGCTTAGACATCGTAGGGCCATTGCCTGCCGATACTATATTCCAGCCAAAATATTTAGATGATGCAGACGTTGTGCTAGCAATGTACCACGACCAGGGATTACCCGTGTTAAAATACAAAGGATTTGGTGCATCAGTAAACATTACACTGGGGCTTCCCTTTATTAGAACTTCCGTCGATCATGGTACCGCACTAGATTTAGCTGGTACCGGCAGCGCTGATCCCGGCAGTTTCAGAAAGGCTTTGGAAAAAGCCATAGAGCTTGCATATCATCAACAATGAGTAAAACACATTTAGGCCATACGGCCAGAAAACGTTTCGGACAAAACTTTCTGCACGACGATTATGTTATTGGCAAAATCGTCGACGCAATTAACCCCAGAAACGAACAGAACTTAGTAGAAATAGGCCCGGGACTTGGTGCTTTAACTGATCCTGTCT